>Ga0115000_10003409_pt1 | contig 13301 bp, 22 predicted proteins | sample ArcticOcean_MG_C_6_FD_89690 | JGI IMG/M metagenome (GOLD analysis project Ga0115000, IMG submission 89690) | Marine microbial communities from western Arctic Ocean - ArcticOcean_MG_CB8_128 | ecosystem: Environmental > Aquatic > Marine > Oceanic | place: Arctic Ocean: Canada Basin | collected... | reverse complement strand
GTCATTGAACAAAGCCGTCGTGATTGACAAGAATACTCTAACAAGATTAAACAATAATATAGCTTTGAAAAAACTTGCTCAAAAGTGATTTAAGAGAGTGTCACGTGATTAGTATGAGATAAGAATGTCAGAGTGTAATGTCTGTTGTGAAAAGTACAACAAATCTGATCGCAAAAAGGTAGAATGTATTTTTTGCGAATTTGGTTCATGTAGATCGTGCTTAAACACGTATTTTACGTCGTCTATACAACACCCACATTGTATGGATTGTAAGCATGAGTGGAACCTAGAATTTCTTTGTGCTAATTTTACCAAAAAATACATCAACAAGGATCTGAAATCTCACCGAGAAAATATCTTGTTTGAACGCGAAAGAAGTTATTTTCCGGCTACGCAGATTATTATTATGAATATCAAAAAAGCCGATAAAGTCAAGGAACTCATCGAAGAACAACGTGAATTTATGAGAATTGCTCGTATGAAAATCGAAGAACTAGAAATCCGAGAGTATAGGTTGCGAAATGGCAGGGACGACGACACTGAAAGAACCAAGACACTTTTCATCAGAAAGTGTCCGGACGAAAGTTGTAAGGGGTTCCTGTCAAGTGCTTGGAAATGTGGAATTTGCGAAGTCCGTTATTGTGCCCAGTGTAATGGCACAAAGGAGGACGATCATGTTTGTAACGCGGATGATGTAGAAACGATGAAGCTTTTGAAAAAGGACACAAAACCGTGCCCCCATTGCGGTACAATGATTTCCAAAATCAGCGGATGTGACCAGATGTGGTGTCCCGATTGTCACACGCCATTCAGTTGGCGAACGGGGATGATTGAAAAGGGGACAATTCATAATCCTCACTTTTATGAATTCAGTCGCCGCAATGATCGGGTGATGAGAAATCCTGGGGATATCCCGTGTGGTGGATTTCCGGACGCATATGAACTTCTTAATCAGTACAAAACACTGGATAGGAAACATCGTTTGTTTTATATCCACCGAGAAGTCCAACATATTCAAAATCACATTATCCGATATGAACTAACGGGCCAAGAAGATAATACTGGTTTGCGGTTAAGTTATATGATGGACCGAATGACGGAAGAAAATTTCAAGGCCGCCCTACAAACGCGGGACAAGTCCAATCACAAGAAACAGGATTGGAGGGGGGTTTATCAAATGTTTGTAGATGTCATGTCGGACACGTACAGACAATTGCTGCTGGGGGAAGCGACGATTGAGGAATTGATTGAAACGGCTTTGAAACTAAAACAATACTGCGATGAACAATTTGTCAAGATTGGCAAGAGATACAATTGTGTAGCGAAAAGCATTTTCATCTAAGGACAATCTATTGTCATTTTGTTACCTGAAAAATCAATTTTTTTTCTAAGTTTTTTTCCGACTATGGCATCTAAAAAACTTATCTTATCCGTATAACTAGGTACTACAATACCATTATCACATGTATCTGTATAATGTGGATAATAATAATCATCTACACCCTTATTAAAGGTATCTAGATAGCCAACAACATCGTTAGCTTTATCTAACCCATATTGGATATCTGTTACTGGGTCTGGAATTTTCTTTGATAATTTATATAACCCAAACGAAGTAGCTGCCGAGATTATGGAAATTAAAAGCAAAAAAAAGTAAAATAATGTTTTAAGCATCCTTTTTACAATTAGCACTGAAATTAATTGTCTTAGGCCCTAATATATCTACACTCGCAGTTATCCCATCCGCACACATGCCATCAACTAAACCAGTCATGGGACCAGAAATGGTTTCAATTTTTTTGGCAGCTTCAACGACTGTGTTCAAGTCGCTTGTGAATGAGGTTAAACTTCCAAATATCAATTTACTAATGGTTGGGTAATCTTTGTATAATTTCTTAGTAAACTGAAATGTGGGAACCATAAAAAATAACGTAATGGCAAATAATATGAAAATTAACCCAAGTAAAACTGTATCAAAGTTCATTTAATATTAGCTAATATTTTTAATATAAGTTGTAGCACCAAACCTTGCTGTTTTATCCTTTGTTTTTTTATATAATTCGCAATTGGCGTTATTAGCGTCACAAGCAACTGCGTTACAATCAGTTCTTTTTTGACACTCAGCAATCCTACTGTCAATATCATGTTTATTAGAATAGCAGGTGTTCTCCTCTGTATCACATGTTTCATACGACGGCGCACAATCGTCATCTGTTACACAAGTCCCTCGTTTCCTGTCTATCATATATTTACTATCTATAGTGTTGTCATTGTAACACTTGAACCCGGGGGGGGTGTCTTTACAATTTTCACTAAATTTCCCCGTACATTCTTTATCCCTACATTTCCTATCATATTCACCACCTTCACAATCACTATCATTACCGCATTCTTCTTTAGCATAGCAGTACTCATCTATACATTCTTCACTTGACCTACATCCTTTTACACACTTTCCTTTCTTTTCTTTTTCTTCTTTTGTAGTAGATGGTACACAAAAATTTTCCTCGCAAATTTTTCCGTCTTTACAATCATCGTTCTTCTGACATTCATCTCTGGTCGCCAAATATATAATTATAATCGGAATTATAAACAATATTATAATCAGTAGAATATATTCCCACATTTAGTATGTATAAATATTATAAATGTTTTCGACATACTGCCTTGTATGAATCTTCTGCCCCTACCAGTTCCTGAGATTGATCATCTGTGATTCTTTTTGAAAAAGATGCCAGTGTCCCATCATTACAATCCTTGCACAATGCATGAAGTTTAGTAACATCATCTGCTAGTGGCATAAGACCGATAATTTCCCCAAACACTTGTTGTTTGAAATCACCATCAAGACCTGCTATAATAATATATTTCCTATCGGTTATACATTGTTCAACAAATGTACGCAATCCCGTAAAAAACTGAGCCTCATCAACGGCAATAATCTTAGAGTTTTTATAATCGTCACTTTTCACAATATCATCTAGGTTGTTTGTCTTGATACCTGACATTTTAACATTATCATGTGTCTTGATATCCGATGTTTCTACCCTAATATCCTTTGATGAAGTAATAACTAGAATAGGTTTATTCAACACCCTCAATCTTTTCAATCTCCTGATGAGTTCAGAAGATTTCCCCGAAAACATACACCCTATAATAAGTTCTAACCTACACATTTAGATTAATTAGTCACAAATTCTTTATTAGAGAAATAGCTAATTTATATCAAAATGACCGGCTACATATCCTCTGCTCGTTACATGTATGACGAGAACAATCTTGGATTTGTAGAAGTCGTTTTCAATAAGTTCTCTGGTGAAAGACGCGTCACTGTTAAAGAGTCTATTGAAACTTGGCCCAAAGGTGATTGGACTGTCATTAATTTTTCCCTAAATGATTTCATGTCTTATCCAAAGTTTCTAGAAACGATGGTTCATAATAACCTCGTCGTCGCTAGAAAGATTGCTCATCTAAAACTGGATGATATTCTGGAAAATTCCTACAATAAACACATCAGACTAATCAAGCGTATTACTATCCTGGACAATACATTTACCCCACCAACTATAAATCTAAATTGTAATTGGCAGAGGAAACTGCTGTGGGATATCACCGATCGCATCACTCATGATATTATCTCAAACTGTATCAACAAACAGAGACTTGTTAGATATTCCGCAGCACTAGATACAGTATAATGGCAAATATAATATACATTAAATATTTTTTTTCTATCTTGTTAATAAATTTATTTTCTTTTTTAATTTTGGGTTTATCTACAAGAGACCATCTCCCAGCGTCTATATTTCTCTCGGGAACTAGACGGCGGGACATGGGGCAGTTGGGTGCCGTGGGATCACACATGGCTATCGTGTTATCACCGGCTGATATAGCATAACTACATATCGGGCTTTGTGCGGTATCACAAGAGGGTTCTATGGCACATGGTGGAGATCCTCCTTCCTCACCTAATTCTCCTTCAAAATCTGTAAAATCAAATGGCGCTGACCGCGCACCTGGTACATTGAACAACATTACTATTAGTTTACATAATTTCTCTGGATAATCTTGATTTGATGGAAATGCCACATTTCGTCGAGGTCAATATTCATCATCGCCGCGAGCTGGAACAAATAACTAAACACGTCTCCCATTTCCATCTGTACATCGGTGCCCCTTGATTTTTTTAAATCTTGTTTCTTGAAAGTCCTCGAGTGCTGCCTAATTGCCGAGGCGAGTTCGCCAACCTCTTCTGTCAATAGGAGCCATACTGTGTGGAGATTTGCCTTATCCCAACCCTTTTGGTGGCAAATCTGCTGTGTATAATCGCGATAATTGTTTAGACCATTCATACTTGTTATTCTAACGTGTCGTGTGTTTAAGTGTTTTACATTTCAAATCGCGAGTTTAAATTCATAAACTCCCCATAAGTACTCTCGTTTGTGGGTAAAGGTAATGGCACTGGGTTGCGACCTATCTCCTTTATATATCCAATATATTGAGAAAGTCCAGTGTAAATCTGTTGAACACATGTTTCGATTGTCACATTGTTACACCACGCCACTTGTTCAGTAACATTACTGTACCCATTGGTGGAATTGTTTATAAAGGTGGCCCTCATAATAGTTATCAGGTCATCGGGATTCTGTCTGTCAATAGAATACCCAGTAGAATCTTTTACCTTTTGTCTGATGGCATGTTGAAGATAATTCATATTTTGACCAGAAAAAAACGTCTGGTTAAGGGGGGTTGGGATTTGTGAAAGCGAATCCAAGAAACTCATTGTTATATATTAGGTGGAAAAAAATAATGATATAATAATAACAATGTATATCTCAAGTCTATCAGAAGCTTTCGGCAAAAACGAAATGTGTATGTACCCTGGACCACCATGTAACCCCCCTGGATGTTTCATAGGTTCATATGCCCCCGTGACCCCCAGTGGGGAGATGGGTCCTTTCTGGGTCAATTCGTATGCTCTCCGCTGCGACAGACAGCTCGAATTCACTGGCGGAAGAATAGTCCGTGTGGAAAGCGATTTAAGATGTGATAAAAAATAATTGATATATTTAATGAAGGTTGTAAAAAGGGATGGGTCAGTCCAACTTATGAAATTTGACAAGGTGACATCTAGATTATATAAACTTACATATGACCTAGATGAAACAATAAGTGCTGACATAATTGCTCAAAAAGTCGTATCATCAATGTACGACGGAATTCAAACGTCCGATCTGGATAATCTAGCATCGGAAATTGCTATCGGGATGATTACCGAATCACCAGACTATGAAATATTAGCCACTCGCATAGTTGCCAGCAATATACAAAAATCTATACCCCTCGGCTTTCAAGAAACTGTAAATAACCTAGTTGATAATGGAATTTTAGATAAATCGGTAAAGAAATGTACAGATGATAATGTAAATACTATAAATATGGTTATAAAACCAGAAAGGGACTACAATTACGGGTATTTTGGTTTAAAGACCCTCGAAAAGAGCTATCTACAAAAAATCAATGGGGTTGTGGTAGAGACACCGCAGTATATGTTTATGAGAGTTTCTATCGGAATTCACGGCGATGATATAGAAAAGATTATAGAAACATACAATCACATGTCATGTGGGTTATTTATACACGCAACTCCCACACTTTTCAACGCAGGTACTCCTAGACCACAGATGAGCAGTTGCTTTCTAGTAGCACCCAAGGCAGATAGCATTGACGGGATATATGACACTCTGAAAACATGTGCCCAGATCAGTAAATGGTCCGGTGGTATAGGACTTCACGTCCATGATATTCGTGCCAAAAATTCACCGATCCTTGGAACAAATGGTAAATCAGATGGTATCATACCCATGTTGAGAGTATTCAATTCAACTGCCAGGTATGTAAATCAATCTGGAAAAAGAAAAGGATCCATTGCCATTTATCTCGAACCTTGGCACGCGGATATAGTCGAATTCCTTGAACTCCGTCTAAATCAAGGTGATGAAGAATCTAGAACGAGGGATCTTTTTACTGCACTTTGGATACCAGACTTGTTTATGAAGCGAGTCAGGGATGATGGTGATTGGTCACTATTTTGTCCAAACAAGGCACCCGGTCTCAGTGATGTCTATGGGAGTAAATTTGAAAAGCTATATGAAACATATGAAAAACAGGGACTCGCAAATAAAACAATAAAGGCATCCGTCATATGGAAGGCTATTCTCAAATCACAAACCGAAACAGGGACACCTTATATGCTATACAAGGATGCCTGTAATGAAAAATCAAATCAAAAAAACCTAGGAACTATAAAATCATCCAACCTATGTACAGAAATCATCGAATATACCGACCCCGATGAGGTTGCTGTTTGTAACCTAGCATCCATAGCACTCCCCAAATATGTCGTAGATGGAAAGTTTGATTTTGAAAAACTTTATGAAATTACTAGAATAGTCACTAGAAACCTAAACAAGGTTATTGATATAAATTTCTACCCAATTTTGGAAGCAGCAAATTCAAACCACAAACACAGACCCATTGGTATAGGTGTCCAGGGACTGGCCGATGCCTTTATGTTGTGTGACATGGCATTTGATAGTGATGAAGCAAAGGAACTAAACATAGCTATTTTCGAAACAATCTATCACGCATCTCTCACTGAAAGTATGAAATTGGCAATCGAAAAAGGACATTATCAATCATTCAAAGGATCCCCCACTAGCAAAGGGATCCTACAATTTGACATGTGGGATTCCCCGAAATTTAGTGGCATGTATGATTGGGAAACCCTAAAAGATGACATCAAAACATATGGTTTGAGAAATAGTCTTCTTATGGCACCCATGCCAACTGCGAGTACATCACAGATTCTTGGGAATAATGAATGTATCGAACCCTATACAACAAACATATACCTTCGAAGAACCATGGCGGGAGAGTTTGTTGTGGTGAATAAACACCTGGTTAAAAAACTCAACGAACAGGGACTTTGGTCAAAAGAAATCAAGGATTTGATGATAAGATCCAGTGGGTCTGTTCAAAATATCAAGGAAATACCCAGTGATATCAAAACGCTTTTCAAAACCGTGTGGGAAATTAGCCAAAAGACACTCATTGATATGGCACGCGATCGTGGATGTTTCATAGATCAGAGTCAGAGTTTAAATCTGTTTATGGAAAACCCCACAATTCCTAAATTGTCATCTATGCACATGTATTCCTGGAAATCTGGACTGAAAACGGGCATCTATTACCTAAGAAGTAAAGCAAAGTCACGACCCATTCAGTTTTCACTGAATCCAAACGAAACTGAATGTACAATGTGTTCCGCGTAATTAAAGTTTATAGCCTATTATATTACAAGAAAGAATGTTGTTTAGCAAATTCGAAACGCTTGGCTTTGGCGAGTACAAGAACAAGAAGATTGTCTTGTATAACGCCGACGATGAAAAGAAAGCTGTAAAGATCCAAATTCCTAAAATGTATATGCCCTATGGTATTTCAGGATTTGAACCACCCTTTGGACAAATCAAGTATAACGCAGAATTTGCTCTGTACAAGTATGCCGCCGAAGGTACTTATATCAACAAGTTTTATACTTTTCTCAAAAACATTGAGAATCAAGTCATTCAACATGTCTTTGACAATAGCGAATTGATTTTTGGAAAAAAAAATAATCTCGAAACTATCACCAGTATGTTCAATTCCAATATCAAGGAGAGAGCCGACTATGATCCCAAGTTTCGTGTCAAGGTGGATACTATCAGTGACACGAATACTATTAAACCAACTATCTATGACAAGGATTCCAATGTTTTAGAAATCGAAGCCAGTCGCGGAATCTACGCAAAATACGCAGGCATTGCCGTCGTTGAGTTGGCTAGTGTATATTTTTTCAACGGGAAAATTGGTCTAGTGTGGAAGATGGTTGAAATGAAGATATTTGAGCCGGCCCAAGAACCCGATACCGAACCCGAACAGACGACTTCGCTGCCAGATTTTAGTTTTAGGGACTAGTAACCCATGGCACAAAACAATCGCTGAGTCTCTCGGAGTAGCTGACCCTTTACAATCATAAAAGAATCGCGAGGAATTCCAAGATTCTTTTTTGCTTTTCTTACACATATATTCCAATCCCTGATAATTATATTAGACACTGACATTTACTTTTTACAATTATTTTTTATCCTTCATATACTTTCGCGACACGCGGAGGAGATTTCCTTTAATTAACACAAATTCCTTCTTGGCAATTCCAAGGTCTTTCTTGGCCATCTTTACGGCACCGCGCCATTTCTTGAGACCTGTGTTTTTCTTGGCGGCAGCCTGTTGCTTCTTGGAAACAATACGACCATCCGACCTTTTGAGGTCTTTTTTCACTAGACCACCCGCTGTACGGGTGGCAGTGCCATGCATTACTTCTGCGCGAGATCCTTCGGTTTTCATTTTATATATAGTTTTATTATTTTTGAGTACACCTCACATATCCGTCATCGAAATATTTACATTTGTTGTCTGACCCACAAACACCTCGACTACATAGCTCATCTTTCCCATCACAATCTGGATCACTATCCGTAAATAATGCCATTATCTTGTCCTTGAAAATAATCATTAGAATTATAGTTATTATAATTGACAATATTTCAATTATATTCGATGTCTTCATTTGAATTATATGGATATTTATTTTTTTAGATTTCTGTTGTATATCATGAGTGCTACGATGATTAGATATATTATTATAAATACCACTTGTATTATTAGTTTTTTCTTTCTTATTCCTTTGGTATAATTTATATGCTGTTTTAAAGTAAATATGTTGTCATTAGTTACGTCTAATATATCTTCAAGCTGTTGTATATTTTGTTGAGCAATTACAGTATTTTCGTCCATATTGTTTAATTCGACCTGAACTGTACACGAATCAACCAATTGCTGATAAACTTTACCATGGTTTTTTTCTATATCGCCTAATTTTTTTCTATACTCTATTTGTTTTCTCATTACGTCAATTCCCCATTGAACTGCAAATATAGGTGCCGCTGCAATGAGCCCAGCCATCGCTATTTTACTATTAGCGCATAAATAAAATAATCATGAACACGCTGATAATAATACCTATCAGATCTATATAAACATTGTAAAACTTTGTTTTGGTCTCCTCGGCAAAGTCATCAACTGTTAATTGGATTAACCCTTTTTTACCATCTTTACCAACTAAATCATGTGCGAGTTCAAATGTATCCCCTGATAAATCTTTTATATTTTCTGCATTTTTGCCAACGATTTCCCTCAATTTGCTGTTAAAATTATTTGTTATGTTTGATATAGCATCTAATGTAGGGTCTTTAAGATTACTAGCATCACCAAATGAGTTTGCCCAATCATCACTATAACTTGCTGCTGCATCAATTGCTCCTCCAAGAAAAGGAAATGAAGTTACCATGGATTTTCCAAAATTAAGACCCCCTCCTGACGCTTTTGCTAGCTGTTTCCAACGGTGTATATTTTCATATACCTTATAATTAGGACTTTGACCATCACATGTATTACATACATTGGAATCCTGAGCGTCTTTATAAAATTTCAACATTTTAGTCACATCTACTTTATTCGGTGCACATGAAGATATGCATTGTGGATCACTGTCCCATGGGCATCCCATTTTATAATATACTTATATTATAAAATGGACTTTGTAGAATCATCAGAAGCACTCGCCGACGCCGACGCCGTTATATCAGGAGCCGCTGTTGATTCCGCTCTTGAATCCTCAGGACTAACTAAAAAAACTGCTAGTCAGAAAGTAGAAACAGAAGTCGACAAGTGGGGTGTGGATGAGGTTGGTGAACAGGTAAAAAATGGCAACTCATCCGCTGCTAAATTCTTTAGAAGTTTAGGAGAAGCTACCTTCAAAGCATCAAGAGCGGTAGGAAGATCACTTATGGGATCAGAATTTAACGAATTTGAAGGAGATTTAACAGACATAAAAGATCTTGAAACTGAAAGAGATGTATTGAGAGGAAAACTTGATAAAACAACCAATGAAACAACAAGAGGTAAAATAGAAAAAAACATCAGCAAAATAGACAATGAACTTGGTGGAAAATACGAAAAGTTTGATGAACTATGGAGAAAAAGCGAAAATTATAAAAGACTAAATAAAAAATTAAATAAAAAAACAGGAATTAAGGATAGTGATAGTGCGGAAACAAAAACATCAAAGCTTAAGTTATTTCTGATTGCGAATGGTTTAAGTCTAACTCTGTTGGGATTATTTGAATGGGGTCGGGAAGCTGAAAATAAAAAACAATCATCACAATGTATAATAACCACCGACACCGGTGACCAGTTTGATACCGCATGTAGGGATAAAGGTGAATTTAGTTATTTTTTTAATAATTATAGCAATTTTAAAAGTTGCTGTAATCGCGGTGAAAGTTGTGAGAAAATCAAGGGATGTACTCCTTCTGCTAACGTTATAGGAAAGTTAGCGTCTTTTACGAGTAATTCAGGACTTAAACCCATATACGATACAGTACAAGATAAAGAGGGGTGGAAAATTAGATATCATGCTGGTTCATTTTTAGAAATGGCAGCTAAATTACTTGACGATAATGTAAAACTAGCTGGAGCATTAGGTAAGGGTGCTTTTGATTTCATGGAATTTATGATGAAACATTGGTGGGTTATTATATTGGTGATAGCACTTGTTATTATTGGACCTTTATTGATTTCTATTATGTCAAAAAGGTAACTGTGAAAGGATGATTTAAATACTTATTATCTTTAGATGAAATATCTTTAAAATATATCTTACTACCATCTGTAATTCCTCTTAATTTATTTTGTTTTATATATTCATTATCAAATTTATAATATAATTCATAATCATTCTCATTAGGATTTGGTGTCACATTCTGAAATTGTTTCAAAGAAACATTATTCATTTGTGGGTCACCTAATTGTATAGTTGGACATTTTTCACCAACTATTTGTTTTAATTTGGTATTGACACACTTACCCTCTTTATCTTTTAATGTTATAGGATCTCCATTGTAAAGTATTTTATTTGATTTTTTACATTGGAATAAGAAATTTGGAATAGCTGATTTATAATATCTATCATCGCATGTTGTCCATATGAATGGCATAAATGACAAGAGTATAGATATTATAGTAAATATAATGAATATAGAAATCATTTAGTATATTAAATTATTTTAAATTCGAGTGGCGTTGGATCTGATGTTCCAAATATTATGACTTTTTTACTGTCACCATCACAACACACACTTCCTATTTGTTCAAGTGTAAATTTGTCATTTACCTTGTTTAGTTTTAATCGTATCGGATTAATGTCAGGTATTAAACCTCTATTATCTAAAACCAATCCACCACCTATATTTGTATTATACATTAATACATCCACTTTACCATGATCAAAATCTATCATAGTTTTATCATTCTCATCCATCGGGTTGATTAATGTATAGATACCAGCGTCATTTTCATCACTAGTATATGTTACACCTGGGGATGGTACAATAATTACCGTCGCCTCTATCTCCGTAACTGCTCTTCCCCACCATCCATTCATTGGATGTTTGATTTTAATATTATCTCCAAATTTTAAAAGTTCTTTCTGTCCTTTGGAATTGTATCTACACTTGCTATAGAGTGTTGGGATACGACTTTCTCTGTATTCTTTTGGTATATTATAACACCCGACATAATATACCCATCCACCTATGATTGAAAACAATAAAACAACTAGAAATAAATAAACGAGCCAAATTACATCCATTTTATATATACAATTATAATAAATTATGCAATACAAGCAAAAATTTTGTCTTCAAGAACGTATGGAACAATCTAAAAGTGTAAGAGAAAAGTACCCAAACAGAATACCTGTAATTGTAGAGTGTCAAGATGACAGTTTGCCTCCTCTGGACAAGTCAAAGTACCTGGTACCACGAGATATCACCGTTGGACAATTTGTATATGTGATAAGAAAGAGAATCGAACTTAGACCAGAACAGGCTATTTTTCTCTTTATTAACAATACATTACCGCCCACGGCATCAACACTAGAAGAACAATATAATCTTCACCGTGACGAAGATGGTTTCATGTATATAGAATATCGCAGTGAATCAACTTTTGGTTAAATTTAATATTGGTAACAATCAAAAAACATTCTACTCGATAGAGCCTTGCATTTCTTATCGGATTCACCAGAATACATACATTTTTTAAGAATCCTAATACTCTGTTTATTACAATTCTCTCTGGGTTTATCCTTTATACATTTGCCAATGTCATCCGCCTTTTTTTCATGACAATCCACACAGGACACATACACGATATCTGAATATTCATCGCACATGTCAGCATCACGCCGGGTTCTCTTCATACATTTGTTGTACACATCCTGGGTACGCTCGGTACAATCACTGATAGGAGCCGCAACACTCAACAACTTTTCAAATAGTGATCCAAAGTTCAACACGACGGGGGTACGGTTTAGACAAGAATCACACGTCACACACTGGTCAAACTTACAAGGAGATGCTTTGAAACTACAAATTTCGGCACAATTGTAGGGTACATTTACGCACCAATCACAATAGGAGCGACACAAAGGATCGCGGGGACATATATCAACGGGTGAAGCACCAATGTTATATTTGTCGGCACAGGTGTCGGGACATGACGGCATCAACACACCTTGTCCAGACGCAACTACAAGACTTGAGAGTAGAAGAATATATTTAATCATATTAGTATATTGAAACATTTTATCTTTTAATAGAATCTCGGGAGGTTACTGTTAAACCGCCCAGTCCCAGTCCTTTGTAGCCTTTGTAGAATAGCAGTATGTCTATTGTTTCGAGCTGGACGACCTTCAGTACGTCTACTGACTTGAGATGGACGGACTATGTTATTATTTCTACTTCTTTTACGAGACGGTCTTACTATACGTATATTTCCAAACCTTATAGGAGTTTGTGTATAAGGATCTATGAAACTATTATTTGGGAGAAGACGTATAATATCAAGTTCCTTAATAGTATTCAAGTTCAACAGTCTCATTAACGTAGTTGGTTTATATTTGTGCCATTTATCGTCTGGCGTTTTCCATGTTACATAGTCATTCTTGTTTACCCTAGAGTACTCTATACGATTAGTCCAGCGTTCATTGTAATTTTTATACGCCTTTTGTATTTTTTTTACAGCATTGTTCTTCTTTGCATTCATTTATACATTAAATATATTTTAAAACTTCATTCATC
>Ga0115000_10003400_pt1 | contig 13321 bp, 11 predicted proteins | sample ArcticOcean_MG_C_6_FD_89690 | JGI IMG/M metagenome (GOLD analysis project Ga0115000, IMG submission 89690) | Marine microbial communities from western Arctic Ocean - ArcticOcean_MG_CB8_128 | ecosystem: Environmental > Aquatic > Marine > Oceanic | place: Arctic Ocean: Canada Basin | collected... | reverse complement strand
TGTCACGCGCGCAGGTCGCGACCCGGGCGCCACACGACAACAGATCGCTGACGAGCGCCAGGCCCACGCCCGAGCTACCCCCGGTGACGATGATCACCCGATCGGTGAGTTCAAGATCCATATGATGGCCTCATCTCCTTCGGATCATGGCATCACGAATCCGCCGTCGACGACCTGAGTCGTGCCAGTCAGATAGGCCGCATCGTCTGAAAGCAGGAACCGGACGATTCCCACGACGTCGTCCGATTGCTGCGGCCTCTGCAGCGCCCGTAGGTCGGCGTATAGCTGGTGACGTTGGAGCGGTACGTCCACCGTGGACTCACCTTCGACGATGCCAGGGGCGACACCGTTCACGGTGATGCCATGCGGTCCAAGCTCCCGGGCCATCGCTCGAGTGAGCGAAATTACCGCTCCCTTAGAAGCGATGTAGTGCGACAGCCGGGGGCTGCCGTAGAGCGCAGCATCCGATGCCAGGTTGACGATGCGGCCCTCCTGCTGAGCGATCAGACGCGGAGCGGCATGCTTGCTCACCAACCAGGTGCCCGTTAGGTTGACAGCGAGTAGCCGATCCCATGTCTCCCGGTCGATCTCCCAGAACGACGCGCCGCCCACGCCGTCAGCCAGAGCAGCATTGTTAACGAGACCCCATATCGGTCCGTCGATCTCGTCGAACATCGCTGCTACGGAATCCTCGGCCGCAATATCGACCACATGACCAACAGCACTGCCCCCGCCGGCTTCGATCTCGGAAACCACCGCGTCGACGCGCTCGGCAATCACGTCGGCCGCGTGCACGACTGCACCCGCGTTCGCAACCGCGTGCGCGATCGCCAAGCCGAGACCTCGTCCAGCGCCGGTCACGACAATCGAACGTCCTGAGAGGTCGCCGAAATCAGTCATGAGCGGTCAGTCACGAGTGATGCCCGCCATCGGCGATGTGGCCGGGTAGGTCGGTATCTGAGGCGTGCCAGTGCCAAGCATCACGCAAAACAGTGCCGGCGTGTCGCCGGTGTTCTTCAGGCTGCGAGGCACCCCGGCTGGAATCTTGATGAAGTCGCGATAGCCAAGCTTTCGAGCCACCGACTTGGTGCCGTCGTCGAGGTCGTGGATCCGCACTTCGAGAGTCCCTTCGAGTACGAAAAATGCCTCTTCGGCATCGTGGTGGTTGTGCTCGGGGCCCTCGGCGCCTGGCGGCAGGAACATGTTCGAGAACGTGAAGTTCTCGGCCTGAATGATGCGCTCATCCTGCTCGTGGCGGCCAGTACCGCCTGAGCCCATATACCGGACCTGTGCTCGACGGAATTGGTCGCCCGCCTTGGTCTGGAACGCCAGTGTGTCCCAGTCCTCGGTTCGCGATTCACGCGTCGCCATGAAGCTGTCCATCAGCTCATTTAGCTCGTCGGTGCCGGTTTCGGCGTCGGTACTCATTTCAGGGTCCTTTCGTTGAAGGAATTCGTCGATCTGTTGGTTGAACTCAACGGGCCGTTCTTGGTTCGCAAGATGGCCGGCGCCGTCGATAACAACGAGTCGCGATCGGGGATGCAGCGACGCGATCTGCTCGGCCTCGGCCGGCGGACAGATCATGTCGAGCGCACCAACCACGACAAGCGTCGGCGTCTCGATCAACGCCAACGCCTCGGTGTGATCGGTATCGGCCATCGACACCGCGGCCTGGCCATAACCAGGCAGGCGGATGCTGCTCGCCATCGATCGACTGACACGCTCCACGAGTTCTGCTGGGGCATTGGGCGACAGCAATCGATGCGAGCGAGACCGCGCAAGTTGCTCGGGGCCTTCGGTCGCCAGTATCTCGGATCGGGCTCGCATCGCTGCGGCCTTCTCGGGATCTCTGCCCGAACCGCGACTCGTGTCGGCCAAGACCAGGCGGCGGACACGGCTCGGGTGACGAAGTGCAATGCGGGTGGCGATCACACCGCCCCACGAAACACCAAGCAGGTCGGTGAGATCCACCAAGAGAGCGTCGAGCAGCCGAATGTAATGGCCGACATAGTCGTCGAGCGACGCAATCGACGGGTCATCATCGGACGCTGCGTAACCGGGGGCGTCGACAGCGATGCACCAGCGGGTCTGGCCAAGAACAGCGAGTTGATCGGCAAAGCCAGAACTCGATGAGCCAATGCCGTGCAGCAACAACAGCGGTGTGCCTCTGGGTTCGCCAGCCTCGGCGATCGCTAGCGGACCAACGCTGCGGTGCCGAATCTTGGCTCGCTGATCGACCGCGCCCATCAGACGAACACTCCAGAGATGCCAGCCAGGCTACGCAACGACCGCAACGCAGCCCATGCGGTGATGTGCGAGGTCTTCGGGTTGTCGGGCGACGGTGAGTTCGTAATGGTGAAGCGGTAGGTGCCGCTCGTGGCTTCAACGGTGATGTCGTGGGTATTGGTCGTTGATGTTGGTGAACTGGTCACTGTTACTTCGACAATGTCGAAACACCCGGCAGCCAGAGCGAGAGCGGCAGACACGTTGAGCGATTCGGGAAATCGGCTCACTGCCTCAGCCACACTTCCGCTGAAGCACTCGACCGGGTCAGGGCCTGACCGCAAGGCGGTTCGCATCTCGTCAGGCATCCAGTCGCGTTCAAGTGCTGCCGCTGGCTTCGTGGTCTCAATGCGGATCTCTCGAACCGTGCCATGCAGCCGTGCTGCCTCGACAATATCGACGCCGCCGATCGCGCCAGAGCAAAAGATCAATCTTCCCGGTCTGGCATTCACTAGCGACAATCGCAGGTCCGGGTCAGCGAGTGCGCCGAGCGACAACAGCACCACGTTGGTTCCCTGGGCGAGATATGACTCGACGTGGTCACGCACAGCTTGAGGGCCGGCTGCCTCGACGATGACATCACAATGGCGACCAAGTTCGTTTGCGGGAACCGCCAACGGGTGAGCGATCGCGTCGCTGAAGCGGCTGGCCACGGCGGTTACCTTGAGTGACGCGGCGTCGATCGAACCGCCACTAGCGTTGCCTTGTTGGATCTGGCCGGCCAGCGTCTGGCCGATGGTGCCCCACCCGAGGATCCCGACGCGCAAACACGTCGACGCGGCCGCTGTCACTCGCTGTATCCCCTCATGCGTGATCCCCTCATGCGTGGTTTCATGGTTTGAATCTGTGTCGTCTGTGTCTGACCAATGGGGTCCCACCCCAGGATTCCAACACGCACGGCCAGCGGCAAGTACCTCTGCAAACGTTGCCAACTCATGGCTGGTCCCATCGTGGCGCGTGCAGACCTGGGTCCGGTTCGCCAGCTCCATAACGACGGAACTCCGCCGAAGGCGGCCCAGCGAGATGCCACAGGTCAGATTGGCTGGGGATGCGCTTCCAGACGCGAGGAACCCATGATGCATCGTGCTCGACCTGTTCCAGGTCAGTAGTGAACTCGGGCACGAACCCGGCAGGGTCGCCGTAGTAGGCAAAGGCGTTGTTGCCAGGCCCATGACGGCCGATTCCCCAGAGCGGGTCGACACCAACTGAGCGCATACGTCCGACCGCCGTAAGAAACCCATCGAGAGAAGCGAGTTCATAGGCGATGTGGTTCACCGAAGCATGACCTTCCTGGTTGAAGGCAATCGTGTGATGGTCGGTTTGGTTCCGCAGGAACACCATCTGGTGCTCGGACCAGTCAGATACCTGGAAGCCCAGCACCGAGACGTAGAACTCACACAGCAGATCGATATCGGCCGTGTTCAGAACGATGTGGCTGAGTCGGTGGGGCACCGATGGCGGACGATGCAACGGGTCCGCTGCGTCCATTTCGGTGACGACCCGCAGCCGCCGACCCTCGGGGTCTGCTGCCTCGAACCCATAACCACCGCCGAGCGAGGTGAGCACACAAGGCTCACTCAAGATCTCGACACCCTTCCCTGCCCATGCTTGGTGAAGATCATCCACGGCGGCACGCGATGGAGACGCAAAGCCAATGTGGCCAAGACCCACGTGATCGGCCCTGGCAAACCGCAACACATGGTGATCAGTACCCGACGCACGAAGCGCTACAGCGTCGTCGGTCCGCTCGACGACTTCGAGGCCCCATGCCACATAGAAGTCGATCACCTCGTCGAGATCAGTTGTCGTGCACAGCTCGACGTGGCGCAGAGGGCCTGGAACGAGCGGTCGTGAAGTGATCGGCGGCATTGTCAGCCATATTATCTCTAACTTGAGATACCAACAAGACAGCTATCGTCCACTACCTGTGAGCGAACCCGAAGACGTCATCGACGACATCATCCGGCAATGGCAAAGCGAACGGCCCGACCTGGACGCGATACCGATCGCTGTGTTTGGGCGTATCACCCGCACGTACAAGCTCAAACAAACCCACCTCCGTTCGTTGCTCGGCCAGTTCCAGCTCACGCCTGCGACCTTCGATGTCCTGGCAAACCTGAGACGTAGCGGCCAGGGAGCCCGCAAGACTGCGGGCGATCTAGCGAAGTCCTCGCTACTCAGCACCGGCGGCACGACCTTTCGGCTGGACCGCCTTGAAGAGCGGCACCTGATCCGGCGCGTCATTTCCGAGAACGATCGCCGGGTCACCTATGTCGAACTCACCAACGACGGCAGCGCTCTGATCGACACCGTGATGGCAGCGCACCTTGCCCAAGAATCGGAATTGTTGACCGGCCTTGATCCCGCAGAAGTAAAGGAACTCGGTCGGCTGCTGCAGCGGCTCGAAGGGTCCATCAACGCCTGGGGCGTGGCATCAGAGACCGGCCCGTAGTCGCGACCAGGCGGGCCCAACGGCAAGTTCGCCGGCTCTCTGGCAGGCCCCATTGTTGAACCTTTGACGACTTGGGGGCGCTATCTATTGCTGGACTCCGCCGCCGATAACAGGTCGAGTAGCCGGCCCGGAGTGAGCGGCCCAGTTCTTATCGTCACGTCGCTGTGTCCAGCTCGACGCAACGCGTCTTCAACAGCATTCGCTATCGCAGCTGGAGGACCGACCGCCCCGCCTTCGCCAAGGCCCTTGACTCCCATTGGGTTCGTCGGGCTCAGGCACACGATCTCATCAAGCCGGATATCGGGAACCATGCTCGCCAGCGGCATTGCGTAGTCCGCAAACGTCGCCGCTAGCGGTTGGCCGTTGTCGTCATATGCCATGTGCTCACACAGAATGCCGCCGATCCCTTGTGCGACCCCGCCGACGATCTGGGCGTCGGCGATCATGGGGTTGACAATGCGGCCGGCCTCGTGCACGACGACGTAGTCAACAAGCTCGACCCGACCAGTCTCGGGATCGACGGCCACGACCACAGCATGAACTCCGCTCGCGGTCGCGTAGTTCGGCGGCTGGAAGTACGACGTCTCAGACAAGCCGTCGCTGCCGTCGCCCCCGATGAGCTTTGGCACGGCTCGAATCAGTTCAGCAAGCGACATTGACCTGGCCGGAGTACCAGCGACGCTGATCTTGCCACCGATCATCTCGAGATCGGCTCGACTCGATTCCATAACGTCGGCAGCCGCATCGAGAATACGTTCGTGTAATAATTCGCCTGCCTGCCTGGTCGCGTTACCAGCAGTGACCAAGGCCCGGCTAGCGATTGTGCCGACCCCATATGGAATGGTGGCCGTGTCGCCAGCCATCACATCAATATCACCAATGTCGACTCCGAGCGCGTCGGCGAGGATTTGGGCGAACGTGGTCCGATGGCCCTGCCCTTGCGATGGTGCACCGGTGTACAGGCGAACCCGCCCCGAGGGCATCACGTCGACCCTGGCTCCCTCAAAGGGACCAAGACCCGTCATCTCGAGGTACATCGCAAAGCCGACGCCGAGTACTCGGCCGTCGAGCCTAGGCGACAATTGTTTCTCGCGGACCGCCGGTAGGTCGATCATGTCAACCGCTCGAGCCAACATTTCGGGATAGTCGCCCGAGTCATACTCTTGCGGTAAGCCGCGTCGATCGAGCATGCCGGTTCGGTACGGCATCTGCTCGGGGCCGATCAGGTTACGACGCCGAACTTCGGCCGGCTCCATCCCAAGCTTGGCCGCAATAGTGTCGATGGCACGCTCCATAGCGAAGGTCGCCTCGGGACGGCCTGCACCGCGGTAAGGCGATGTAAAAGTGGTATTCGTTAGCACCCCCGTCGTCTCGATGTCGACATTGTCGACGTCGTAGGGACCGAGCAGGTGACACAACGCGTTGTACGGCACGACGAGTCCCACCATGTTCCGCGCACCCAGATTGACCAAGATCCGGTCTTGAACTGCCACGAGGCAGCCCTCGCTGTCCGCCGCCACGGTGATCTCGTGTATTTGCTCGCGGGCGTGGGCATCTGCGGTCAGGTTCTCATAGCGGTCAGCCACCCAGCGGACCGGTCGCCCCAGATCATGAGCCGCGAACGGGATCAACAACTCTTCGACGATGAGGATGCCTTTTTGGCCAAAACCACCACCAACGTCGACAGACTGGACCCGGACATCGTCGACTGGGAGGCCGATCGACTCCGCGATGTGATCGCGAACCCGGTGAGGTGTCTGGGTCGTCGACCAGACAGTCAGCCCACCAGAGAACGGATCCTTCTGGGCGAGCAGACCACGTGTCTCGATCGGTGCGCAGACATATCGCTGGGTCGAGAATGTCTCGCTCACCACAATTGCGGCGTCTGCAATCGCCCTCGCTGCGTCGCCCTTCCCATGGCGCACGTGCACACCGATGTTGTCCTCCTCGCCCAACAACACCAGCGGAGCGCCCGGCGCTATGGCTGCTTCGAGGTCGACCACCGCTGGCAGTTCCTCATAATCGATGTCAATCGCTTCGATCGCGTCCTCGGCCAGATACCGCGACTCGGCAATGATCATGACGACGGGCTGGCCCACATAGCTGACCTCGTCGCCAGCCAGAATCGGCGCTGGTTGCACCTTGTTGATTGGCCCGAGTTCTGCAATACCGGGAGGAACCCGCATCTCTTCGGCGTTGACGAGCGGCTTGATGCGGTCGACCACGTCAGACGGTTCGTACACGGCGATAACGCCCGGCATCGAACGAGCCGCAGAGGTGTCCAGCCGAAGGATCCGGGCGTGAGCGTACGTGCTGCGCATGAAGGCCACCTCGGCAGCGTCGATCACGTGAAGATCGGCCACGAAGCGTCCTGCTCCGCGAACAAGACGATCGTCTTCAATGCGCGGCAACGAGCGGCCAACGAATCCCTGGGGCTGTTCGAGATCGTCGGTCATCAGCCCTCTCCCTGCATCGGTTCTGGTACGAGTTGCGGCTCTACGAGACCAAGCGCGTGGCGTGCGGCCGCCCGGATGTTCACATAGCCGGTACAGCGACAGAACGAACTGTCGAGATGGTGGTCGAGATCGTCGAGCGTGACCGGAGTTTCACGTTCGGCCAGGCTCGTTAGGGTCATCAAGAAACCAGGCGTGCAGAACCCACACTGCAACCCGTGGTGGTCGCAGAACGCCTGCTGCATCGGACTAAGAGCAGCGTCAGGCGCGGCTAGCCCCTCGACGGTGCGGATCGATCGACCATCGACCTGGGGGGCCAGCATGAGACAGGACCGTACGGGAAGATCGTCGAGCAGGACCGTACATGCACCGCACGAGCCTTGTTCGCAGCCAATGTGTGTGCCGGTCAGCCGCACACGGTCCCGCAGGAAGTCAGTCAGCAGCAATCTGGACTCGACCTCAGCTTCGATGGTCTCACCGTTGATCTCGACCGCAATTTCATGCCTGGCCGTCGGCTCGGCAACGGGCGGAGCTAGCGCCCGGCGAGCCGGGCTCGTTGGATTCGTTGTGTCGGTCATGGCATTCGCCCCCAAGCTTCGGCCACGGCTTCTATCACCAGTCTCTGCGCGTGTTGGACCTTGGAACGGGCCGACGTGTGCGCATCGTCAGAAGGATCAAGCGTCGCTGCCCATCGCTCGACGACAGACTGTTCGAGATCAGGGCCAGCGGCATCACTGAGCACATCTTCGATCAAGGTCGCTCGCGTTGGTCCATTGCCAAGACCAAAGACGACTACCCGACTCTTAACGCTGCCGGCATCTGGTCGCAGGACCGCGGCAACCCCTGCGGTCGCAAAGTCACCAGGCTGGCGAGAGAACTCTCGGAACGACCAGCCCTGACCTGGCATTGGTTCGGGGAACTCAACCGCCGTCATCAACTCGTCGGCTTCGAGCGATGTCGTGAACGTTCCCTGGAAGAACTCGTCAGCCGTTACGGACCGCTCACGCTGGGCGGATCGGGCGATCACGATTGCCTCGAGTGCGACCGCTACCGCCGGCAGTTCGGCTTGTGGGTCGTTGTGCGCCAGGCTGCCGCACACGGTGCCGCGATTGCGGATCTGGGGATGACCGATCTGCTCGATGGCTGCCACGAGCATCGGCCAGCGGTCGTTCACGTCGGGATGGTTGGCCACCTCGGTTTGGGTCATGGCTGCTCCGATCCGAAGGTTCGGCGTGAGCTTGAGCGAACGGAGTTCGTCGACCCGGCTGATGTCTACAACTAATTCCGGTGCGCCGAGCCGCAGGTTGAGCACCGGCATCAACGACTGCCCACCGGCTAACAACCTGGCGTCGCCAGCAGAAGACAACAACTCGACCGCGTGGTCGACCGAAGTGGCACGCACATAGTCGAACGGGTTCGGTTTCATCGTTCGTCTCCTGCTTCTGATGGGGTTGGTCTCGACACCTCGACAAACTCACTCAAGTTCAAGACAGTTCGGAATTGGAAGGTACCCAATATGACGCGGTGCTACAAAGTCGACGGCACGCTGGCTCCTACAGGCGCGAGCCGCTCAAGCATCGGAGCGTCGAACCACTCGGCCACCCTGCCGCAAGCGGGGCCGGTCGACTCGGTAGCTGACGAGGTCCAAGGAGAGATCAACACCGCCCAAAACAAACAGTACAAGGCTTTCGCCAATCAGAGCAGCGGAGATCTCGAACTCTGGAACAACAACGGCTAATAGACCTCAACAGACAACACAGCGCAGGCCCTAGGAATCTTTAAGCCAAAACCACACCGGCGCCGGACCGCCAAACTCTCCTAGCCACGCCACCGCACACCGCCACATCATGCGGTGAAGCACATTACGCCGAGGCAGTCGCCATCGCTAACGCAATCTTCACACACGCCGACGACTAAGCCCTCAAACAATTCGCCACACGAATCAACCACATCGCCGCCCACATGTGCGGCCAGCACATAGCCGGGCGACTAGTGCGCCTAGCCAACGTAGAACGCATGGTGCGGATGCGGGCCCAATGGTCAACCCTCGACGACGACGGAGTCATCCAGCCCTACGGGTGGTAACCACGTCCCCTTAGGTCCGCCTCATAGACCCAGGGGGCCGGTCAAAACTATCCGGGGGCCTCTGTTCGTAGACCCCGAACCACCATCTGCGCTCTCGTTCTAGGTGAACGGCGGAGCGACAGAAACATGGGACGCGCAAGTGTTGTGCCAATACCACAACCAAGCGAAAGGTGCGAATTAGTCCCTAGCCACGCGCTGTCGGGAAATCGTCATGGCGAAGCGCCTGAATTCGTCACAGCAGCGTCGTTGGTGCCAAGGGCTGTTTCGAGTCGGGTCATCTCGTTGTGGGTCCGATGTACAGATCGTCGAGGGACCCTCCTGCGCACGGAAAGTAACGGTCGGTGATCCTCTGTGACCAATGCGTCCGTACCTTCACAGCCTCATTAACACAGCCAATCGGGGCGCCGGGCAGAGGCGAAGGGCCTTACGAGCGGCAAATGACATATTGCGGTCTCGTGCAACCGCTGGTAATGGGCGTGCAGTAGTTTGCATCCGTGCCGCTGTCCGACTCACCGATGACCGGGCTCTTCCGGGAGTTGGTGGATCTGGCACTTGCTGATGAGTTGGAGTCGCTCGACTCCGCCGGGCTAGCTGCGGCAGTTTCTGAGCTTGACGCTGCAGAGTTGCCGCACCGGCTTGGTGAACTGACGGCGTCATGGGTTGAGCGTGCGCTCACCGATGTGCCAGGCGAGCATCGCCCTTCGGCAGCACTCGCTCTCAGCGCTCGCATCATGGCCGCCGTTAACGCGGTTGTCGATGGTGAATCGGTCACCGCTGCGGACGAACTCGCTGAACCAATCAGAGAGCTCACCGCTATCGAGAAGGTTGATCCGGCTGGCAACGTGATTCCGATTCGTCGGCCGTTGACGCCTATTGGTGATTCGGTGCTTCTCACTAACGCGCGGGGTGAGCCGGCGTTGATGTCAGAGATCGAAGCCGAGATCGACTCGGCGGATCGCATCGACTTGGTCCTGGCGTTCATTCGTGTGAGTGGCATCCGCAAACTGATCGAGCCCCTGCGCAAACATGTGGCGGCGGGCAAGCAGCTGCGGATCCTGACCACGACCTATACCGGGTCGACCGAACCTCGCGCCCTCGACAAGTTGCGTGACCTTGGTGCTGAGATCAAGGTCAGCTACGACACGACCAGCACTCGCCTGCACGCCAAGGCGTGGATGTTCTTCCGCCAGAGCGGGCAATCGACCGTGTACATCGGCTCGTCGAACTTGACGCACTCGGCCCAGGTCGCCGGCATGGAGTGGAACGTGCGGGCCAGCGAAGCGCACAACCCCGACATCGTGCGCTCGTTCGAATCAACTTTCACCAGCTACTGGGCCGACCAGCACTTCGAACCGTATGACCCGGCCGAGTTCGTCGATGCGGTCAAGCAAAGTGTCTCCGCTGACAGCGACACCATCGACCTAACACCGTTCAACGTCAAGCCCTATCCCTTCCAGCGTGCGATCTTGGAACAGCTGCAAGTCGAACGTGAGCGGGGCCGGCCTCACACGCTGGTCGTCGCTGCCACCGGTACCGGCAAGACGGTCATGGCCGCGCTCGACTACAAACATCTGCGGACCCAGCTCGACTCAAACCGGTTGCTGTTCATCGCCCACCGTAAGGAGATCCTGCGTCAGAGCCGCACCACCTTCCGCCACGTACTGCGCGACGGTTCGTTCGGCGAAGAATGGGTCGACGGTCAGACGCCGACGGAGTGGAACCATGTGTTCGCGTCGGTGCAATCACTGGCCGCAAACGGGCTCGAGAACCTGGCTGCGGATCACTTCGACGTGGTCATCGTCGATGAATTTCACCACGCCGCAGCCGCAACCTATGAGCGGGTGCTCGACCGGCTTGAGCCGAGTCATCTGGTCGGCCTCACCGGTACCCCCGAACGTGCAGACGGTCTCGACATCACCCGATGGTTCGGCGGTCGCACCGCCGTTGATCTGCGGCTCTGGGACGCGCTCGAGCAGCAGCTGTTAGCGCCGTTTCACTACTTCGGTATCGCCGATGGCACCGACCTAAGTCGCATCAGCTGGAGCGGTGGTAGTTACTCGGCCAGCGAGCTGACGAACCTGTACACCGGCGATGACATGTGGTTCACCAAGGTGTTGGCAGCCGTCGACGACATGATCGCTGAGCCACGTGCGATGAAGGCGCTGGGCTTTTGCACCTCGATCGACCATGCCGAGTTCATGGCACGCAAGTTCAACGCAGCGGGTATCCCGTCGAAGGCGGTGACGAGCCGCACCGCCCAAGTTGACCGTGCCAACTTCCTGCACGACCTGCGCGACGGGAAACTTGCCGCGCTGTTCACCGTCGACCTATTCAACGAAGGCGTGGACGTGCCCGCCGTTGACACCGTGCTCATGCTTCGCCCTACCGAGAGCGCCACCATCTTCCTGCAGCAACTCGGTCGCGGCCTGCGCAAACACGATGGCAAGAGTGTGCTTACCGTGCTCGACTTCGTTGGCCACCAACGCAACGAGTTCCGGTTCGACCAGCGTTTCGGTCGGCTGCTCGGTCGCACCCGACGAGAGATAGAGAGTGACGTTCAGACGGGCTTCCCGTTCCTGCCAGCGGGATGCGAAATCAACCTCGATCGCCAATCGCAGGAGATCGTGCTCAACAACATCAAGCAGGCGATGCCCGCCACCTTTGCGAAACGGGTCGCCGAGCTGCGATCGCTGGGTGAACTATCGCTGAGGGACTTCCTTGCCGAAGCGAACCTGGACCTGACAGACGTCTATGCCAGCAAGCACTACTGGACCTCGACCCGCCGGAAAGCTGGGCGAGTTGACGTAGACACTATCGATGGCGAGGCGGCCCTTGGTCGGGGCGTGGGCCGTCTGCTGCACTTCGACGACCATGAGCGCATCGACTTCCTGCGCTCAGTGTTCGCTGCTGATGGGCCACTGGCTGCTCGTGACCTGTCGGCGGCTGATCAGGCACGGCTGACGATGGCGTTGCTACCGCTGCTGAACCCCAAGAAGGGTCAATACGGCTCGCTCGATGAGGGACTTGCCGACCTATGGCGATACGACGCCTTGCGTAACGAGCTCGTCCAGCTGATGGACGTACTGGGAGACCGGGTGACACACCTGCATGCGCCGGTTGACATCGACGACGTGCCGTTGCAGACCCACGCCACCTATGCCCGTGAAGAAGTCATGGCAGCGCTGGGTACGTCGACGATCACCGCGCCGGTCAAGCCGCAGGAAGGTGTGTTCTGGCACCGAGCCAGCAGCACCAACGTGTTCTTCGTGACACTTGACAAATCGGACAAGGCGTTCTCGCCGACGACCAGCTATCACGACTACGCCATCAACGACACGCTGTTTCATTGGGAATCACAATCGGTCACCCGCATCGCGAGTGACACCGGTCAGCGCTACATCAACCAGCGGACCGGCGGCACGAACGTGGCCCTGTTCGTGCGCCGGTCAAAGAACACGCCCGACGGCCGGACCCGGCCCTATTTCTTTGCCGGACTCGCCGACTACGTCAGCCACCGCGGTGAACGCCCCATCGCCATCACCTGGGAACTTCGAACACCACTACCCGGCGATACCTTCGCCAACTTCCGAGCAGCGGTGGCGTAGGGCCACTCGATCACTGGTCCCCTAGCGCCTGACGCCGAATTACATGCCAACCGTTTCCCACCGACCAGGTGCACCACCCGGTTCCGACAGGGTGCGACTGCGGCCAGATAGAGCGATTCGTTCTGCATCGCCTTCCAGCTCTGCAGTTCGTCGGATTCTTCGAGTCGATTGTCAGTTAGCAGCAGAAGCTCCTCGGCCGCGGTTCGATCAGCGACGGTGGGAGCGCTACCACCGATGCGTTGTGGGCTCAACTCGGAGGACAATAAGCGTCTCACAAAGCGGGTGTGACTCACTAGGCAGCAGCAATGCATCTGGGCCACAACTAGGCACGCTCTGGAATCGAAATAAATCCCTTTGGCTCCCCGTTTGGCTCCCCGACGGCCTTAAAACGCAGAAATGGCGGACCTTGCCGAAGCAAGATCCGCCAGTTTCCAACGATTTTT
>Ga0115000_10003397_pt1 | contig 13327 bp, 10 predicted proteins | sample ArcticOcean_MG_C_6_FD_89690 | JGI IMG/M metagenome (GOLD analysis project Ga0115000, IMG submission 89690) | Marine microbial communities from western Arctic Ocean - ArcticOcean_MG_CB8_128 | ecosystem: Environmental > Aquatic > Marine > Oceanic | place: Arctic Ocean: Canada Basin | collected... | reverse complement strand
CTTTATCGCTAGATATAAAAAAATCATCTGAAATTTTAATTGATTTCTCTGAATATGCTTTTTCACTATGAAGTAAAATACCTCTCTCAACTAAAACAGGTCCACCCAAATAGACCTCGGGAATAGAATTTAAAATTTCAGATGATTTGTGATTAATATTATCATATAATTCTTTTAAATCATTTTTATTAAAGCACTTATTAATTATTAGCCCCATAGCTCCTTTTTTATCATGTTCGCACATGAAAATAACAGAGTTCCCAAACAGTTTATCGTTCATATGTGGCATAGAAATTAGGATATGATTAATAATAGAATTCATATCTAATGTTATGTATTTGTGAGACTTAATACTATAAAAATTTATTAAAGATTCTGTAAATGGGTTTTTGAAAATGCATTAATTAAGTTGTAATTTTCCGGCTTGCCAAATTATCAATAAAAAACAATAATAATGATGAAAAAATTAGATAAAATAATTATAAAAGGTGCTCGTCAACATAACCTGAAGAATATTGATGTTGAAATTATTAGAAATAAGCTAGTAGTTATAACAGGCCTATCAGGTTCTGGGAAATCTTCACTCGCTTTTGATACTTTGTATGCTGAAGGTCAACGCAGATATGTTGAGTCACTTTCCTCCTATGCAAGGCAATTCTTAGGTCTAATGGAAAAACCTGACATGGATTATATTGAAGGGCTTTCACCGGCAATATCTATTGAACAAAAATCAGCAGCTAGAAACCCTAGATCGACCGTAGGCACGGTTACAGAAATACATGATTATTTAAGGTTATTATATGCACATGTTGGGAAACCGCATTGTTGGAAATGCGACAAACCCATTCAAAAGCAAACAGTTCAGCAAATTGTTGATACGATTCTAAAATTTGAGAAAGGATCCAAGATTTATGTTTTAGCTCCTTTAGTTCGAGGACGAAAAGGCCAACATAAAGGTGTATTTGAAGAGGTAAGAAAAGAAGGTTTCCTTAGAGTTAGAGTTGATGGTTCAATTCAGCCACTTGATCAAAAGCTAAATTTAGAAAAAAACAAAAAACATTCAATCGAAGTTGTAATTGATCGTCTAGTGTTAGATGGAGATTATTTAGAAAGGTTAACGGAGTCTGTTGAGTTGTCATTAAAAATTGGTTCCGGCTTAACTATTATACATGAATTACCAAAAAACGATCATTTATTCAGTGAACATTTTGCCTGTCCTCATTGTGAAGTATCAATGGAGGAGATATCTCCAAGAATGTTTTCTTTTAACTCACCATACGGAGCTTGCCCTCATTGTGATGGGCTTGGTTCCCATATGGATATTGATCCAGATTTAGTTGTGCCGGATAAATCTAAATCCTTAATTCAAGGTGCAATTGCACCATTAGGAGAGCAACCAAGAGGAAATTGGTACGGAAGCATGCTTAAAAGTCTATCAAAATATTATAATTTTAAATTCACAACGCCTTGGTATAAGCTAGATACTGATATTAGAACTATTCTTCTAAAAGGAACTGGAAGCACAAAAGTAAAAATGGAATATTCATCGGAAAGGTGGAGTGGAACATATACGGGTGGATGGGAAGGTGCTATCCCAAATTTGATGAAACGATATAAACAAACTAAATCAAATCACATTAGAAACTGGATAGAGCAATTTATGAGGATGAGAGCTTGTCCGAAATGTAATGGTTCTAGGTTAAAACCAGAGTCAAGAGCTGTGACTCTAAATAGTAAAAGTCTTGGTGAGATATCATCTTATTCAATAAAAAATATAAAAATATTTTTTAGTAATTTAAGTTTGGGTGTTAATGAAACTGCAATTGCAGAACAAATTTTAAAAGAAGTGCAAAAAAGATTGGCTTTTCTTGTTGATGTAGGACTTGATTACTTAACCTTAGACCGATCTGCAACTACTCTTTCTGGAGGTGAAGCTCAAAGAATTCGACTCGCAACTCAAATTGGAAGTCAATTAGTGGGAGTTCTTTACATTCTTGATGAGCCATCGATCGGTCTTCACCCTAGAGATAATAGTCGACTATTAAATTCTTTAAAAAAATTAAGAGATCTTGGGAACTCAATAATTGTTGTTGAGCATGATCAAGAAACAATGGAATCTGCAGATCAACTAATTGATATAGGCCCAGGTGCCGGGGAACATGGGGGGAAAATTATTTTTTCTGGCCCTCCTCATAAAATTTTAGAATCTAAAGAATCAATCACGGGTCAATATTTATCAGGTATTCGATCTATTCCAATCCCAGAAGAACGAAGACAGGGCAATGGTAAATTGCTATCTATTTCTGGTGCCTGTGGAAATAATTTGAAAGAAATTGATGTAGACTTTCCTTTGGGTAAAATGATTGCTGTTACAGGAGTAAGTGGGTCAGGCAAAAGTACATTAGTAAATGAAACTATATTTCCAATTTTATCTAAAGAATTAAATAATGCTAGGGCTTATCCTCTCTCTTTTGATTCTGTTGAAGGGTTGAAGTATTTAGATAAAGTGATTGAAATTGATCAAAAACCAATTGGGCGAACACCTAGGTCAAATCCCGCTACCTATACAGGTGTCTTTACATTTATTAGAGATTTATTTTCTCAACTACCAGACTCAAAGATACGAGGCTATAAACCAGGTCGATTCTCATTTAATGTGAAGGGTGGTAGATGTGAGTCTTGCGAAGGCGATGGTATTATTAAAATTGAAATGAATTTTTTACCGGATGTTTATGTTACTTGTGAAGTATGTAAAGGAAATAGATATAATAGAGACACATTAGAAATAAAATATAAAGGTAAAAATATTGCAGATATATTAAATATGTCAGTGGAAGAAGCGAGTGTATTTTTTAAAAATATTCCTCAGGTAATGAAAAAGCTAATTACATTGAATGATGTAGGCTTAGGTTATATTCGCCTTGGTCAGCAAGCGACCACACTTTCTGGCGGAGAGGCACAAAGAATTAAGTTGGGGTCTGAATTATCTCGCGTTTCTAAAGATAGAACCTTTTATATTCTAGATGAACCAACAACTGGATTACACTTTGAAGATGTAAAGCTTCTTTTAGGAGTTCTTCAAAGATTAGTGGACAGAGGGCATACTGTAGTTGTAATTGAACATAATTTAGATGTCATTAAAAGTTCTGATTGGGTAATAGATCTAGGGCCAGAAGGTGGTGAAGAGGGAGGAAAACTACTTTTTTCTGGAACTCCTGAAAATCTATTAAATTATAAAAGTTCTTACACGGGATCTTTTTTAAAAACATCAATGAATAATAAGCAGAGAAAATAATGGAATCGCCAAAAAATTTAAAACAATATTATCCTTATTGGGAAATCATAAAAGATATTATAGACCAATCGATTGATATAATGTTAAACCTTCGTCAATCAGGACATCCTGGAGGATCTAGGTCAAAAGTTCATGGAATGGTTACTACATTGCTATCTGGTGCAATGCGATGGGATATCCGTGATGCAGGAAAAAGATTTTCAGACAGGTATGTTCTTGTTGCGGGCCATGCAAACCCAGTTGTTTATGCTACTTTAGCTGTTTTTAATGAAGCTTTAAGAATAAAGTATAAACAGACTAAGGACCCTAAATATCTTCATTTTAAAGGAAAAGATTTTCAATTAACTTGGGAAGACCTCCTTACTCTTCGTAACAAGGGTGGACTTCCAGGCCATGCAGAAATGGAAGGAAAAACATTATTTTTCAAATTTAATACAGGACCAAGTGGGCATGGTTCTCCTCCAGCAGCAGGAGAAGCTTTAGCCTTAAAATTGGCAAAGGCATCTGAGGTGAAAGTGTTTGCTTTTGAAGGTGAAGGTGGCTTTACAACTGGGGCATCCCACGAAACTATGAATTCAGCTTGGGGGCTTGGCCTTGGAAACCTAGTCTACTTTATGGACTGGAATGATTTTGGCATAGATGCAAGACCATTTAGCTCTATTGTTTATGGAACACCGCAAGATTGGTTTGGCTCACATGGTTGGCATGTTGAGGGCACTATGAATGGGGAAAACTGGAGTGATTTAACTGACGCTTATTATAGACTGCTTATAGAGAAAACTGACCCTAACATACCCAAGATTATTTATTCCAAAACCACAAAGGGAAGAGGTTACCATAAAATTGATTATGCCAGTCATGGAGCAGCGCATAAAAGAAATTCGGAATTATTTTGGCAAACAAAAAAAGATTTTTCAGAAAAATACAATATTGATTTTAATAAATTTGGAGAGGAGCAAGCAAAATCAAAAGAAGGCCAGATAGACCAAGCTATATCATATTTTGATTCAGTTTTCTCAATAATGAACTCCAACCAAGGTTTAGTAGACTATCTGGCCGACACGCTTATTTCTTTGGGAGACTCAGTGCCAACCAAAATTGACGATTGTAAAATAACAGTTAAAAATCCATCAAAAGATAAAAAAATATTTGATGTTAATAGCTTACCTGATGATTTATTTGTTTCGCCTGGAGAAAAAGCACCAAATAGAGTTGGTTTTTCAAAGTACGCTAGTTATATCAATACAATATCAATTAAGAAGTATGGTAGACCTTTGGTGATAGCAATGAGCGCAGATCTTGCAGATTCAACTAATATATCTGGTTTTGCTAAAGAGTATGGTGGGTCTGAAGATATGGGTTTATATGATAAAACTAAGAACCTCAATAGCCCTCTAATGCCACAAGGGATTACGGAGTTTACAAATTCGGGTATGTTAGCGGGGTTGGCTACAGTCAATTTTAACGAGGATCCTTATGAAGAATTTAATGGCTTCTATGGTGCAATGAGCACATATGGGTCCTTTTCTTATTTAAAATATGGCCCAATTCGCTTATTTAGTCAAATTGCTCAAGATTCAGATTTAAAAGTTGGAAAATTAATTTGGGTTGCTGGTCATTCTGGACCAGAAACTGCTGAAGATAGTCGAACTCATTTTGGCATATTTGCTCCAGGAGTTACTCAATTGTTTCCCGATGGACATATTATTAATTTACATCCATGGGAGCACAATGAAGTTGCACCATCTCTTGCTGCAGCAATGTCAACAGACGTTCCTATAGTTGCATTGCATTTAACACGCCCTCCTGTTATTATACCAGACCGAAAAACTCTAGGAATGGCTTCTTATAAAGAAGCCGCTAAAGGCGCATATATTATTAAGGACTATGATGAAAATAGGCCATTAGAAGGAGTGGTTATTATTAGAGGGACAAGCTCAACAAACTCTTTAGTCTCCATTTTACCAAAGATAATAAATAAAGGACCAAATATAAAAATAGTTGCAGCTATTTCATGGGGCTTATTTATGGCGCAAAGTAAAAAATATCGTGAGTCTGTCGTATCTGAAAATGAGTGGATGGATGCTATGATTATAACAAATGGAGCTATTAGATTAATGCATAAATGGATAGCGAATCGAATTGTTGAAGAATATAGCATGAGTCCTGATTTTGATAATCAATGGAGAACAGGAGGATCTCTTGATGAAATTATTGCTGAATCTAAATTAGATGCAGAAAGCATTTGGAATGGTATTTTAAAATTTACGACTGAGCGTTCAAAAAGATTAGAAGCTCTTCGTATCTCTATTCCACAATAAATAGTCCAAAATTTGACGACCCCCCATTCATTTTTGTATCTTCCAACCTCAATAATGATCTATTTATTTTATTTTAAGTTAAACATATGACAGAAATACATATAAATGACCCGCAACCTTTCGATGATGATTTAGTTGTTGAAAAATCATTGCGGCCAAATCAAATGGATGAATTCATTGGGCAGAAAGAAGTTGTGGATAGTCTAAAATTATATATTGAAGCAGCCAATAATCGAAATGAAGCATTGGACCATGTTCTTTTATTTGGTCCTCCAGGCTTAGGCAAAACAACCCTTTCTCATATTATTGCAAAAGAATTAGGCGTTAGTTTAAAACAAACATCGGGACCAGTGCTTGATAGAGCGGGTGATTTAGCAGGGCTTTTAACAAACCTCCAAGGTAAAGATGTCTTCTTTGTTGATGAGATTCATAGGCTTAATTCTGTAGTGGAGGAATATCTTTATTCAGCAATGGAAGACTATCGAATTGAAATAATGATTGACAAAGGCCCAAGTGCTAGAACAGTACAGTTAAACATAGAACCCTTTACATTAGTTGGCGCAACAACACGGCTTGGGAACCTAACTTCCCCTCTAAGAGATAGATTTGGTGTTATTTTGCGTGTAGATTACTATGACCCAAAAGACCTTTTTCATATTTTAGTGAGGTCTGCAAAAATATTAGAAGTTGAAATAGATGATTCCGGAGCTATGGAACTTGCAAAACGATCTCGAGGCACACCAAGAATTGCAAATAGAATTTTGAGAAGAACGCGAGATTTTGCACAAGTTAAAGCGGATGGAAAAATTGATGAAACTGTTGCTAAGGCATCACTTAAATCATTAGGAATTGATTTATTTGGGCTTGATGATATGGATCGAGCTATTTTAACAGCAATAATTGATAAATTCAATGGAGGCCCTGTTGGTGTGAATTCACTATCTGTTGCGGTAAGCGAAGATTCTGCAACCATTGAAGATGTCTATGAACCATATTTAATTAAAGAAGGCTTTATCCAGCGAACCAATCGAGGCCGAATTGCTCAGAAGCTAGCCTATAAATTGCTGGGTAGAACAATTACTGAAAAACAACAAAGGTTATTTGAATGATTGAAAAGAAAAAAAAATGGAAACTCGCAGATTTTGATTATCCGCTTCCTGAAAAGTATATTGCACAATATCCGGCAAAAAGACGTGATTTATCTAAACTCATGGTTATTCATAAAGAGACAGGAGAGATTGAACATAAAATATTTTCTAACTTACCTGAATATTTAAAAAAGAATGATCTTGTAATAACAAATAATACGAAAGTATTTCCAGCAAGACTTTATGCTAGCAAAGATCGTACGGAAGCAAAAGTTGAGGTTTTTTTACTTCGAGAATTAGAAAATGACCTTTGGGAAGTTATGGTTCGCCCAGCAAGAAAAGTTCGAATTGGTAATAAGCTAATGTTTACTAAAGATGTGTATTGTGATGTTATTGACAATACTATTTCTGGTGGGCGTGTAGTAAGGTTTGAGTATGAAGGGCAAAATATTTATGATGTTATAGATAAAGTTGGTATATCACCTCTCCCACCTTATATAAAAAGAGAATCTGAACCAAAAGATAAAATTAGATATCAAACTGTTTTTGCTGAAAGAAGAGGTGCGGTTGCAGCTCCTACTGCAGGACTTCATTTTACTGAAAACCTAATTAATAGACTTCATGAAAAAGGAGTAAAAACTGCACATACTACCTTACATATTGGCCTTGGTACTTTTCGTCCAGTTCAAGTTGAAGACCTAAATCGGCATCAAATGGATTCTGAATATTTTGAGATAGATCCAAAAACAGCTATTGCCATTAATGAAACAAAGAAAAAACGTAAAAAGGTAATTGCCGTAGGGACTTCAAGTGTAAGGTCTTTAGAAACGGTAGCTGTGTCTGGTTTTCAGGTCTCGCCAAAGAGAGGTTGGACTGATAAATTTATTTATCCACCATATGATTTTAAAATGGTTGATGGGTTGATCACAAATTTTCATCAGCCAAAGAGCACACTTTTGATGATGGTTTCGGCGTTTGCAGATCCAGACTTAATAAAAAAAGCTTACAGAGAAGCAAAGAAAAACAAATATCGTTTTTTGAGTTATGGCGATGCTATGCTAATTATTTAATAACTTAAAGTAAAATTATTAAATGAAAATAACTGCTATTATCCCTGCAGCTGGAGCTGGTGAGAGATTTGGAGAAAAAAAGCAGCTTAAACTACTTAATGGTCGACCATTAATATTTCATACTATTCAGCCTTTTATTAATTCTGAGCTAATAAATGAAATTATAGTTGTTGTTCCAAAAGAGAATGTCAATCAAGTAGGCCGCGAATTTAAATCTACACTTACATCAAAAAAAATTGAAGTTATCTCTGGAGGTAAAACAAGACAACAATCTGTTAATAATGGATTAAAAATGTCTAACAAAGAATCGGAGCTAATTTGTATTCATGATGGAGTAAGGCCGTTTTTAACTGTAACGTTAATTGAAAAAGTAATAAAAGCAGCTATTGGGCATGATGGTGCAATTTTAGCTACCCCATCATCAGACACAATTAAAAGAGTACTGGGAAATCAAATCCTAGAAACACTTCCAAGGGAAGAAATTTGGAGAGCTCAAACACCTCAAGTCTTTTTAAAGTCTGCACTTGAAGAAGCAATTGAAATTGCTATTGATGAAAACTTAGAAGGTACAGATGAAGCCTCAATCTTAGAGAAAATTGGCTATCAGATTGGATTTATTGAGGGCTCATCTTTAAATATAAAAATTACTACAAAAGAAGATTGGATTTTTGCGAAAGCAATCTATAACGAATTAAATGATTAAAGTTGGAATAGGTTATGATGCACATCAGCTTGCAAAAGGAGAGACCTTTATAATTGGAGGAATTGAAATTCCATATGAATATGGATCTGTTGGTCATTCAGATGGCGATGTATTAATTCATGCAATAATAGACTCCCTTTTAGGGGCCGCAAACCTTGGCGATATTGGACAGCTTTTTCCAAGCAGTGAAAAAAAATGGAAAGATTTTAACAGTTTAAGTCTTTTAGATATTTCTAACAGTAGATTAATATCTAAAGGCTATGAAATTGTACATATTGATTCAATAGTTATTCTCCAAGAGCCCATGATATCAGAGTTTATACCTAAAATGAAAAATAAAATTTCTAAAATATTAGCTCTAGAATTATCTCAAATATCAATTAAAGCTACAACCACTGATCACCTTGGATACATAGGTGAATCAAAAGGGTTAGCTGCACAAGGTATATCAACAATTCAAAATAAATAAAGATGGAGCTTATTTGTCCATCATACAGCAAAGTTAATATTGGATTAAAAGTACTAAACCGAAGACATGATGGTTATCATAATATATATACCATCTTTCAAGAATTAAACTTTGGTGATTCAATCTATATTAAAAAAAGAGACTACGGTTGTAAAATTATTTCTAATGTTGATTGGATGCCTACGGATAAGTCAAACCTTTGTTTCAAAGCTTATAATGAAATAAAAAAAGAGTTTTCTAGAGTAGAAGGAATTCAAATTCAAATTAATAAAAAAATTCCTATTGGAAGCGGTTTAGGCGGTGGCTCAGCAAATGCGGCGGCAGTATTGAAAGGAATTAAAAATATATATAAACTTAACGCAAATGAAAGTAAACTTGAAGAAATTGGTGGCAAGATAGGCGCAGATGTACCTTTTTTTATTAGAGGAAAAACCCAACTAGGAGAAGGGGTTGGAGATAAGTTAACACAGCTGCCAAAAGCCTTGATTGGAACATATTTATTAGTAATTCCTAAAATTTTTATAAGTACAAAATGGGCATATTCCGTAATTAAAAATAAATTGAATGATCAAAATAAAAAAGCTAAGTTCTCAAGCTTTTTAAATGAAGATTATTCTTCATTACAGATTTTTGAGAATGATTTTGAACAAATTGTGATTCCAGCATATCCTGAGATTGGTGCTATTAAGATTAAGTTGCTTAAGTTAGGTGCCCGGTTTTCCAGTCTGTCGGGCAGTGGCTCGACTGTGTATGGAGTTTTTGACGATGAAGCTTCCGCTAAAGAAGCTGAGTTATTATTCAACTCTTCACATCAAACTTTTCTGGCAAAACCCACTCAACAGTTAAATACTTGAATCATATTTAAAATTATTTTTGGGGCGTCGTCTAATGGTAGGACACCTGGTTTTGGTCCAGGCAGTAGGGGTTCGACTCCCTTCGCCCCAGCAAAAAAGACTATGAAAGAAAAATTAAAAATATTCAGTGGCCGCAGCAACCCCTTGCTTGCTGAAAAGATTGCAAAATCTTTAGGTAAAAACCTAGGTAAGCTAGCCATTAAAACTTTTTCAGATGGTGAGTTATGGATAAAGTTTGAAGAAAATATACGAGGGTGTGATGTTTTTATAATTCAACCAACAAATAGCCCCGCTGAAAATATAATGGAGTTAATACTTACTATTGATGCAGCAGTAAGAGCATCAGCGAAGACCGTTACAGCGGTTGTGCCTTATTTTGGTTACGGTCGGCAAGATAGAAAAGACAACCCGCGAGTTCCTATATCTTCTAGGGTTATGGTTGATTTAATTACAGCTACGGGAGCAGATAGGATGATAACAATGGATCTTCATTCAACTCAAATTCAAGGTTTTGCTGCAATACCATTTGATCATCTATATAGTCGGATGGTTTTATTAGATGCTATAAAAGCTCTAAAATTTACGCCTGAGAACGCAGCAGTTTTATCTCCAGATGTTGGATCTGCGCGAATGAGTCAAGCTTATGCAAAATATTTAGGAATGCATTTTGCTTTAATAGATAAAAGAAGATACGCTCCAAACAAAGCAGAGGTAGTACACCTTATTGGTGATTTAAAGGGTAAAGATGTCTTAATAATTGATGATATGATAGACACAGCTGGGACAACCGTAAATGCTGCAGAAGCAGCTATAAGTAATGGAGCAAATAGTGTAACGGCTGTAGCTACTCATGCGGTACTTTCTGGATCCGCTATAGAGAAAATTAAAAATTCGGTGATTAAAAAATTAATTGTCACGGATACAGTATTAATTCCAAATGATAAAAAATTAGATAATATGGAAATTGTAACAGTTTCAAAAGTATTTGGAGAAGCAATTCAACGTATTTACGATGGTGAATCAGTAAGTGCATTGTTTGAATTTTAATTAAAGGTAAATAAAATGGCATCTTATTATAAACTAACCATAGAAGAACGCTCAGAGCTTGGTACGAGCACTGCGCGCTCAATGAGAAGAAATGGCAAAATACCAGCTAATTACTATTATCATGGTGAGTCTAATAAAAATATTACTATAGATAAAAAGGTTTTTAATCAAGCAGTTCAATCCGGACAAAGAGTCTTTGAAGTTGAAATGAACGGAGAGACGCTATATGTAAGGATTAAAGCTGTTCAGTATCACCCGGTGACTGAAAATGTAATGCATGTAGATTTAATGCGAGTGAGAAGAACAGAAAAAATGACTGTAACTATTCCAGTTATTTTAGAAGGTGAAGCGACTGGCGCCATAGAAGGGGGTCTTGTTGCTCAAGTGGCTTCTTCTATTGATATAGAATGTTTTCCTACGGATATCCCGGAAAATATTATTTTAGACATATCAAGCTTAGAGCTTAATGGTGTAATGACAGCAAGTGAATTAACTTTATTAGAAGATGTTGTTTTAATATCGCCTCAAGATACGACTATTGCTACTTGTAATGCTCCAAGAGCTGAAGTAGAGCCAGAAGTAGAAGCGTTAGAAGAAGGTGAAACAGATGAAACCAATGAAGGCTCAAGTGATGGTGATGACAAAGAAAAAGATGATCCTGAAAAAGAAAAAGCTTCCTAGTAATCATGCTTGCCTTTATTGGGCTAGGAAATCCTGGTGATAAATATGCAAATACTAAACATAATGCAGGCTATTGGGTGTTAAACGAATTAGCTAATAGACAAAAACTGGAATTTAAGCCTGGCAAGGGTGATTATATTTTTGCTCAAAATCAAAAGAAAGAATTGTTGTTGGTTAAGCCAACAACAGGAATGAACCTTAGTGGTGTTGCTGTAAAAGATGTGACTAATCGTTGGAATCTTTTACCTTCTGAAACATTTATTATACTAGATGATGTCGACCTACCATTAGGATCAATTAGGATTAAGCCTAAAGGTGGCGATGGTTGCCATAGAGGAATGGAAAATATTATTTATCAACTAAGAACAAATGATTTCCCAAGGCTTAGATTGGGAGTTGCGACAGATGAAAGTTTGCGCCCTGCTGAAAAGTTTGTTTTGAAACCTTTTCGTAAAGATGATGAAGTTGAAGCTCAATCAATGGTAAAGCATGGAGCTGATGCATTAGAAAACATTTTATTTCAAGGTTTGAATCATACCATGAATCATTTTAATTCTTAAATAAGGAGTAATTAACAGATGAATCCTAATTTTATTTTTATAATTGGAGCTGCTGTTTTAGCCATGTTTTATTCATTCTGGAAAACAGGTTGGATTAATAAGCAAGACGAAGGAACAGAGAGAATGAAGTTAATTGGGTCAAAGATTGCAGATGGTGCAATGGCATTCCTGAAAGCTGAGTATCGTGTTCTCTCTATTTTTGTTATTGCTGTTGCTATACTTTTAGGCTTTGCAAATGCAGGGAGGGCTGACTCTAGCGCATTGATATCATTATCTTTTATTGTTGGAGCAATAGCTTCTGCTTTAGCTGGTTTTTTAGGGATGAAAGTAGCTACTAAAGCTAATAATAGAACAACAAATGCAGCCAGGTCAAGTCTCGCATCTGCTTTAAATGTTGCTTTTACGGGTGGCTCTGTAATGGGAATGAGCGTAGTTGGATTAGGGATTTTAGGATTTGGTGGCCTATTTATATTTTATACAGAGCTTTATGGGACTGATGGCATCGCTATTAAAACGGTCTTAAATGTAATATCAGGGTTTTCATTAGGCGCCTCTTCAATAGCACTTTTTGCTCGAGTAGGCGGAGGAATATATACTAAAGCTGCTGATGTTGGAGCTGATCTAGTTGGTAAAGTTGAAGCTGGAATTCCAGAAGATCATCCTTTAAACCCTGCAACGATTGCTGATAATGTAGGTGATAACGTAGGTGATGTGGCTGGTATGGGGGCAGATTTATTTGAATCATATGTTGGCTCAATACTTGGCTCTATGGTTCTTGGCGCTAGTGTAGTTGTAATGGGGGGCTTTGATTTTAATTTTGTTCTTCTTCCTCTATTAATTGCATCAGCTGGAATTATTGTATCTATAATTGGGACTTTTATGGTAAGGGTTAAAGAAGGTGGAGATCCTCAAAAAGCGCTTAATCGAGGTGAGTTTGGTAGTTCTTTTGTTATGGTTGGTGTTATTTACTTTTTAATTCAAGAATTTTTACCAGCGGAGTTTGTTCAAGGAGGTGTAGTATTTAATAGTATGGGAGTATTCTATGCCACAATAATTGGATTAGCGGCTGGTCTTGGAATTGGCATGATTACGGAGCACTACACTGGTACAGGGGGATCTCCTGTTAAATCAATAACTGATCAATCTGTTACAGGAGCCGCAACTAATATTATTGCTGGATTAGGCGTTGGAATGCAATCTACTGCAATTCCAATTTTGATTTTAGCTTCTGGTATTATG
>Ga0115000_10003388_pt1 | contig 13338 bp, 10 predicted proteins | sample ArcticOcean_MG_C_6_FD_89690 | JGI IMG/M metagenome (GOLD analysis project Ga0115000, IMG submission 89690) | Marine microbial communities from western Arctic Ocean - ArcticOcean_MG_CB8_128 | ecosystem: Environmental > Aquatic > Marine > Oceanic | place: Arctic Ocean: Canada Basin | collected... | reverse complement strand
CGCTGCCGCCAGTCTCTCGGGAGCTCTCGATCTTACAGCGGTAGCCGATTCCGGAACCCTCCTCCCCGAATGGCCCATTATATTTGGCGAGAATCAAGACATCACTGGAACAGACCACGATCTTCTCGAACTTTCCCGACGCTATATTTCCGGAAACAACCCCGAACTCGCTCTCTATCAATGCTGCGGCACTGAAGATTACCTGTATCCATCCAACCAAAGTTTTCTAAAAAATTCCCGGAGCATTGGACTAAACGTCGACTACGAAGAAGGCCCCGGAGCCCACGAATGGGCCTATTGGGATCGCCAGATCCAAAGCGTCATCAATTGGCTACCCCTACGCGATATCGGGGATCAAGTATTCGCTTAAAGACTTTTAAACAAGTCTGTGTAGGAGCGGGTTTATCCCGCGATTTTTAATTTTTATGGTATAGGCCGGTATTATCGCGGGGTAAACCCGCTCCTACAATTAGTCAGCGAAGCCATCTTCGAGTTATCTAACAGTCGCCTAATTCAGGACGTCCCAACGAAACCCAATCAAAGGAACGCTGGACGAACTGAAAAAAAATCGCTTTAACCTGCCACTTAATGAACAAGAGCCTCGGAACCAATCTCCTCTCAGCCTTCCTTTTCGCAATCGGATACCTCCTCCCAGAAGGTCCGTTCAAACCTTACGTCATGAGCGCTGGACTCTTTTCGCTTTCTGGAGCGCTAACCAACTGGCTAGCAGTCCACATGCTTTTCGAGAAGGTACCCGGCCTTTATGGTTCCGGCGTGATCGTCGATCGATTCCAAGAATTCAAAAGCGGCATCTACTCGCTAGTAATGGAAAACTTCTTCACCGAAGACAATTTCAAGCAATTCACCGATGCCGCCCTCCACCAAGGGCTCTCCCATGAAACGATCGTAGCCGCAATCGATCTCGACCAAGCCTTCGACGGCTTCCTCGACGTCATCGCCAATTCCAAATTTGGCGGCATGCTCGCGCTTATCGGCGGACTCAAGGCGCTCGAACCGCTAAGAGCTCCCTTCAAAGTCGAATTCAGCAATCGCATATCTCAAATCATTGACGATCTCGACCTTACAAAGAGCGATCTGCATTTCGACTCATTCCGCCCCACCGTCGAGAAACTCGTCGAAGGCAAACTCGATCAACTGCAGCCCGAAGACGTAAAACGCATTTTGGAGAAGATCATCCGCAAACACCTCGGCTGGTTAGTCGTCTGGGGCGGCGTCTTCGGAGGGCTTATCGGTCTGCTCGCAGCCGCAGCCAATTTATAGCCTCTACCTATATAGAAGCAACATCAGCGCTTTCGCTTATTCAAGATTTCACGTTGGCAACCGATGTACTTTTATTAAACAAACCGTTTGATAGCTTGAGTTAAGCTTATTGCGGCTTGAACTGGCGTGGCGCCTTAGCTATCATAACCTTTTTCATTAGATCATTTTGCAATCATGGCCATTAGAATCTACACAGTCGACGATCATCCATTGGTCCGCCATTGATTATCGCAAATAATTGCGAATGAAGCAGATATGGAAATCTGCGGGGAGTCTGAAGACGCTCAAGGAGCGATGAAGGGCGTTGGAGAAAGCAGTCCCGACGCGATCATCGTCGATATTTCCCTCAAAGGAAATAACGGCCTGGAACTCATCAAGAATCTTAAAGCGATTCACGAAGAGATCCCAATCCTCGTATTTTCAATGCACGACGAAACAATTTACGCCCAACGCGCCCTCCGTGCCGGAGCCAAAGCCTACGTCATGAAAAAGGAATCGCCCGACAAGATAGTCGATGCGATCCGGAAGATCATTAAAGGCGAAATTTACGTAAGCCCATCAGTTGCCGACCAAGTTCTCCACCAGATGATCAATGGACCCAAGCACGCGTCAACCTCTCCCGTGGATCGCCTTACCGATCGCGAACTCGAGGTCGTTCAATTAATTGGACGAGGACTCTCAAGCCGGGAAATCGCGGAAAGTCTCAATTTAAGCGTCAAGACCATCGAGTCTCACCGCGCCCACGTGAAAGAAAGCTCAGCTTGCGCAACGCTACCGAGCTCGTCCAATTCTCCGTTCAGTGGGTTGACCAACAGGTCATGTAGCCGCAAATCTCGGGGATTTCTCCGAATAGAAAACCCACTCGGCAGAAGCGAACCACTTGCTTAATGCCATTTATCCGCTCGAGAACCTACGCCTCCCTAGGCTCTACTCCTCAAGGGAATAGCTAGCGGATTCGATACCTCGGTGGCCGACGCCGTTCAACCTAAGCAAGAGCCTGACATCGTGGCGATCGATATCGCCGTCGCAAAATGCAAAGGCATCGCGTCAATCAAAGACTTGAAACGGCGTTTTACAAAATCCGTTATTCTCGTGATCACCTCTCACGACGAACTCCTATTCGCCGAACGCTGCCTCAAAGCGGGAATCAACGGATACCTCATGAAAACCGCCTCCAAAGAAGCTCTCATAAAAGCATCCCACGACATAGCCGAGGGGCATCTCCACGTGAGCGACCGCATTCGCTCTCGCCTCGCAACAGACAAGGCAGAGCGGTAGAGTTAAAATGCCCGCTTCAAGGTGGAACGTGGCGTCCCGACGCGTTTTCTCATTTCCCACAATCCACGAGTCGGGACGCCTCGCGCCACCTTGCGAGAATGATTGAGCTGTATGCGCGGTACGGCACAAGCGCCGACCCTACTACCCTACCTACCTTCATGCGCTTCGTGGTTTATGAAACCGTTTAGGTTATAGTTACGGAATAAAAGGTAACAGGAATAATAGCATCCCCGCTCTTCAACAACCTACTTTTAGTATTGCGCTACTCGGAAAAACGCTTCTTGTGGTCCCCCTTACGCTAGAGGTCTGCGGTTTTACCGCTCTCCTCCACGGAAAATTCGAGTCAATCTCGGATGATAGCGGTTAGCTCGGCGACGCGCCTGGCTAACGGTTTCCCAACCGGGGAATCTCTTTTCCCGTGAGATAATAGACTAATATGCCACACAGCAAAGCAATCGATAAAACTCAAATCATCGGCGACTACAAGACGCACGATTCGGACACAGGTTCCTGCGACGTACAAATCGCTCTTCTGAGCGCTCGCATCAACCACCTAACCGAGCACTTGCGTGAACACCGAAAGGACTTTCACACGCGCCGCGGACTTCTCGCGATGGCAAGCCGCCGTCGCAAGCTCCTCGACTACTTGAAGAAGCACGACCTCTCCAAGTACAACGAGATGCTGCAGCGCCTCAATCTTCGCAGATAGGTTCCTAACCTACTTTGCAAGCGAATGAGCGCTCTGTATTTCAGAAGCGCTCGTTTCATCTAATTTGGGCCTGCATCCTCTCGACTCAGTCACGAGGCTCAGGCCCTTCTTTATACCTAAAAAACCAAAAACCAAAATCGCCGCTGAAGGGAACATGGCTATCAGGGATATTTCCGAATGAGAACGAGCATTCGTTTTCATTCGGAAATCTCTCTTTCGAGCCTTCTCGCTCAGTCGCGATACTGTAATAAATAATATGATACAAAAACACAGTGTAACAATCGATGAGCTGAACATGACGATCTCTACCGGAGACCTTGCTGGTCTCGCAGGCGGAGCCGTCACCGTAAACGTAGGCGAGACCTGCGTATTCGTCTCCACCACCGCAGCAAGCACCGTTCGCGAAGGCCAAGACTGGTTTCCGCTTACCGTTGACTACCGCGAAAAGTACTCGGCAGCAGGCCGTATCCCAGGCGGATACTTCAAGCGCGAAGCTCGTCCAACCGAAAAGGAAATCCTCACATCACGTCTTTGCGACCGTCCTTGTCGCCCGCTCTTTCCAAAGGGTTTCTTGAACGAAGTTCAAATCATCGGTTTCCTTCTCTCCACGGACAAGACCAACGAGCCTGATATCTCCATGCTCAACGGAGCTTCAGCCGCATTGGCAATCTCCAACATTCCTTGGAATGGTCCAATCGGCGCCGTTCGCGTTGGACGTATCGATGGCGAATTCGTCACCAACCCAACTCTCGAAGAGCAATACTCTTCCGATCTCGATCTCATCTACGTCGGTACCAAAACCGATATGCTCATGATCGAAGGTAGTGCCGCGCAGTTGCCGGAAGAAGATTTCCTCGACTCGTTGGAATTCGCTCACAAAGCAATCCAGCCAATCATCGCCGGGATCGAAAAACTCGTAGCGATTGCAGGCAAGGAAAAGTCGGTTTTCCCACTCGTCGTTCTCAAACCTGAAATCAAGGAAATCGTCGAAGGCCTGATCGGATCGGGAATCAACGAAGCCGCTCGTCTTGGCGACAAGCAAGAGCGCAACGGAAAGATGGGCGAACTTAAAGCGCAAGCAAGCGCTGCTCTTAAAGAGAAACTCGGCGACGACTACAATCCCAATCAACTCGCCATGGCGATGGAAGAGCTCCAGGAAACCGCTTACCGCGCTCCTATTCTCGAAAAGCAAGTTCGCGCCGGCGGACGCGGACCCGACCAATTGCGCGAACTGAAGAGCCAAGTCGGCGTAATGCCACGTGTTCACGGTTCAGCCATCTTCGCTCGTGGCGAAACTCAAGCGATGGTATTCGCAACACTCGGACCGACGAACGAAGCTCAACGCCTCGACGCAGTCACTGGAGGACCTGAATCCAAGTCCTTCATGCTTCACTATAACTTCCCTCCATTCTCAGTTGGAGAAGCCGGACGTTTCGGTTTCACCGGCCGCCGCGAAATCGGTCATGGAGCCCTCGCAGAACGCTCGCTCCTTCCCGTCATTCCTGCAGAAGATCACTTCGCCTATACGATTCGTCTCGTTTCCGAAGTTATGTCTTCGAACGGTTCGACATCCATGGCTTCGATCTGTGGCGGAACGCTCGCTCTTATGGATGCAGGCGTACCGATCTCCCATCCAGTCGCTGGCATCTCTTGCGGAATGGTTTGCGAATCCGACGAAAGTGGCGCGATCAGCAAGCACGTATTGCTCACCGACATCCTTGGCGAAGAAGATCACTTCGGCGACATGGACTTCAAGATCGCTGGCACACGCCACGGTATCACTGGCTTCCAGTTGGACCTTAAGATCAACGGACTTCCATTCAACATCGTTCGCGAATCCGTAGCGCAATCTCGCGTAGCCCGTATCGAGATTCTCGATTCAATGGCAGAAGCGCTCGATACTCCACGTGAAAGCGTCAGTGAAAATGCTCCACGTATCACGACTGTTCAGATCAATCCTGAAAAGATCGGCGCCCTCATCGGACCAGGTGGCAAGAACATCCGCCGTATCGTTGAAATCACCGGAGCTCAGCTCGACATCGATGACGACAACAGCGGCAAGGTGAACATCTACGCAACGAGCGAAGAAGCGATGAATCGCGCCATCCAAGAAATCGACCTCGTTTGTGGCGAAATCGAAGAAGGCAAGATCTACCGCGGCGTTGTCAAAGCGACCAAGGACTTCGGTTGTTTCGTAGAAGTGCTTCCTGGCCAAGAAGGTCTCGTACACATCTCCGAGCTGGCTGACTTTCGAGTCAACCGCACGGAAGACGTTTGCAAGGCTGGCGACGAAATGGTCGTCATGTGCATCGGGATTGACGAAAAGGGCCGCGTACGTCTCAGCCGCAAAGCAGCTGTCCAAGAACTCGAATTGCGCAAGGCATCCCAAGAAGCCGAAGCTGCAGAGGAAGAAGCGCCTGCTGAGTCAGCTGAAGCGCCTGCCGAATCAGCTGAAGCTCCAGCCGAAGACGAAGCTCCCGCCGAAGCTGAAGCGCCTGCGGAAGCTGAAGCTCCAGCCGAAGACGAAGCAAAAGAAGAGAAAAAGGCTGCGGAAAGCGCAGAATAATCCTCTCATCGGATTCCAATTAATTTCAAAGGCCAGAGCGAATCGCTCTGGCCTTTTTTTTAGACCAAATTTTAAACCAGACAACGTATGAAGATTCTCATTACTAACGACGACGGCATCGACTCCCCTTTTCTCAAACCGCTCGCTGAAACCTTTGCCAAGAGCCATCACGTCACCGTCGTCGCGCCAAGCGACGAACAAAGTTGGATCGGCAAAGCCATGAGCCGACGAGGCACCGTCGAATTGCTGACTCGTTCAGATTTCCCGTGCTCCGCATACAGTTTGTCCGGAACGCCCAGCGATTGTGTCAACATCGCCCTAGCCCACCTGTGTCCATCTCGACCGGACCTGGTCGTTTCAGGTATAAACATCGGTCACAATGCTGGCCTAAGCTTCATCGCCTCATCCGGCACCATCGGTGGCGCCCTAGAAGCCTCTCTTCAAAACATACCCGCGATCGCCGCTTCCATGTACCTCGACCCAGAGGCATTTCATGCCGTTAGCCAACGCAGCCAAGAGCTCTCCAGAGAACTCCAAGCCCATCTCGATCACGCGACTCGTATTTTAGAAATCTTCGCATCAACGTTTATCGAAGATCAAAACCCAAAGTACGGCCAAGTACACAGCTTGAATTTCCCAAACCGATCTCTCGACCAAGCAAGCATTCGAAAAGCGCGAGCTGCACGCACGCTTTCCAGTTCCCTTTTCGAACGAGACGGCGATCGATTCAACTTCGCCTACAAACCACTCGAAACACTTGACGACGATGATTGCCCGACCGATCGCAATCTCGTCCACCAAGGCCAGATAACCCACACGATCATCGACTACTCAAGCATCGATCAAAAATCGTGTGAATAGGAATTGGAACAATGAAAAATGGGGAATCCTAGAACCTTTAAAATCACCACGTTGTAACCTTAAAGATCGAATCAGATTCCTTCCTAGTACATCATCTTGCAAGTTTCATACATGTAGATCATTGCAACGACCATTGAGAATTCGATAGCTCGCTCGCTTCCATATTTTGAATAGCCATGAAACCAACACAAAAACCGAATCGCCCATTCTTTTCCTCCGGGCCTTGTTCGAAACGACCTGGCTGGTCCCTCGCAAGCCTGGAAAACGCGCTCGTTGGCCGATCGCATCGCGCTAAACCCGCTAAGGCCCGCATCGAAGAAGTCATCGAACGATCGAAGTCGATCCTCGGGGTTCCAGAAGGCTACGTTTGCGGCATCGTACCCGCATCCGACACCGGTGCAGTTGAATTAGCCTTGTGGTCTCTCCTTGGCCAACGTGGCGTAGACATGCTTGCTTGGGAATCGTTTGGCTCCGGCTGGGTCTCCGACGTGCAAAAGCAGCTCAAGCTCGACAACGTCAACACGCTCACCGCTGACTACGGCAAGCTCCCCGATCTTTCATCGGTGAATTTCAAGAACGATGTCGTCTTCACTTGGAACGGTACGACTTCAGGAGTCAAAGTCGCCAGTGGTGATTGGATCCCCGCAGACCGTGAAGGTCTGACAATCTGCGATGCCACATCTGCCGCATTCGCAATGGAACTACCCTGGGACAAACTCGACGTAGTCACTTGGTCCTGGCAAAAAGTCATGGGAGGCGAAGGCGCTCATGGAATGATCGCGCTCAGCCCGCGCGCAATCGAACGCCTCGAAAGCTACACTCCTTCCTGGCCGCTACCGAAAATCTTTCGCCTCACCAAAGGCGGCAAGCTCATCAAAGGCATCTTCGAAGGAGCGACCATTAATACCGTCTCTATGCTTTGCATCGAAGACGCAGTTGATGGTCTGCGTTGGGCCGAGGAAATCGGCGGACTACCCGCTCTGATCGAACGCTCCAGCGCAAATCTGAAAGCAGTCGAATCTTGGGTCGAACAATCGGACTGGGTAGACTTCCTCGCCGAAAACACCGAGGAACGCTCCAACACTTCGATTTGCTTGAAAATCGTCGATCCTTGGTATCAAGAACTTTCAGCGGAGGACCAAGCGGCCAAGGCAAAGCAACTCGTCGCCCTCGTCTCCAAAGAAGAAGTAGCCTACGATTTCGGTTCCTACCGCGACGCGCCATCGGGCATTCGCCTTTGGGGCGGGGCAACGGTTGACGCGAGCGACACCGAAGCCTTGCTTCCTTGGCTGGACTGGGCCTACCAAGAAATTAAGAACGCTTAACGATTTCTGGATTTGGTAGCGGCCGATCTCCGAGCGGCTATTGCAGAGCAAGCAGATGACCCCTCGGAGATCGGTCGCTACCTTTGTCTTATTACTTCCCCAAAATCGGTTTTTTGTCCCACGGTAATCGCACCGTAATCGGCTTCTGCTTCCAAACCTCATAGGGCTCGAAAATCTTCCCAGGGTTGAGAATTCCTTTGGGATCCAAAGCCTTCTTAATCGCCAACATTGCGGCGACCTCAGCTTCGTTTTTCGCTATTCGAAGAAATGGCGACTTCGCGAGTCCGATCCCATGTTCGCCTGAGATCATTCCGCCAAGATCCACAACCATCTTCATGAGGTCTCCCACGGCGCCTTCCGCGCGCTTCAGCTCTTCAGCATCTTCGCGGTGAAACATTATGTTTACATGGAAATTTCCATCTGCCGCGTGACCGAATGTCGGCATCGGCAAATTCCAACGTTTTTGTAGACGCTTAAGCTGATCGGAAAACTTCAACTGACTCTCCAAAGGCACCACAATGTCTTCGTTTATCTTCGCATTGCCCAAAGAGAACATCGCTCCGCTGCACTTGCGCCTCACCTCCCACAAATTATCAGCTGCCTTCTCGCTGCGAGCCTCCTTAAAGGCCAAAGCCAAGCGATCCGCCCAAACCCGAACCTTTCGCTTTGCTGATCTAAGATCGCTTGGACTGCCATCGAACTCAATCAACAGAAGCGGCTTTCCACCCACTTCCTTAAAAAGCCGCACGCCCGCAATGTCCTCGGCGCAATGAACCGAGTTAACATCCAAGTACTCGAGAATCGAAGGCGCCAAACCTTCGCCCAACAACGATTTCACTGCCGACAATGCCTTACGCTCAGTCTCAAAAGCAGTCACGCAAGTCCACCGACCCTCGGGCTTAGGAATCAGACGTAGCACCGCTTTCGTGACAACGCCCAACGTACCTTCACTGCCAATCCAAAGGTCGCGAACGTTGTAGCCCGTCGCATACTTCTTGTATTCGCCTCCCCATGACACTTTTTCTCCAGTCGGCAAATAACCTTCCAGAGCCAAAACGAAATCGCGTGTTACCCCATACTTCGCACAACGCATGCCGCCCGCATTACAGGCAATATTTCCGCCAATCGTGCAATACTTCAGCGATGATGGATCTGGTGGATAGAAAAGTCCTTCCGCATCCGCTGCCGCCTGTATATCCGCAACTACAGCTCCCGGCTGAACCACTGCCATCGCCTTCTCCTTGCGAATAGCAATGCGCTTCATAAGCGACATATCTAAAACCCAGCCCCCGCGAACCGGACTAGCCGAACCGGTCAGCGACGTTCCCGCCCCACGTGCCGTCACCGGTACATTGTGAGCATTGGCCAATTTCAGAACAATCCCGACATCCGCATCCGCTCGTGCTCGAATCAAAGCATCGTATTCAAATGACAGCTTACTGCTATCGAATGATGCCATGAATTTTCGGTCACCTTCCAGCAATACTTTCCTTGAGCCCAATTGCTCACGGAGCTCCTTAGTCGCTTTCGCAAAAGTCTTTCTCTTTTTCATAATCAAGAAGACCGTTGGTATAAACGTTTCTCAAGCAATGCTACAAGCAATTCCCAAATCCGCCCAACAATTGCCTCCAACTAACGCCCGATATGAAAACTAACCGCGGCGCTTTTTTCGAATCGCCGCTATGACGTCTTCAATTTCACTCATTCCCAAAGCTTTCAGAAAAGCAAAATAAACCAAAGCTCCCAATGGAATCAAAACGAGCAGAACGATGGCAGAACGCCATGATCCAAAATCGAATTGCCCCAATCTCAAAGCTCCAAACCACAAGACAATGCCCATCAAAACACTTCCCGCAGCGCATTTCAAAATACTCGGAAGCACTGATCGCAGTCGCAAATTCATTCCCTTCCGACCTAACCCGAAATGCAAGTAAATCGCCTGTGCTACGATCGCAATATTGCTCGCGATAACCAAAGCTTCGATACGACCCATCCAACTCAGCAAACCTATGCTCAACGTAAGATTTAGCGCCAACGCAATCGTTGAGCTCTTAACCGGCGTCTTCACATCCTTGAGCGAATAATAAGCACGCGCTTCGATAGAGACGAATGAATAGAACGGCATTCCAATCGCGCAAATAATCAATATCGGCGTTAAGGACAAAGTATCCGCTTCCGTGAATTCGCCCCGCTGAAAAAGCGTCTCGATAATTTCAGGCGCCAGAAAAGAAAGGCCAACCGCAGCCGGCAGCGCCATCATCATCGCCAAGGATATTCCATTTCGATAAGTTGCCGCGAAGTCCTCATTCCGACCGGAAGCCGATGCCTTCGCGAGCGCAGGAAAAACCACCGTCGAAATCGCTATCACAAACATTCCCATCGGCAACTCGACTAATCGATTCGCAAGGTTAATCAAAGCGGCCCCCGAGTCATTGAAATCCAACGCCAAGACGCGTGAAATCATCACGTTTATTTGATGAGCAGCCATCCCGTAAACTCCAGGAAGCGTAAGAAGAAGCACAGCCTTCAATCTTGGCGATACACTGAAGTCAATTTCTGGACGCCAGCCTTCGTGCATCAAAGCCACTGACGGAGCGATCAATTGCAATGTCCCTCCGATCATGACACCCGCGCAGAGAAAATTCATCTTCTCCCGAGCATCCCCTCCCCATAGCCAACCGCCGACCCCCAACAAGATCAAAATACTGCAGTTCAACCACACTGCCGTCATCGCTGGGACTGCAAATCGCCCAAGTAAATTCAACGCAGCAGACACAACCGCCGCTAAACAAATAAACAATATGTAAGGAAAAATCAATTTCGCTAATCCCGCAGCCAATATCCAATTATCCGATACCGCCGTTCGTTCAATATATTCGAAACAAACATAAGCGACTCCGATCAAAACCAAACATATTACAATTAGCCAAGATAGGGTCTTATTGATCAATCGGAAAACCGCTTCCTTTCCCTGCTCTTTCAACTCTTCCGAAAGGTGAGGCATTAAAGCCGCCGCCAACGCTCCTTCGCCCAGCAAGCGTCGAAAAAAATTGGGTAGTGTAAAAGCCGTCGTAAACGCCGAATGCAACAGACTCGTTCCGAATACCGAAGTCATTAATATATCCCGAAAAAGCCCGAATACCCGCGACAGCGTTGTCATCGCGGAAACCAGACCGATTCGAGAGAGCATTTTCGACATTGCCTAAATCACAGCCAAAGACCGCCGCCGAGCAAGACATTTGGCTCAACAATTGCTTTGGCAATAATCCTATCGTTCCGAATTTCCAACAAAACGCATCCCTACCATTGACACTAATCCCATCCGACCTAGTTAACTAAGCCCGAAAAGCCCTATCCATCCAAACACGCAAAATTGCCCCTGCGAAAGAACAAAGTCCTCGACTAGCTGACTAAGCAGTCGCCCAACTCGCATAAAATGAACTTGATCGAAACACTGATAGGTAAACTTCAGAATCACCCGAAACGATTCGTATTTACCGATGGAGAGGACGCCCGAGTCCTCCAAGCCGCCCGTCAAATCGTCACTCGCCAAATGGGTGTTCCTATGTTGATCGGCGACCGCTCTCGGATTAAGGATAAAGCGGCTAAACTCGGCATCATAACCAAAGGTATTCGAATCATCGAACCCGAGCGCAGCAGCGAACTCGATCAATTTGCACAGGACCTGAAAACCCTTCCAAAATACGCGGACCTTTCCGACGAAGAGGCCCGTCAGTCCGTGCTTGATCCAAACGTATTCGCGACCCTCATGCTCAAACGTAAGCAGGCAGACGCTCTTATAGCCGGCGCAACCGACAAAGCATCAAGCGCTTTACGCCCTCTTTTTCAAATAATCGGAACCCAAGAAGGCGTCAAAACTGCATCGTCTCTCCTCGTAATTGAGATGGAAGCGAAGAATGTAGGTCTCGACGGCGCCTTGTTTATGGGCGATTGCGGAGTCATTCCCGAACCGACGGAAGAGCAGCTCGCAGATATTGCAGTAACCACCGCCTCGCTCGCTCATCATCTCACGGACGCCCGCCCGAAAGTAGCCATGCTTAGCTACTCCACTCACGGAAATCCGCGCCATGCGCCGATCGCCAAAATCCAGGCCGCCACAAAACGCGCTCGCGAAAAAGCGGCGCAATGGAACTTGGAAGCCGACATCGAAGGCGATATTCAAATCGATGCCGCCCTCGATCGAGCAACCGCTCACGTGAAAGGCATAGAAGATAGTCCCGTTGCTGGCGACGCGAACGTTCTTATTTTTCCCGACCTCAATAGCGGGAACATCGCATCGAAACTTATCCATATCCTTTCCGGAGCCAACAAATACGGACAGATCATCATGGGGCTTGAACAACCCGCCGCAGAAATTAGCCGAGGGGCTACGGCTCACGATATTCTCGGGGCCGCCGCCATCGTCGGTTGCCAAGCCATTAATCACCGCCTTCTATTTGGGCGCTAAAGCGAACGCCGACCACTATTCATAGCCAATGCCTTGACGCAGAAGCGACCTGCCGAATATGACGCAATCTTCTCTCAAAACTCGACCGGACAATACCAAGACACACCGAATATTCGTTGCGGCTACTCGCATGAACGACGGTAAGACAACAACCTGTCTAGGCCTTTTCGGAGCGCTTCAACAAACTTACAAAAGAGTCGGATTCATAAAACCAGTCGGCCAGCGTTTCGTCGAAATAGATGGTCAATTAATCGACGAAGATTCGGTATTGCTGGAAAAAACTTACAAGGTCGAAACGCCCATCGCGAGTATGAGTCCTATCGCGATCGACGGTTTGTTCACGAAACGCTACCTGGACAATCCCGTCGAAACCGGTGCGGAAATAACCCACAAAGTCTGCAACGCATTCGACCGGGCATCTTGGGAAAAAGACTTAACTATTATCGAAGGAAGCGGTCACGCGGGCGTCGGCTCCGTGTTCAATATGTCGAATGCCCGAGTAGCAAAAACGCTCGGAGCTAAAGCCATCATCGTCAGCCGAGGCGGAATAGGACGCCCAATTGACGAAATCGCGCTAAACAAAGCTCTCTTCGACAAAGAAGGCGTAGAGGTCATCGGAGCGATCATCAACAAAGTCCAAATCGAAAAAATGGACTACATCCGCAAGTACACTAGTCTCGCGCTCGACAGCCTAGGCATTCCGCTTCTAGGCCTACTGCCAGCCGAAAACATACTCATCTCTCCTAACCTGCGCCAAATCTTCGAAAGAACCGATGGCGAGTGGCTGCATAAAGTAGACAACACTGCATCGCGGCGTATCAGCAATATCATCATTAGCGCAATGACCGCT
>Ga0115000_10003387_pt1 | contig 13339 bp, 9 predicted proteins | sample ArcticOcean_MG_C_6_FD_89690 | JGI IMG/M metagenome (GOLD analysis project Ga0115000, IMG submission 89690) | Marine microbial communities from western Arctic Ocean - ArcticOcean_MG_CB8_128 | ecosystem: Environmental > Aquatic > Marine > Oceanic | place: Arctic Ocean: Canada Basin | collected... | reverse complement strand
CGAGACCATCACCTCCAAATATAATTTTAATTTTAAGCTCATTGGCTAAACGTATTGAATCTTTGATTTGTGTATGTGTTTTTTCTAAATTTAATTCTGAAATAGACTTGCAGCACTGACGACTACAGAGGAAGAATAGTAATGTATCTATTTTCTTTTTAACTATTACCGTTTTTAAATCACCTAATTGCGCATGAGATCCTGTATTATAAACATTGAACCCAGAATGTCGTAAAACTACTTCTGACATAACAATTCCTAAATCAGGTAGATTATCTTCAAAATTTATGCATAGAATATTTTTCCCGTTAAAACTTCCATTTGGTTTATCTCCAGATAGGGATTCTATATTTCTGGTAATTAACTTTCTGGCAATATATTCTTCAATATGTGTAATCGAATTATTTATAAGTTGGGATTCTATTATGTCAAAAGCTTTCTCAATAATTTCATCAAAAATCACTGTGATATTTTCACCACTTAAATAAATATTATTTATAATGGAATAAACTAAACTTTCGTCCCCTTCAGTGCTATTTTTAGCTAATACTGATGCAAGTTTAGTATATGAGGAATCATTGATATAAGTAAAGATTTTACTTAAATCACTATTATTATTATTAGGTAATAGATTAGAGTTCTGTTTAGTCTTTATAAGATATGAGCGTATATCTTGAATGGTAAAATAACGATGTCCACCTGCAGACTTTTGGCAGGTGATTTTTCCTTTATTGGCCCATCTTCTAATGGTTGTTTCATCACAGCCTAATATTTGAGAAACTTGATAAGAACTATATTTTTTCATGATAAAATTTACGAATGTTTTATTTTACCATAAAAGAATTTGCTTTATTTACCAGTAAGTAAATAAATTATTTCTGTCAATTCGGGTACATATTTCGGTCAATTCGGGTACATATTTCGGTCAATTGAGGTATTTAAGGCGCATGCTGAGATTTTTAGATTTAGAAAAGCATCTACAGAAAATGAAAAAAGGTAAGTACAGCGATAAAAAAGCAAAAAGAATTATTACTATTTCTTAGGAATATTTTAAAATAAGAGATGCAAAAGAAAAACGTGAGGTCGCAAATTGGTTAAAGAAACTAAAGAAGCTGAACAAATAAAGTTTTTTAGTATTTTTATAGTAGCCTTCTATATCTCTTGATAGTTCTAGACTATAAGGGGAATTTGATTTCTACCTGCCTCTAAAGATGATATAATTAGTGCCGTTTCTTGTGGTTGGCTAAGGTTCGAAAGGTTATTGAATGGCAAGATTCTTAATCTACAAAGACCTTAGCCTTCCTCCTTAAAATTTATATATATTTAAAAGTTAAAAAAGATTAAAACTACCTTCCGAATTGCCTGTAACCTATATTGTAACATTATGTAAATTGGATATATACACTCCTCTATCTTTTATAAATTAATTAGCTTACTATTTTTAATAATTATGGAGATTCTTTATGATAAAATTTATTATAATTTTCTTGACCTTTTTAGGATTTAGTTATTCTGAGTGCTATGAGTTGGGTCAAGCTGAATGTGTACAATATCCAGACTATTGTAATTGGAATGAAGAAACAAATAGTTGTGATGATAATTATGGTGGAAGTGGTGATACAGGTGGAGGTGATTCTAATGGAACTTTTGAATATTCTACCATAACAGAGTCTCAAGGTCTTAGGAATGGTCCTAATTACAGAGATGGTGTTGTTTATTTTCCAATTTCAGGTAATCCACCATATAAAAGTATTGTTTTAACACCAGGTTATGGTGGTGCAAGTAGCGAGATGTCAAGCTGGGCAGAATTTTATGCATCGCATGGATTTATTTCAATGAGAATAGGACCAAATGATGAAGTTAATGATTCTCATGAAGATAGGGGCGAAGGTTTATTAGATGGTATTGAATCTATTAGACAAGAAAATAGTAGAATTGGTTCCCCTTTAGAGGGCCTTATTGATATGGATAGCTTTTCTGTTTCTGGTTATTCAATGGGAGGTGGCGCTTCTCATAATGCCGCAATGATTGATGAGAGCTCTATTCAAACTATTATTTCATTAAACCCTACGGTTCTGTTTGAAGATTGTGATCTTTGTCCTGCTAACAGCTATGAAGGTGAAATTTATTGTATTTGTTTAGTCCCAGAATTAGTAAGTCATTCTGTCCCCTCATTAATATTTGCAGGTGAAATAGAGATTAATGAATTGGAATTCTACGGAGGATTGCTGGGCCAAGATATTTACCAAAATATGCGTTCGGATGTAGATAAAATCATGTTTGAAGGTGCAGGTGCTGGACATGGCTTTGCAGCAAACCCATATGGTGATGTTGCAAATTATGCACTTAATTGGCTAAAATATCAGATTTTAGATGATAATAATGCCTACGATTTACTTCTAGAAGTTCCATCTAGTGCATCTGAATATTTAACAAATTTAACTTACTCGGCACCATTCTTAGGTGACCTAAATGATGACTCACTAGTAAATATTCAAGATATTATTTTGACAGTTAATTTAATTCTAAATTCTGAATATAATAACTTAGCAGATTTAAATTCAGATGGAAATATTGATATTCTAGATATAGTTCAGTTAGTAAACATAATCCTAACATCAATAACTAGAACTACATATCCAGCTTAAAAGATAAACTGTATGGAGAGTGTCTAATGGAATCACATTAATATTAAATTAGTAAGCCTTTTTATAGAGGGACTTTTGTTTTGTAAATTAATGCAGTTATTTATTGGAGTTTTATAATGAAAAACATACTATCATTGTTACTGATTTTAATATCAGTTTCAAATTTTATCTTTGCTGGTTGTGGCTCTTGCCAAGTTCATACTAAACCTATTTTAAAAAAAGCAAATTCGCTTGTAAGTACAATTCCTAAATCTGGAGATATAGAAGGGTTTGCTATTGCTTCATGTGGTATGTGTAACTTTGCTTATAAAGGAAGTAAGGGGTGTAGCTTGACAATAAAGATTGGAGATACTGTATACCCAGTTGAGGGAAATAGTATCCATGAACATGGAGATCCTCATTCAGAAGAAGGAATGTGTAGCGCTATTAGGGTAGCTTATGTTTCGGGAAAAGTAAAAAAAGATAAATTTTATTCTGATTCTTTTACTTTAATCGAGAGCCCAAAATAGTAAAAAATTATTTTCAAGCCTATTAAAGACTGGTCCTGGTGAGGTGAGTACAAATACATAACTATGTTAGCTGTGTTCATTATAGCCTATATTATTTAAGTATGTCAAACATCATATTTATAAAGTTAATAAGTAATTTATTTTATATTTATAATTTATTAATTTTTGGTAGAATCATGTCATCATGGTTTAACATAAATAGAAGTAGCCAATTATATAGATATTTATATTTATTTACAGAACCTATCTTAGGCCCCTTTAGAACTTTATTGAATTCATTTGGATTACTTGGTTCAGGCATTGATTTTTCACCTATGGTTGCTATCTTTGCTTTGAACTACATAAGAAATTTTATAATTAGAATTTTAATTTAGTAAAATTTAAGCCCTATATCTGAGTTTTCCTCCGTAATACACTTACTATAGATCCTTTCTGTTCATAAAAAAATGAAATATATAGAGCATTATATATTTTTTGACTAAATTTATCTATGCTAAAGTATCTTAAATATTATCTATCCACATTACTTCTCCTTCTCACTATTTACGTATGTGCATTGGGAAGTCATGCCCCAACTGTCTTTTTTATTGGGTTTTCATTATTTATTATTTTGGGTGATATCTTTCTAGGTAAAGATGTGACCATCAAGAAATATTCATATCCATTTTTAATAAATTTACCCATTTACATAAATCTATTTTTACTCATAATTTTAGTTACTATGGTTGTATATGTTTTTGGGAATCAATCTTCGATATGGTTTGTAGATATATTTCAATCATATCTATTTATAGATCTTCTACATATTAAACATAGCATTACCTTATTAGATAAATTTGCGTTCATTTTTTTAACTACCTTTCTTATTGGTATTATTGGAACGGTTCCAGGCCATGAGTTTACCCATCGAAAAAGAGATAAGTTAGATATGTTTATTGGCAATTGGTTATTGGCATTTTCATGGGACTGTGCCTTTGCCATAGAGCATGTGTATGGTCATCATAAAAACGTATGCCTACCCAGTGACCCGGCCACTGCTAGACGTGGTCAGAATTTGTATACCTTTATTATTCCTGCAATCATTGCTGAACAACGGGATGCATGGAAAATTGAATTTGATCATTTACAAAGAAGGGGTTATAGCCCTTATGGCATTCATAATAAAATGATAATTGGTTATTTACGTAGTATTTTTATAAGTTTATCAGCCTATTTTATTGGAGGTAGCCTGGGAATGCTATTTTATCTTTTATGTGCATTTTTAGCTAAATCATTATTGGAAGTAATTAATTATACTGAACATTATGGTTTAGTGAGAGAGCCTAACCAACCAGTCTGCAATCGCCATTCGTGGAACTCAAATAATATCGTGAGTAGTATTTTATTATATAATGTGACACGGCATTCAGCACATCATGAAAAGTCTAATTTAAAATTCTGGGAATTGGATGCATACCCAGATTCACCCATGATGCCCCAGGGGTATTTGAGTATGTTGTATATGGCTATTTTCCTTCCTTTTATATATCGAAAATTAATGGCAAAAAAATTAATGGATTGGGATGAAAATTATGCCACTCCAGAAGAAAGAAAAATTGTGATGAATCAGAATTAGTTTGCGCTATTATAAAATAATTATAGGTGTACTTCTTTTTATTTATTTAATAATAAATTTATTCTATAAAAATAATTCTACCTCCCAAAACTCACAACTATTCTATAATGGCACGATACTTACTATGGAGGAGGATTTAGAATTAACTGATGCTGTTTATATTGAAAATGGAATTATCAAAGGGGTTGGTAATCTAAAAGCCTTAGAGCCAAAAATTAAGTATAATACAAAGAGAGTTGATCTTCAAGGCAAAACACTTATGCCAGGATTTATTGATCCACATACCCATCCCATAGCATCTGCATTTTTACATGGAATGATTGATCTAAGTGGATTTAAACACGAATCTAAAGAAGAAGTTTGGGCCTATTTAGAAGAAAGTATATCCCAATATGCATCCAATGAGTGGATTATATGTAAAGGTTTTGATCAAGTATTAGTGGATGGTTTGGACCCTCCTCATATTAATTATTTAGATTCTATAGCACCCAATAACCCTGTATTTATTGCATCATTACCTATGCATGCTTATTGGGCCAATTCATTAGCTTTTGAAGTTGCAGGAATAAACAAGCATACGGTTAACCCCAGTAAATCTAGCTTTTATGAAAAGGATGCGAAAGGTAACCTTACAGGTTATATATCTGAGCAAGAGGCATTTAAACCATTTAAAGAAGCTATGATTTTGGCCTTAGGAAATGATTTACTCAAAGAAAATTGTGTGAAGGTATTAGATGGATATGCGCAAAATGGGAACACCACAATTACAGCCATGGGGATTACAACAGATGACCCTAATATTATCCGTTTATATAATCATTTATCATCAGAACACTCATCCTTTTTAAATAAATTGTTATCACAAGTGGGACTATTACCTAAGCGAAAGCCCAGTGTAAGACATTTCGTGTTTATTAGAAATGATGCCTCTGAATTACTCCCATCATCAATTGATAATGGGGATGATTTCTTCAAGATTGTAGGTATAAAGTTTTGGTACGATGGTTCTCCATATACGGGGTCTATGTATATAGATGACCCCTATTTAGAAAATGAGTTGACTATTGATAAGTTACATTTCCCCCATGCACATTCTGGCGCAGCATTACTAAATAGAGATGAGTTTATTGCTTCAATTTCAACTTATGATTCTCTGGGTTGGCAAATTGCAACACATGCTCAGGGGGATATGGCCATTGAAGAAATTCTAGATATTTTTCAGGAGGTGGGTATTCAGGGTGGTAACGATTCTCGTCATAGACTGGAGCATTGCTTACTCCTTAAAGAATCATCAATTGAAAAGATGGAAAAATTGAATATTCATCCCAGTTTCCATATCAATCATCTGTACTATTATGGTGAAGCCTTGGCAAAAAATATTATTGGAGAAAAACGAGCCAGTCAAATATTACCTGTTGCTATTGCTGAAAAATATTCCCTGCGATATTCCTTACATGCGGATCAACCCATGTTTGAGAGTAATCCATTTAGTTTGATTCATACTGCTGTTAATCGAAAAACTAGAGATGATAACTCTATTGGTTTACAGAATAAGGTGACCGTAAAATCTGCATTAAAAGCAATGACGATTAATTCAGCATGGCAAATCAAAATGGATGATAAAATTGGTTCTATAAAAGTAGGAAAGTATGCAGATTTTATAATTTTAGCTGAGAACCCTCATGAGGTTTCTCAGGACAAAATCAAAGATATCCAAGTATTAGAAACCATTGTAAATGGTAATACTATTTATAAAGTGGAAACAGATTGAGTAGAGTTAAACCTGAAATTTCACATAGTATTTTTTGCTCCTTGCACGTTTTAATCTCCTCATTATTACACCCTCAATAAGGAGCGGAACTTTAAAAACTCAATTAGTATCTAAATTTTGAAATTAGAGGCACTCAAACTAAGATATATGGGAAGAAATCCTTGGTAGTTTAGGGCTGGTCTAAGGAGTAAAGTCTTCTATTATTTCTGAATAAACCTCAACGGATTTTTGATTTTCGTAATCAAAGCAAACGCATGTAAGTAATGTTTCACAAATGGGGGCGTTTGGTGATTTCTTTTTAAATATCACGGCATGAATATCAAAACTTTTAGTTCCCAATCTAGAAATACATTGGCCTACAATAATCTCTGAGGGGTGAGAAAGTTGCTGTTTGAAGTCTAATTTTAAGGATGCTGCAATGACTGACCGTTTCCCCGCAGTTTGTGATAAATTCCATCGTTCAAACATAGAAATTCGGGCATCCTCTACATAGGTTGCAAATGTTGCATTATTCACATGTCCAAATGCATCCAAATCTCTCCATCTGGTTTTTATCTCAAATTGAAATGGAAAGTCATCTACACTTAATGTGTTACTCAAAATTATACCTCATGTAAATAATAAACTTCAGGTGGAGAATTTTCCCACGCAATAAAGTCGTCATTTTTTACCGCCTCTGCAGCAAGGTGAATGTTGGCCATCATTTTCTCTTTACTCTCCCAGTGGACCTTACCAATTATCTTATTTGAATTTTCATCTTCTAATACATATCCTGCTATAAACCCATCACATCTTTCTAATGATTTTTCAAACCTATGCATTGAATCACGCAATTTACTTTTAGCACTTTTATGGGGATAATGAATTGACATATGAATAAACATAACGACCTCTTTTTAACTTCAATTTGACGAATTTTCATTGGATATTCTATCTCCACGTAGAGATATTATATGGAATTTATGACTACTAATAATAGGTCATGCCATATTTAAATTAAATCGCCTAACCAATATTACACCGTATTGTAAAGCAAACCAATGTACATGTAAAAATTAAGTGTCAGCTAACGTATTATTGCAAATTTTCCGATAAATTTATCAATATCGGTTTCTACAGAAAATAAATATAATCCCGGTGAAACCTCTTGATTATTAATTGTTCGCATATCCCAATCCATATCTCCAGAAGTCAAACTATCATGATATAGGGTGGCTACTTTTTCAGCATTAACAGTATAGACAGTTATTTTACATTTCGATGGCAAGTTTGTGAAATATATTTTTCTAATATGTTCTGTTTCGTTAAAATTGCTGTGGGCAACATATGGATTCGGTACCACTTTTATATTAAGTGGTTTAGTATGTGGCTGATTTCCAGGAGTGACCGTAACAAAATTGGAATCATGAATAGTGGTTCCTTTGGGTGATTCTATTGAACTGTATCCATTGGGTCGTCCCCATTTATCTGGATTCGCAATATAGGTAGTATCACTTAGAAAATCTCCATTTCCAGTTTGAGCGTAATTAATATTTCGTGGCGAAATACCCATATCATACGCAGTTACTGAGTAGGTGTATTCCAGTCCATTTATCACATTCGAATCAATAAATACAAACTGATTAAACTCATTAATATCCGGCAGACCTGAATTATTTCCTAAATCAATCCATGGAGCATATGGGTCTTCGCCGTGGATTGATTCACCTCTAAATAATCCGTCTATACATCCATCATATGTAAATCCCTTTAAACAGTGGGTAGAATCCTGTTTGGCTGTTAGGTCAAACTGTGCATAGGGCCTCCAACTATAAAAATTTCCATTTTGGTCATATATTCTATCTACAATGCCACCCCAAGTTTGGCCTCCATCTCCACTTCTATAAATTCGGTAGCCCTCAAAATCAGAGTAGCCAGTCAACACATCTTTTGAGTAAATTGATGAGTTGTCCCAAGTTAGAGTGATTTCATTATTACTAAATTTTGAGCTCACGATGGGTGTTTTTGGAGGCGTAAACCCTTGATAGTTTGAATTATACATGAGCTGTGCAAATTCGGCATTTGTGATTAGATCTTCTTTGTCTTCTCCAAAGATAATACTAAAAGAGAAGGGAACTGTTTCTCCAACTTTTAAATCAAATGGACCGCTACTCATAATAAAAATACAGTCAAATCCTTCCTGTCCTTGTGAAAAAACAGGCTCATCTAGCAATCCATCCAATGAATCAAAATGAGGGTTTAATTCATGATCTGAGTCTCTAGCAGGGTTTGCTGTATGGAAAAACCACTTTTTTTCATTTTCAGAAAGATTGGTTGTATCGCCAGCCATCATTTTATAATGTATGGCTTCTTTATTTTGAGCCTGAGGTCTCCCAGGGTAGCCTGCACAGCAATTACTATTACTCTCCCTGTCAACTACTCCAGGTCGATTATACCAATCGAACCAATGCCAGTCTGTCATTTTTAGTGGTTCACCCGGATAAATATCTATAACACCATCTTTATTTAAATCTATGGGGTCAGTAGCAAGGGGTGTATCTAAAAGTTGTGCGGCAGCGATTCCAATATTTGTGGCTCCATTACTATTTCCATCATAATCATAAGTCATGGCAAGGCTAATTAATAATGAGTCACCATCATGGTATACCTTATCCCAATAGTATTCCATATAGTCATCAGTATTTGACGATACACCATAATTTTGTAAATAATCAGCCCACACAATAATGGAGTCGAAATAAAATCCCAAAAATACTTTTTCGTAGTCGAAGCCTTCACCTCCATTGAGTCTAGTCCCGTCAGGCATAACCATTCCCTGATGATATTGCCCATTTTCATCGGTCCAAGCACCACTTTCATTTCTGATATTAACAGTGAAAAACATTATATCTTCAGCATATGCCACCCCGTATGAATGTGCTTCGGCCATAACTTTCAGACCGAGTGGATAGCCTCGTTGTTGATATTCATTATCACTAATGAGATTTCCTCGATGGGCCCATCTATCGTCAAATTCTAAATAAACATCATTATCAGAAATAAATCTACCGGGACTTTCTTTCCAGCAATCTTTATCTTTTCGAGTTCCATTGCAGTTGTCAATATTTTCGTCAACCCATTTTTCAGGTTGATTTCCATAATATTCTTTTGCGTACCAACCAGGCCAGAAGGGTTCATAGCTCCCTTTTTCAGAATTATATTTTTTAGGCCATGATTCAGTGTATTTACTATGTGCAAGAACTGGATATGAATCATTTTCGTCAGTATAAATTGTATTCCCAAAAATATCACCAGCTGAAAGCTGAGAATTATGAGTATTTTCACGAGATTTAGTTACGGGTTGCCAATCACTATTAGTAGGAAAACCCTCAGAGAACCAACTCTCCGAAACAGAATATCCAAAAAAAATATATTCATCGTCTTCGGTCCACTCTTCTTGGTCTTCTCCATAATCATACCAATCAAATTCAGCAAGTCGCTCAATTAATTTTGGTCGTTTTCCCCAAGGATAAACAAAACCAGTTTTGGATATGGTGTGGTTTGGATTATTAAATTCAGTTTCTAAGAAAAGATATATTTCTTCAGATTCATGATTGATTTGGTAGAGACAATCTTTAAATGAAGTAAAAATATCAGCTTCGATAGCTGTAGTCTTTGTGCATAGCTCTCCATTGTCATTTTTAATATTAAAAGCAATATCTACAAATTTTCCATCAACATTTTCAAACCATTCATTATACCCTTCAGATGTCGCCCAATAATTTTTATTTATTCCATCTAAATTAAGTGAAATGGAATTCCAGTTGAATTCAGCTAAGGATAAATGTCCTGGAACCCCTGCCATAAATCCAATATGTGGTAAGTAGGCGTAATCTCCCCATAGCCCTGCAGGGAAGGATGTCCAGTCTATGAAATTACCATGATTTAAAACTGAACTTTTAATTTTCCCATCAAGGAGATACCCTTTTGCGCGATCATTCATTGGGTTTCCAGGTATAGGGTTGTCTCCAATTTTTTCTAAAAAGGATGTAGGGTAATCATAATTATACTCCTGAATTTCAGAAGGTAGTTTACGTGGAAGTAAAAATGTAAAAAATAATATTGAAATAATAAGTTTTAATAGCATAAATAGAAATATAGAAATTTTGTAAATTTCCAAGGTAGAAATTATTGATTTTTTTAAACAATAATAGACGATTAATTCTATTACCCTCGTTTTCATTGTTAAAAATAGGGTGACTCCAATCTACTTTTGTGGATACTAAAGGACTAAATATTTACCATAATGATTAATTTTTGATTATTGGGTTAAATAAAAAAATTTAAAAATTAGGAACTATTGAATGAACATAATTTTTACCCGCCTATTTAGACTCATGTGGTTATTGTTTTTTATTTTATTGATTTTTTTAGATAGAGATGTTTTTATAGTGAAAGTGGGATTGATAGCATTTGTTCTAATACTCACAGTAATAACTATATTAAGATCTTTAGAATCTAAGAGAGAATGGGGTGAAATTGTAAATAATTTAGATGAGGATGAAAAAGAACTATTTAGTCATAAACATTAATAGATTCACGTTACAAGATGTTTCAATAATTTATAAGTCTCTCTTGTTAATTATTGTAAATTAAAGGGTTCTAAGTAGCTCATTTTGAAATGAAAGGAAGTTTTGTGAGAAAAGGTTTAGTTTATATTATTTTAGTTTTATATATCAGCATGAATTATGCAGGTACACCTGAAATATCCAAAAGTACGTTTCTTTTTTGCTTAAAAAAAGAAATAGCACCTTTACAAATTGAAAGTAAAGATGGGCGAGTTACTGTTGATATTGAACAACTTAATATTTTTTTTGATATGAATGGTATTGATATGATTGAGGCATGGCTGCCTGGTGCAACTGAAATGGATTATAATGGTGATGTATATTTAAATAGAATATATAGAATGCATGTTAAAGAGTCTCATCGCAGTGAACTAAATACCATTGTAGAAAAAATTTCTCAATTCCAATTTATTGAGTATTCTGAAAATGAATATCTTAGAAAACCATATTATTCCCCCAATGATACAAATTTAGATAATCAATGTAGCATTGAAGCTATGGGGGCAGATAAGGCATGGGATTATTGGAATATCCCTGCAGGTATAATGCCTGGTAATAGAGAGGTATTATTAGCCTCAGTGGATACGGGCGTTGATTACACACATCCTGATTTAGAAGCAAATATTTGGATTAATCAAGGTGAGTTACCATCATGGACATTGGAAGATGGTTTAGATGCAAATGGAAATGGCCATGTAAATGCCACTGAAATTATAGATTATATGCAACAATTTGGTGATTTGAATGATGATGGTGAAATAAATCTTAGAGATGTAATTTATGATGAATCACCTTTTGAGGATGGATCCGATAATGATGGTAATGGCTATACTGATGATATAATTGGTTGGGACCCTTCAGGTACATATGGTACCGATGATAATGATCCTTATCCAAGAGAAGATGCTTCTTCAAATGGTACATGGGCACACGGAACCCATGTCGCAGGAATTTTAGCTGCAACAACTAATAATAATTTAGGCATGGCCTCGACAGCATTTAATGCAAGTATCATGTCAGTAAAAGTTTCTCGTTCTAGTCAAAGCACAGACCCTGGAATAAATGACGGATATGCAGGAATATTATATGCAGCAAAAGCGGGCTACTATGCAGGTACGTTTACAATTATAAATAATAGTTGGGGTGGTGGAGGATTTAGTAATTCTGAAAATAACACTATTAATACGGCATATAATACATATGGTGCAATTATTTTAGGTGCAGCAGGGAATGAGGATGAGAATGCTTCACACTATCCATCATCATATAGCAATTGCATATCAATTGCTGCAATAGGTTGTAGTGGTACCTGGGGTGGTTGGGCAACATATAATTCTACCGTTGAGTTTTCGGCCCCTGGTGAATCAATTTATAGTACAATAATTGGTTCAGGTTATGAATCATGGGATGGTTCCTCTATGGCTTCACCAAATGCAGGAAGTTGTTTTGGATTGATGAAAGCATTTTACCCTGATTGGACTAATATAGAGTTACGGGAACGTATGCAACAAACTGCAGATCCTATTATTTATGAAATTAATGATAATCCTGAGTATGCTGGGAATTTGGGTTATGGTATGATTGATATTCATAAGGCTATTGGTTCATTAAGTTTCCCAAACCTCACAATAGATAATCTTATGTCTGTTGATACAAGTGGTGATTTTGATGGTGTAGTGAACCCCGGTGAATCGGTATCATTCGATATTTATCTAATAAATGAACAGGGTTGGCAAACGGCTTTATCCCTTGAATCAACAATTGTTTGCAATGATGATTTAATTTCAGTTATTAATGGTACTTCTAACTATTTAAATATTCAAGCTGGTAGCTCTGAATCTAATTTAAATGAACTTTCATTATTAATTTCATCTGATATTGAAGTAGGAAATAAATCTTGTGATCTTAATATTACAGGTTTAGGTGAAGACAATCTATCCTATAATGTATCATTATCTATTGATTTTGAAGTTTCTCTTCACCAATCAGGTTTTCCCATAGCTATGGGAAGTCAACTTAAGCCATCACCTGCAGTAGTAGATTTTGATAATGATGGTTCATTAGAGGTATTAATTGGTGACTATTCAGGTCTGGTACATCAATATAATAGCGATGGTAGTGAAGTTACGGATGATACCTTCCCTTATGATACGGGTAATCAAATCTGGGGTTCACCTGCAATAGCTGAT
>Ga0115000_10003384_pt1 | contig 13345 bp, 13 predicted proteins | sample ArcticOcean_MG_C_6_FD_89690 | JGI IMG/M metagenome (GOLD analysis project Ga0115000, IMG submission 89690) | Marine microbial communities from western Arctic Ocean - ArcticOcean_MG_CB8_128 | ecosystem: Environmental > Aquatic > Marine > Oceanic | place: Arctic Ocean: Canada Basin | collected... | reverse complement strand
CTAGCATTAATATCTAAAGCCTCCCATCTGGCATGTTTTTTATTCTCGCACCCACAAGAATTTTTTATATTAGAATTATGATGATGATTTTTTAATGATCCAGATGTTTTTTCACATTCATTTCCGCAGTCACACTTACATAGCCAGAGATATTTGCCCAAGTCCTTTTTTTGCTCGTCTATTCTGATTAACTTCACAGGCCTTAGCAAATTAAACTTCTTACCCTTTACATCTAGTGCCGGAGGTATATCTTCACGAGCCTTCTTTATTTTGTAGTATCTTCGGCCCCTATTAAATTCTGGTATACTAGCACCTAGTGATTTTGCCAGCTCTTTATCATTCCTTGCTTTAACCCACTTGTTTTTATCAAAGTCCAAGTATCCCGACCTATAACATTTTAAGTAAGTTTCTTTTGACAGCTTAGGTATATAGTTTTCCCTTTTAACCTCACTGTTATATTTAGACGAGTCTATTGAATTCTCTTCTAGTACTTTTCTCCTATTCCACATAGCCGTTGTCTTCTTTATATCAAATCTATTAGCTAGGTCTTGAGGGCACAACCTTTCATTAAGAATGACATCCTTAAACTCTTGCCATCTATCTTTAAGTAGACTAGGTCTGCCACATACCCATCCCTCATCAATCTTATCCTGTTCACTTGATGTTTCATACCAAGTGTAGAAGCACTCTGTAGAGCAGAACTCCAATCCCGTAGAATTAGGCTTATAGTTAGGCTTTATCTTTTTCTTGCCACATTTATGACAAGTAATTTCATTAGCTTGACTCATTCTGATAAACCCTTATTAACAACTCCACATATTCCCCGTCCCGGCTTCTTTGTAATACCTAGCTTCTGTCGTACTTTTCTAATAGCATCTAAGGTAACTATTCTTCCGACATGAGCCGTTAAGTAATCTGCCATCTCCACATCCTTCATAGCCGCAGCATTCGCCCGGATAAAGTCTTTTTCATCTTCGCTCCATTTTATATTCATTTTATCTTCCTAAAAGTGGTTGTTAGTGTATATAATATTGTATATGCAATAAATTGTTTATGTTCAAAAAAAACTGGAGATTATAATGGACGATGCTGATTTCGTTAAGTCTGAACTAAAGGTAACTGCCACCCAAGAGCTTGAGGACGAAGTAAAGGCAGAGCTTGAGGAAGAGCTGGAGGAAAAGTCTATTGCCTCCCTCTTAAACAAAGAGGATGAAGATGAAGAGAGTAATAAAGATCAAGACAGTCAAGAGGAGGAAGAAGACAATGATGAGGCTTAAAATAGTTTATACAGGAGACCCTACCGAAACAAAAGTAGTCGATTCTGCTACAGGTGAAGAGGTTGGTGGAATACATGCTATTGAGGTAAGTATTGATGCTTTCTCCGGATATGCTTCTCTTATCTTACAAGATTTCATTCTAGAAGCAGATAATATGGAGGGAGATATTCTTGATCCACAAGAAGCTGCCCAGTGATGCAAATGAGATTATAGAACGTATAGCAACAAGACTAGGACAGAAGTTCAGGTTCGGCTACCATACCGTAGAGGATATGAAACAACAAGCATTCTTATTTGCTTGGGAAGGCATTGAGGAGTCTTGGGATCCAGAAAGGCCCCTTGAAAATTTTCTTTGGATACATATCAGAAACCGCCTATACAATTTTAAACGCAACAACTATGGTAGACCAGAAAAGCCATGTGACTCATGTCCACTGTATGTTAACAAGGAATGCACTAAGTTTGATGATAAGTTAGACTGCAATCTATATAAAGGATGGACAGATAGAAACGCTGCCAAAAGGAACCTCATGAGCTCTTATAGTACTATTTACGAGAAAGAGGAAGAGTCAAGTGCACTCGATGATCTTTTCACCCGTGACATTGTAAACCTACTAGATGATGAATTGCATGTCCAGTTTAGAGAAGATTGGATAAGATTCACTAATAGTTTAAGACTTCCAAAAATAAGAAGAGAGCGGCTTTTACAAGAGATAGCTACTATATTAAAGGAGAACGGCATTGACCCCAGCGAACAATAGTACAGGAAGAAAGAGGGGGAAACTCTCAAACGGCGAAATGGATTACATTAGGCAGAATTGTTTTGATTTGTCTACTGAGGAGATAGCGGAATTTCTAAATAGGACAGAGGGTCCTGTTCGGCGATTCATTGACAAGGAAAATCTTAAGGCGAGGAACATGACTGATGATGAGCATTTGCTGGTTCATATCAGGGGGCGATATTACTATCAAGAACTTAAGAAGCAGTTCAGCGATGGAGAGATCATTTTCTTTGAGCATCAGTGGATTGATTATTTCAAGCAGTTTGGGGAGGATGTTACCCATACGGAGGAGATGCAGATCTTAGAGGTGATTAGAACCGAGGTTCTTATTAATCGTGGAATGGAAGACCGGAAGGAAGTCATTCAAAACATCAGTAGATTAAACAAGCTTATTGACGATGAAATTCGTAAACCTGAAGCTATGCAGGACACTCAGGCTATCGCAAGTTTCCAAACGCAAATAGGCGCTGCCTTCGCTTCTAAATCTGCTTATATTAATGAACATGAAAAGCTTCTAACTAAGAAGGAGCGGTTGCTTAAGGACTTGAAGGGTACTAGAGAACAGCGTAAGCGAAACTCGGAAGATGCTAAGACAAACTTCTCATCTTGGTTAAAAGAGCTTGATGATTCTGAGGTTCGTAAGCGTGAGGGAATGGATATGGAAGTTAATAGAATTGCGGCCAACAAAGCAGTAGACGAATTAAAAGAGTATCACGAATATGAGGATGGTAGCGTAGACCAACCTTTCTTAAATGCAGACACTATTAAAGATGAGGAAGAACAATGAGCAAGAAAGCAATTGTAACGGGAGCGACTGGACAAGATGGTTCTTATTTAATAGAATTATTATTATCTAAGGATTATGAGGTCATTGGACTTAAAAGGAGAACGAGTACTTCAACCTTAGAGAGGATTAAGCATATTGATTCTGAAAATCTAAAGATTGAGGAGTTTGAGATATCTGACTCTGGTTCTGTTTATTCTGCTGTGGAGAGACACAAGCCAGATGAGATTTATAACCTTGCCGCACAATCACATGTAAAAACTTCTTTCGATCAGCCGAATTATACCTTTCAGGCGAACACAATAGGTGTAATAAACTTTCTAGAGGGGATTAGAAGATTCTCACCAGATACGAAGTTCTATCAGGCATCAACAAGTGAGATGTTTGGTAAATCAGTTAGTCGAAACAAGGTTGATGTATGGGGTGAAGAGAAGTGGGAGACATATCAGGATGAGAACACCGTCTTCCAACCACAAAGCCCATACGCGGCAGCCAAGCTAGCCTCACACCACATGGTAAGGAACTATAGAGAAGGATACGGGATCTTCGGTGCTTGCGGCATTTTGTTTAATCATGAGAGCGAAAGGCGAGGAGAAAACTTTGTTACCCGAAAGATTACTAAGTGGATAGCGGGCTTTGTAAGTTGGTCAGAGTCAATAAGTTTAGACGGAGACAAAGACTACACCTTTGGAGAAGATAGCATCTACAAAGGTAGAGACGAGTTCCCGAAGTTAAGACTTGGCAACGTAGACGCCTACAGGGACTGGGGACATGCCTCTGACTATGTTAATGCAATGTGGCTGATGTTACAACAGGAAGAGCCAGAAGACTATGTGATAGCGACAGGCGAGACATATAGCGTTCGTGAATTTTTAGATAAGGCTTTTCAATATGTTGGAATTTCTAACTACGAAGATTTCTTTGTAATTGACCCAGAATTTTATCGTCCTTCAGAAGTTGAATATTTAAGAGGAAGACCAGACAAGGCAGAAGCAGAGCTTAACTGGCAACGAGAAATTAGTTTTACAGATCTTGTACATAGAATGGTGGAGAGTGATATCAATGGCGAAGAGAAAACGGAGAGGGTGGCGCAAAAGGTCAGATTTATTCCATAGAGGTAGGAATTATTCAGATCCAGCATACGCAGGTTTTAGAAAATCAGTTCGTAAGAGAGATGGTAGCAAGTGTCAATTTCCCGGATGCAGCTCCAAGACTAGACTCGAAGTCCATCATATCAAGAAGTGGGCCAGTCACCCGTCTATGAGATACGATATAAACAATGGAATAACACTATGCAAGAAGTGTCATAAGATGACGCAGGGCAACGAAGAGATCTATGAGCTAATGTTTTTAAAAATTTTAGAGTGGAAAGCTTTACAGAGATTGAAAAAAAAAGATGAGTAGATTTAAAGTCATACGTGATACAAGAGAGAAGAAGGGCCATGGCTGGTGGTTCGAAGAAGATGCCTATTGCATTGGTACTGACGTTACCAAAGTAGACATAGGGGACTATACTATTGAAGGCAAGGAACATCTCCTTTGTATAGAGAGGAAAGAGAGTGTTTCTGAGTTTGCTGGCAATTGTGGGGAAAAGAGATTCTTTCGGGAGTTAGATAAGATGCAAACCTTTCCTCATGCCTTCCTTCTTTTTGAGTTTCACTGGGCAGACATAGAACGGTATCCTCACGGTTCAGGTATTCCCAATAAGATGTGGAACTCTTTAAAAATCAAAGGGAAATATATGGATAGAGTAATCTCTACTATACAGATAGAAAGAGGAGTCCATGTAATAGCCTGTGGGGATAAGAAAAGAGCAGAGAAAATAGCCTACCTAATAATGAGAAGAGTACATGAGCAGTATGAAAGATAACACTGAGATTTCTATATTAGACATAATAAATGATAACGATAACGCTTGGTTAGGAGTTACGGAGAACGATCTGGGCGATTTCAAAAACCCAATGGAAGACATGACCTCATACCAGAGAGAGAACCTACATCTTTATATTCTTTCTATAATGAAAAATCCAGATTATTTTCAATGGACAGTAAAGAGGCTCTTCAATATTGAGTTGCTTCCAGTTCAAACAGGTATACTAAGAGAACTATGGAGAAGAGCGTTTCCAATGTATATCGCAAGTCGTGGTTTTGGTAAGTCCTTCTTGCTGGCCGTTTATTGCATATTGAGGTGTACTTTAATTCCGGGCACTAAGATTGTTATTGTTGGAGCTGCTTTTCGTCAGTCTAAAGTTATATTTGAATATATGGATACAATATGGAGAGGCGCTCCTATCTTGCAGAGCATTTGTTCAGACAACAGTGGACCCAGAAGAGATGTTGATAGATGTACTATGAGGATTAATGATAGCTGGGCAATGGCAGTCCCTTTGGGCGATGGTAGTAAGATTCGTGGTTTGCGTGCTCATACAATTGTTGCCGATGAATTCAATTCTATACCTACTCATATTTACGAAACTGTTGTTGCTGGTTTTGCTGCTGTATCTAGCGATCCAACTCAGAATGTTAAGGATGCAGCTAGAAGGAAGAAGATGAAAGATGACGGGACTTGGGGAAAGGCTATGGAGGAAGAATACGGAGACAAGAGAGGTAACCAATCTATTATTTCAGGAACAGCGGGATATGCCTTCGAGCCATACGCTAGCTACTGGAAGAAATACAAATCAACGATTCAAACAAGGGGAGACTTTAGAAAGGTTGCAGAACAGATGGGCGAAGACCCAGATGAAATCCCAGACTATATGAAAAAACTAGACTGGAAGAATTTCTCTGTTACAAGAATACCCTACGAGCTTATCCCCGATGGGTTCATGGATGCTCAGCAGGTCGCTAGAGCAAGAGCTACCATGCATAATGGTATTTATCAGATGGAGTATGGTGCTTGTTTTACAGACGACAGTCAAGGGTTTTTTAAGAGAAGTCTTATTCATTCATGCGTTGCTAATGACAAGAATTGTGCCAAGTCGAATTGGGCCCCTTGGTGTCCAGAGCCATTTGATCCATTGACGATAGGCAATCCAAAGATGCCATACGTAATGGGAATAGACCCTGCCTCTGAACAAGATAACTTTGCATTAGTTATTTTAGAAATTCATCCAGAGCATCAGAGAGTTGTATATAGTTGGACAACTAACAAGAAAGACTTCTCGGGAAGAAAGAAGATGGGCCTTACCGATAGTAGTGACTACTACAGTTTTTGTTCTAGAAAAATTAGAGACTTGCTTAAGATATTCCCTTGTGGTCGAGTCGGTATAGACTCTCAAGGTGGAGGCTTTACAATTGCTGAGGGTCTAAGAGACTTAGACAAACTCAAGCATGGAGAACGGCCTATATACCCTATCATTGAAGAGAAAGAGAAAGAGACAGATAACTTGCCCGGAGATCACATTCTTGATCTTGTTAATTTTGCGAAAGCAGACTGGACAGCACAAGCCAATCACGGTATGAGAAAAGACTTTGAAGATAAGGTATTATTATTCCCCAGATTTGACACCCTCAGCCTGAGCCTTATGTCTGAGAAAGATAAGATCTTTTTTGACGAAATGAAAGAAAAGACAGGAGAAAGTAACACCCTTCGACTCTATGATACATTAGAGGATGCCGTTATGGAGATAGAAGATTTGAAAAGCGAACTGTCTACTATCGTAATTAGTGTAACGCAATCAGGACGAGAAAGATGGGATACTCCAGAGATTAAGCTTGAGACAGGGAAAAAAGGTAGGATGAGAAAGGATCGCTATAGTGCTCTTGTTATTGCTAACATGATCGCTCGATCAGAGAGATTCATCATTCCTCCGCCAGCTTATGAAAGTATAGGGCGTGTAGCAGGACCCTCAGATAGAAAGTCGGATCAGAATATGTATGTTGGTCCAGACTGGGCTAAAAACCTAACCCAATCCATCTGCTTTAAGATAACTAAGAATCAATAACGAATGGTGTAATAATCAATAGGTATTGTTTAGATCTCAATACACATTGGAGAAAAAATGTCAAAAAGAAAATACCCTAGAAGTGAAGATGTAAATGTTCCAGATTCCTCAGCTTATGTTAGTTGGGATTCTGACGATCCAAAGGCAAAGGCTTCCGCTATTGAAAAATATGGAGAAGCTGTTTCTGAGTTTGGATATGCAAGCGTAGGCTCTAGAGGTAGAGACTTTTCTGATCTTACTTCCAATCTTAGTGGTCGTCCCGGACTAGGCCAAGCAGACTTTGATTGGTTTCGTCCCGGTCAAGCAGTTCCCACAAAAAGCAAAGATATCATTTCTTTTGCTCGTAGCTCTTATCGTAGAATAGGTCTTATACGTAATGCTATCGACTTAATGGGAGACTTTGCGTGTCAGGGTATTCGGCTAGTGCATCCCAATCCAAGAGTTGAAAAGTTCTTTAATGACTGGTTTAGTCGTGTTAGGGGTAGGTTCGTCTCTGAGAGAATTTGTAACCTATTGTTTCGTGAAGCGAACGTTCCTATTCGAATGAAGACTGCGAAGCTTAACAAACAAAAAAGACTTAAAATGCAGAAGTCTATAGCCTCTCCGGATATGCAGGCTGTAATAGATGATAAGATGTTTCAAAAGGGAGAACTTCCTTGGCAATATGTTTTCCTTGATCCTATCTTAGTTGATCCGGTAGGTGGAGCAGTATCTAATCTAATAGGTAATAAGCTCTACAGGATGCAATTGCCTAATCATCTTAAGCGGGAGATCAAGAGACTACAAGCCAGCCATAAGCCTGCGGATGCAATAGTCCTTAGTCAAATACCGGAAGACGTTCTAAGAGCAGCACAAACGAGTGAAGGTATCATCTTGCCTCCAGAGAAAACATTTATGCTTCACTATAAGAAGGATGACTGGCAAGAATGGGCAGATCCCATGACTTATGCTTGTTTTAAAGATCTTCTTCTTTATGAAAAGCTCAAGTTAGCTGACGAAGCGGCTCTTGATGGTGCTATTTCAAAGATTAGAGTATGGAAGCTTGGTAGCTTAGATCACAAGCTAGCACCTACTGCCGCAGCTGCCTCTGCGCTTGGAGACATACTTGGAACTAATGTCGGTGGTGGCACGATGGATATTGTTTGGGGTCCTGATATCGAGCTTATCGAAACCGGAACAGATGTCCAAAGGTTCTTAGGTGAAGAAAAGTACAGACCAACTCTTATGGCTATTTACGCTTGTCTTGGAATACCTCCAACCCTTACCGGAACTTTCGGTGCCTCTGGAACAACTAACAATTTTATCTCTTTGAAAACTTTAACAGAGAGACTTAATTATGTTAGAAATATTATTTTAGAATTCTGGAATGAGCAAGTAAAGATAGTACAAGAAGCAATGGGTTTTCGTTTCCCAGCTCAGATCGAATTTGACTTTATGTATCTAGACGATCCAGCTGCAATGACTCAGCTTATGATAAATCTAGCAGATAGAAACGTAATCAGTGATGAGTTTGTTCAGCGGAACATTAAGGCCAATCCCGGAGTTGAAAGAAAACGCCTATCTAACGAGGAAAAAAGAAGACAGAGTGGAGCCATGTCAGAAAAGATTAGCCCATTCCATTCTGTTGATAAAGACTTTGCTCTTGAAAAGATAGCTTTACAAACGGGCATCTCTACCCCTTCGGAAGTTGGTTTAAATCTTAACAATAAGAAGAATGGAGAAGAGTCTGCTTTGGAGATGAGAAGGCCTAATGAGAAAACGGGACAAGGCTTTCCTCCCTCTAAAGAAAAGAAGACCAATCCAAATGGACCCGGAAGGCCTAAGAACACAAGAGATACCAAACCTAGGGATAGAAAAACTTTCAAACCCAAACAGAAAGCAGCTATAGAGATATGGGGTAAAGAAGCGCAAGAGAAAATCTCAGAAGCTTTGAACTCTGCTATACTAGAAGGTTTTGGTAAGAAGAATATGAGAAGCTTGAATAGCGAAGAGACAAGTCAAGCAGAGATGATGAAGTTTGAAATATTATGTAATCTTGAACCCGGAGAAGGTCTTTCTACAAAAACTATATTTGCAGCCGTAAATAGAGACTGTGAGTCCCATGTCCACGACTCATTCAATTCTTGGATTACTGAAGCCTCCGAACAAATAGGTAGACGCCTTAGTATCGAAGAGATTAGAAACCTAAGAGTAGCTTTCTATACAGACTTTAAGTCATGAGACTTTTACTAAGCCACTTATTTGGTGTAACAATTTATAAGAGGTAAACTATATATGAATGATATTACTATATTCGACGCAGAGCGAGAAGAAGGACTTGAAGAACAAATTAGTTCTCAGGCTTCTCTTGCCTATGTATCTCAACTATGCCCAGTGGATTCAGCAGAGGATAACAAATCCTTTAAGCCCCTGAATAAAGATCTTTTAAAAGATATCAGAGCCACAGCTGGAGATAAAGATGGAGACGTATACAGAACTTTCTCTATCTTAGTTAGTACTTCTTGGAATAAGAACGACGATGTTTTTGCTAAGAACGAAGTCTGGGCCTCTAGAAAAACCCCAACATATAAACCAGCCAACTTAGATCACGATGAAAAACAAATAGTTGGAGGGATTATTGGTACTTGGCCGGTAGATAGTGAGTACAAGCTTTTAGCTGAGGATTCCGATCCTGACTCACTTCCGGATACTTACCACCTTTTAGTGTCTTCTGTAATTTATAATCAATGGCAAGATCCAGATTATCAAGCAAGAGCAGAAGATTTAATTAACAAGATTAAAGATGGGCAAATGTTTGTCTCAATGGAATGTCTCTTTAGAGGCTTTGATTATGCTGTTGTCTCCCCCGACAATGATAACCATATCATAGCAAGATCGGAAGAGACAGCCTTCTTGAGTAAACACTTAAGAGCTTATGGTGGAACAGGTCAATATGAAGACCATAAAGTAGGAAGGCTTTTGAAAAATATAACATTTTCTGGGAAGGGTTTCGTTGAAAGACCAGCCAATCCGGACAGTATTATCTTTGATAAAGACTCAAGCTTTGACTTCACTAACGCATCCCGAACAAAGAAGTTGTTTTCTTACGATAATGGTGTATCTATTAAAGTAGGAAATGCTGTATTTTCTGACACGAACTCACAGGAGAATCTTGATATGTCAAATGATATTTTGAATGATCAGATCCAAGAGCTCAAAGAAGCACTAGCTAGTGTTGAATCTGAGAATAAAGAGTTATCTGCAAAAGTTGCAGAAGCTAACATTGGAAAATGGGAAGACCAAGTTGCTGAATACAAGCAACAGGTTGAAACAGTTTCTAGTACTCTCACTGAAACAAGCGAAGAGCTTTCTGGCGCGCAGACGAAAATTGAGGAACTAGAGGTATCTCTAGCAACTGAGTTGGAAGCTCGTACCGTAGCCGAGGGTCTAATAGAAAAAATGGAAAGTGAAAAGTCTTTATCTGAGCGAAAAGCTCAACTTATAGAGGCTGGCCTTTCCGAAGAAGAAGCACTTGCTAAACTTGAAGTTTTTGGAAGTCTTTCTGATGAACAATTTGAAGCTGTAGCTGAAACGATTAAGGAAGCTGCGGGAGAAAATCCGTTCTTAAAGAAGAAAAAAGAAGAAGACGAAGACGAAGAGAAAAAGGCTAAAATGAAGCGTTACGCTAAAAGTGACGACGTTGAAGCCGAAGCAAGCGAATCTGAAGAAGCTAGCGAAGAAGTAGCAGACGCGGACGAAGCCGAAGCAGTAGACGAAGAAGTTCTTAATACTGCATCGGTTGAAGAAGCTGTTGATATGAGTGTATCCTCTGAAGATTCAGAAGATAAAATCACTCCTGTCCGCGCATCTCTTCGAGAGTGGGTAAACAATAACGTTCTCAAAACAGAACAAGGAGAATAAGTATAATGGCACTTAAACCAGATAGAGTTGAACACCTCACTGACCTTAGTTTCTTTATGAATGAAACTGGTGAAAGAGGAAAAATTGTAACTTATGATGTAGCCGCAGCAGCTTCTGGGTCAGCTATGGATGATTCCAACGCGAAGGTTCATAAACCTACCGGACTCATTGCAGCTGACTACCAAAAGCCCGCTGGATTACTTCTTAATGATGTTGTAAATCTAGACCTCACACGTCAACATATTAACTTCCATAAGGACGAAGTCCAAAAAGGAAGTAAAGTATTGTTGCTTAAGCGAGGGACTGTTGTTACCAATAATATTTCAGGCACCCCAACTGCCGCGAATATCGGTGCAACTTTGTACTTTAATCAAGATGGCGAATTGACAACCGCAACAGGTAGTACTGCAGTTGGTCGACTGATCTCCATTAAAGAAGCTGATGGGTACGCAAAAGTAGACATCGATATAACTTGGTAATTTAAATAGAAAATTAGGAGATTAAATAATGGCTAACAAAAATTATTTCGAGCCGACTCCCGAAATGGACCAACTGCTTCGTCAGGCTGGTTCTTTGAATCGGGAGGAGTCTCTTGCCGCTACAGCCGAGCTTGCAAAAGCTTTAGAAGCACCCCTACGTAAGGGTGTAATGAGTGGCAACATTTTGGATGGCATTTTTGAAGCTGTCCGACTCGCACCCGGAGCTACCACGGAATTCCCATTGGATTTCATCGCTCCCGGAACTGAAAAAGACTTTGTAGCTTACACTATTCCAAATCATGGACGCATTCCAGAACGTCATGTAGAAGGTGATTATGTCATGGTTCCGACCTATGATGTTGGCGCTTCTATTGACTACCTGTTGAAATATGCTCGTGATGCACGATGGGATGTTGTAGGTCGCGCAATGAGTGTTATGGAATCTCAGTTTACTAAGAAAATGAATGACGACGGATGGCACACAATTTTAAGTGCTGGTGTTGATCGTAATATCTTAGTATATGACAATGATGCATCTACTGGAACTTTTTCCAAGAGACTTGTATCATTGATGAAGACTGTCATACGTCGTAATGGCGGTGGTAATAGTACTTCAATCAATAGAGGTCAACTTACAGATCTATTCCTAAGTCCAGAAGGTATCGAAGATATCCGTAACTGGGGTGTGGACGAAGTAGATCCTGTCACTCGACGAGAGCTTATCACTCAAGATGGTGGTCTTCTCTTGCGAATCTTCCAAGTAAACCTCCATGATGTGGATGAACTTGGTGAGGGTCAAGAATACGAAGGCTTCTATGAGAGCGATCTGAGCGGAACTCTACCTGCTGGCGATACTGAAATTATCGTTGGTCTAGATCTACGCAACACAGATAGTTTCGTAATGCCAATTCGACAAGAAGTTCAGATTTTCGAAGACGATACACTTCATCGCCAACGAAGAGCTGGTCTCTACGGATGGGCAGAGCACGGCTTTGCAGTTCTTGATAACCGAAGAGTACTATTAGGCTCGTTCTAATAAGACTTTTTATATATTGAACACAAGTCGCCTTTAGCGTCCGACGTGGGCTGAGGGCGACTTTTTTTTATCCATAACAAAGGGAACTCTCTATGTCTGCAATGTCTCATTATTTAGAGTCTGGTCTTATAGGTCATATCTTTAAAGAAATAACATTTAGTAGCCCAACAGGAATCTATATAGGTTTAGTTGGCAATTATAGTTCTGGTTCTCTTGAGAGTGGTCTATTCACTCAGGAATTAAGCGGAGGATCTTATGCCCGCGTTTCTGGAGGTCCGGGAACAGCCTATTGGGCAGAGCCAGCAAGTTCTGGACAAACACACAACTTCCAAGCATTAACTTTTCCTGTAGCTACAAACAATTGGGGAAATGTCTCTGGAGTTTTCGTAGCAGATGCAGAGGGGACAGAAGCTAACATTCTTCTGTATGGTCAATTGTCTAGTATTAAAAATGTTACAAATGGAGACACTTTCTCGTTTGCTAGTGGCGACCTTGACATCTTTTTTAAATAGGAAGAGGAGCTACTAAGCCATGTTTTTAGTAAAAGATAGAGTAAAACAAGGGACAACAACTCAGGGTATTGGCAATATAACCTTTAGTAGTTCTTTCGGTGGGTATCAAGATTTCTCTGTTCTGGGGAACGGAACTCAAACCTTCTATGCTATAGAAGAATCAACGAATTGGGAAGTTGGCATAGGAACGTACAACTCAAATGTTCTGTCAAGAGATACTGTTGTTGACAGTGCTAGCGGGTTAGGAATCCCAATTAACCTTTCTGGTTCTGCGACTGTATTTATTGCATATCCAGCTTCTGGAGCTGTTTTCACTACTGGAGACATAGCCTCTATAACGGGAGTTAAACTAGGAGTTAGCGGAGTTTCCTTTAATGATGGAAGCATACAAACCACGGCAGCTACTTCTTTCAGCTCTGTCAGTGGTGCGAAGATTGATACGAACACTTCGAACATTACCTCTACTGGAACGACCAATGCGGCTAACATTGCGATTAATGCAGCCGACATAGTAACCGTCTCTGGATTAGCTGGAATCTTTACGTATCCTAGTGGTGCGAAGATTGATGCTCATACTTCGGACATTAGTACTAACGCTTCTGACGTTACAATAGTTAGCGGAGCAGCT
>Ga0115000_10003383_pt1 | contig 13345 bp, 12 predicted proteins | sample ArcticOcean_MG_C_6_FD_89690 | JGI IMG/M metagenome (GOLD analysis project Ga0115000, IMG submission 89690) | Marine microbial communities from western Arctic Ocean - ArcticOcean_MG_CB8_128 | ecosystem: Environmental > Aquatic > Marine > Oceanic | place: Arctic Ocean: Canada Basin | collected... | reverse complement strand
TTGCTCATTTTTTATTAAAAAGTAAAGCATATAAATAAATTCCCTTAGGGGAATGAGTTACAATGAGTGCCTCGGTCAGTAATGATCGGGGCATTTCCCTGTGTGAGGATATTTATTCATAGACGAACCACTATGAACGGCGAACAAGAAGTATTTAAAGGTAAAAATTTCTCGGATCTACTGTCCGATATTTATACCAATGCAAAGAAAAAGGAATTGCAAATCAACAGTTTAATCAAAGATCTACAGCCTATGATCAGAAATATAGGTGATGCCACAGTCATTGTGCCACTTATAGCTGAGTATATGGACATAAGTGTAAAGAATGATGATCATCTTATTAAAATGGCCGCAATAGTTCAAAGGGCAATGGCAAGAACTGCTTCTGACACAGCTAATGGAGTTCTATTAACGGATGAAGAGAAACGCCAGTTGCTAGATACTGTTAACCAGATAGAAGCAGAGGTCACAACCAATGGCTAGACTATTTTCTTCGACCTCAAGGGGTGCAACCCGTGGAAACTTCGATAAAAATAGAGAGATAGTATTTCCAGTCCAGGTGATGGAGGTTCTTTTAAGTGAGAACCATCCAGAATTTAAAAATAATCTTGAGATTGGTATAGGCTCTATTAGAGGCCGAAGATATGATAGTGAAAAGGGAATATCCTTCGAGAACCTTCCTTGGTATAACCCCTTAGATCCTTCTGACCTTAAAATTCCCCTAGTTGGGGAAACGGTTTTATTAGTCGAAGCCCCTGGATTCGCAATCGCCGACGGAACGAAATCGAAAACCTTTTGCTATATATCTACGGTCGGGGTATTCGGCCAGATAAGTAATAATAAAGTCCCCATTATATCAAAGCCTAGAGAGTCTGGAAACCCTCTGGTCAATTTCACAGGTAATACGGGTCCCTTCGGAGATTTGGAATCTGATCTATATGCTCCGACCACCTCGGTATCTGCTCTTGTTGCTTTTGAAGGTGATCGCATAATACAGGGTCGGTGGGGAAATGCCATACGCATCAGTAACACGTCAAATGGATCGGAGGATAGAACATTCTGGAATAGTGCTGGACCCGACGGGGATCCTATAGTCATAATTTCAAATGGTCTAGGGGAATCTGAAACAATTACAAGAACTGAAGATCTAAATGACGGCTCGTCAAATCTGATTCTATCCTCTACACAGCAGATTGAAATAGAAGCTTCTAATAAATTACCTACCGAATATGCAAAGCTAAACCAATATGCTGGGAGCCAAATAATATTATCCTCCGATAAGATAGTTCTAAACTCTATGGAAGACGCAGTAGTGATATCTGGTAAAAAGGGAGTATCAATTTCAACCCCCGAATGGAAAGCTGATTTTACCGAGATGATGGATATACTAAAAGACCTTTTATTAGAAATGAAAGCCCAAGCAGACGGTAGTTCTCCATTTGTAACTGGAGCAGGCCCCACAGGAATCAATGCGAAATCCCAAACAGTATTGGGAAGTATTGAAACTAGACTTAGCAACCTGGAACAATAGAACCATCCCTGATTACCTAATAACTTTATATTTATAGCTATAGGAACACATTCATATGAAAAAGAAAGAATTAGTTGAGATCATCAGACTTGTAGTTAAGTCTGAGGTTAAAAAAGCTGTTAAGTCTGCACTCACAGAAGTAAAAAAACAATCTGAAGCACCAATATCTTTGACAGAGGCATTGAGCCAAACAAAAGACTCTGATGATTGGAAATCGATGGGAACATTTGATAGTAAGGATGCAAGAGCTTCATTTGCAGCAATGCAAGGTGGAGGAACCAATCCTGGCATGAACGAGCTACTATCGAACCCAGCAGTACAAAAGGACGAATCCCTAGAGAAAGCATTCACCAGGGACTATTCCCAATTGGTAAAGGCTATGAAGAAATAAGTAATTGGCAAGACAAGAACAAAGATATAACCCCTTAGATTTCGAACCCGATGTAGCAATTGGGATCGGACTTCCCTTAGTAAATGGCACCGGGGGAAAATACCCAACTCCCATTTTAACATATCAAGGGTCTAGTTCGATGGAGAATTCTGATCAAGAGATCGGCTCATCTAAATTTACGGGTGGGGTATTCCATTCCACATACACAACTACAGATCAAGTTAAAGCCAACATAAAGAATTTAGTTTTAACTAACCCTGGAGAGCGACTTTACCATCCAGATTTTGGGATAGGGGTGCAGGGTCTATTATTTGAAAATATAACTCCTGGGGTTGTATCCCAAGTAACTGATGCTATTAATACTCAAATTAACAAATGGTTGCCATATGTAACCGTTAAAAATGTAGATGTTAATACTGATCGTCTTGATAGTAATGAACTTAGGATTAGACTAGACTATACTATTTTTGGTAATGATATGGATCTCCAAACTGTAGTTATATTTACATAGAGTAATTTGAATGAAAAACAAAGAAGTTAAATATTTAGGAAGAGATTTTGGGGACCTAAGGGATGGTCTTGTAGATTTCGCAAAGAACTACTTTCCCGACACATATAATGATTTTAATGAAACATCTCCTGGCATGATGTTTATGGAAATGGGTGCTTATGTAGGCGATGTGTTATCATACTATACGGACTATCAGTTAAGAGAAAGTCTACTATCTCAAGCCCAGGAAAGATCCAACATCCTAGACATAGCTAATTCCCTTGGCTATAAAGCAAAGGCAACAGGACCTGCTCACGTAGAATTAAGCGTTTATTTATGGGTGCCTGCTACAGGATCTGCAGGAGCGAAAGTTCCGGATATGAACTATGCATTAACAGTCAATCAGGGTATGGTGGTTTCCGGGGACACCTCTGATGTTGAATTCACAACTCTTGAAGATGTCAATTTTGCGAATACAGGATCTACAAAAACAGAAGTGTCTGTATATAGTTTAGATGGTACTGATCCCGATGCGTTCCTAATCAAATCAAAAGTGAAGGCGATTTCAGGACAAAGTGTAATAGAGGAATATAATGTAACTACTGCTAAAAAGTTTGACAAATTCAAACTAGCAGCAAATAATGTAATAGCAATTGAATCCGTTAAGGATGCAGATGGTAACACTTGGTACGAAGTTCCATATCTAGCACAGGACACCATATTTGAACAGGTGGCTAATAATGCTTCAGTCGATCCGGACGCTGCATCTGACGCTACAGTAGCTCCTTATCTATTAAAACTTAGACGCACAGCAAGACGATTCACAACTAGAATAAATAAGGACAACCATACAGAGCTAAACTTCGGAGCAGGCATTTCTGCGTCTCCTGACGAATTAATAGTTCCCAATCCTTCAACTATAGGAAATGTATTGGAAATAGGAAATGCTGCCCAACTCGATGTGTCGTTTGATCCTGCCAATATGATGCACACCAGAGCATATGGCCAAGCCCCTGCTTCAAAATTAACTATAAGGTATCTGAAGGGTGGCGGCATTTCTTCGAATGTTACTTCAGGAGCAATAAATAACATAGTATCAAAAACCATAGGTCTAGATGAGGATGGCTTAGTAGCTGAAACGGTAACCATAGTAAAAGATTCTCTAGCAGTAACAAATGAGGCTCCTGCATCTGGAGGTCGCTCCGCAGAAACAAACGAGGAAATCAGACAAAATGCTTTGGGAGCATATGCTTCGCAAAATCGTGCTGTTACGATGGAGGACTATGTAGCTAGAGTATATGCTATGCCTCCAAAATATGGATCCTTAGCCAAAGCATATGTAGCTCCAGATGATAGAATAAATAATTCTGACGACCCTAATCCTCTTGCATTAAATATGTATGTACTAAGCTATGATGCATCAAACAGTTTAGCTACTACAAACTCAACCACCATCAAGAACCTTCAAACATATTTAAGCCAATATAGAATTCTTACCGATGGCATTAATATTAAACCTGGATTTCCGATTAATATCGGTATTGATTTTGAAATTGTAGTTTTGCCTAGCTATAATGGTAAAGAAGTACTAGTTCAAACAATTGACATGATGAAAAAATATTTTGACATAGACAAGTGGCAATTCAACCAACCTATTATGATAGGAGATCTGGTAGCTAAAATGAGTGTGGTCGATGGTGTCCAGGCAGTATCCAGCATCCTAATTAAAAATAATTCTAGTGTAGCTTCTGGATATTCTGGCAACGCATATGATATTGAGGCAGCCACAGCAAATAATGTAGTCTATCCTTCTCAAGACCCCTCCATCTTCGAAGTGAAATATCCAGACAAAGATATACGTGGTAAAATTGTAGGATTCTAAATTATGATATATTCAATATTTCCAAAACACACTGCAACTGTATATGAGCGCTACCCGAAGATGAACACATCAAGGGATGAAATTCTAGAGTTGAGAAAGACAGTATCGAGTTCAGAAGTCTCTGGCACATTCAACACCAGGATCCTCTTTGACTTTGGCTTGCATGCCAATAGCTCTTCAATGGCTACTGATGGAATAGTCGTTGGAGCCTATAAGCTAAATTTATACATGGCTAATGAAGGGGTGCCCAATAATTCATTTTCATATGAAATTGGAGATAATGCAGCTCCATGGTCTCCTGGTCTTGGCAAGTCAACCCATACACCTAAAACCTCTATCGGAGTTTCTTGGAACCACCCATCCTCGTCGGTTTCTAATTGGGATGGCCAATCTTATCCTCACTCTATTGGATCCCCAACTACATTTGCGGAAGCAGATAGAGTTAAGGATTTAAGGATAGATGTAACTCCCCTTGTAAAAGCTGTAGAGTTAAGCGCTGAAACAGATAAAGGCTTACTATTGAGAAGAGCCTCTGCAAATGAAATTGATGGTGATCATTATGGATATGTGAATTTTTATTCTACAAAAACCCCAACCATATATAAGCCTCGTCTTGAAATCCATTATGACGATTCTACACATACCACAGGATCCTTAAATGCAGTAGATCTAGCAAAAGAATATTTCGTCTACCAAACCCCCAACCCTGGCACATACAAAATCAACTCAACGCCTAAGTTTAGATTTACAGGTCGAGCAAAATATCCTACCGCAACATACACAGCTTCAACAGCTGCCCTCGTAGAATATCTACCAACCTCAAGTTACTATTCTTTAGTCGATGTTCGAACAGGAGAAACTGTAGTTCCATTTGATACAACATACACAAAGATCAGTTGTGATGCTACAGGTAACTTTGCGAATCTTAAATTGAGCGGCTTATATCCTGAAAGACTATATCAGTTCCACGTCAGGATTGACCATATAGGAACGTCAACATATCACATACTAGATGATATGTTTAGAGTGTACGAATAATGCCTGTTAATCAAAGAGGATCGGGGTGGTACGATAACCTTGATATATACCATTCAACCAACGATCAAGCTCCATACACATCTATGCGTGGCCCATCTACGGCTAGATTCCTTCACTCCTTCGATGGTCGGACATATTTATACCTAGATCTAACCCAGGTAACGACGAATTCTAACACGACTCAATCCTGGAGCATCGAAGAATATTGGCAACAAGCAGTACAGAACCCTCCCGTGGGTGTAACTTTAAAAGACGCCTTGAATTCCGTCCAACAATTCCTACATTTCGATGAAATTCACGTAGGGACAAACCATGGTGCTGGGACCATCAGGCTGAGGATAACTGAGGCAGATGAGTCAAAGGTGGACATGCTTCATCACACGGACACACCCGGAGCGGCATATTTGTACCTTGATCCACTTTCCGGATCTGGAGATATACCTAATCTCCAAAGGGGATGCACTGATCCTGACGCAAACAACTATAACCCTGCAGCAGGAATTGACGATGGTTCTTGTAAATACGATTCCGAAGACACCTCCACCTCTGGGCCTACGAGATATCCAGATGTGAGTATTTATACTACAGCTAATAAGACCCTTCATGATGTAGTACCAACAGAGGCCATGGTATATACTGGAGAGCCTTTACCTATAACATTAGATATGAGAAACATAGTATATAAGCGATCCTCCCTAAATGAAATACTACCTCACGATTTTAAGAGTTACTAAATGAGCATCATCAAAAGAAAGGACATACCAGGACTATCAGATATACCAAATGCCTACCTATCTCCTAATCTAACCAACCAGGATTCAAATAGCATATTCTTCAGGTGGCAACTTTATGTTGGGGATAGTCTCGTAGACAATTCCAAGCTGAATGTTTATTTAAATCCTCCTTTTCAAACTCTTGCTAATGCTAACCCAGTAGTAGATTCTACAACAGGCGAGCCTATAGTCCTTCCTGCAACTCTTGATATAGATCTAAGCGAGATAATAAAAAACTCTCCGAATTATCCTGGGAATTATTCGATAAGGCTTCATACTCACGTCACCCCTCTAGACACAATGCCATCGAGAAATGTAGAGTTCTATATTGAATCTATTTCAAATAAAAAAGATGAAATAATTCTAGGAATTCACGATTCACTTCCTCTAGCAAAAGCCCATCCCCAAGCTCTCGCCCAATCAATTATACTGCGAAATGAAATCCAGGCCCTTCCTGATTTTGAGACTTTTGAAAATACTCAGAATGTCTTGGTGCTATCTTTTGGGAATGGTTCAGTCCTCGACGTTATAAATTATAAGAAACTACCATTTTCTCAGGGCGCATTCCCAGAAAACAAAAAGGTAGCTATAAAATTAGCAAAGCCTCTCCCAAGTAATATAAAACCGGGACAGCTTGCTAAGCTGGAGGTCCAAATAACAGAACCTCGGGAATTCACATTCACGATTGCCCAACCAGCATTTGTCGAGCCCGTTAATCAAATGGCTCTGGCAGACTTCACGATCAATTCTTCTACAGCCCAAGGTCCACTATCTTCAAAGTATGAAACTTGGGACTCCCTTTTAGGTACCGATGAGACTGTTAAAAATAAACTGCTAAATTCATTCTTTAGTTCATCCACAGCAACTTCTGCTGAATTAGGAATGGACTATAGAGAATATAAAAACTTTATTCATTTTAGCTCAGCCAAGGAACGTCTTGACAATTTTCAATACAAAACTCAGCTAATAGAATATTATGATTCTCAATCCGCGGTTTTAAGTTCTTCTGATTCTCCAGCAGCAGAAACAAATAGAATCCAATTTGTAACTAAAAAAAATAACATAGTATCTAAGTTCGATGGTTATGAGGAATATCTATATACAAAATCATCTTCATATGAAAATGGATCTTATGGCATCTTCAATGCTTCTACATGGCCGAAAACAAACACTACCCAGCCATACACTTTAGCCCACTCAACATCCTCTGCTGCCATTGCCTGGTACACATCGCAATCAACTATTGCGCTAGACTATGATATTGACAATGCACACAATTTAGAAAAAACAATTCCAGCTCACGTAAGACTAGATCCTGAAAATGCAAACTACTTAATGTTTGTTAATATGATTGGGCAATCTTTCGATCATGTATACAACTATATTGATCACATGGATATGATTCATGACAGACAGAATGAACTTCACCTAGGACTATCAAAGGACTTAGTTTGGGATGTTCTTAAGTCTTTGGGTTGGCATGGTATAAATGGATATAACTTCGAAGACCTCTGGACATATAAACTTGGCACGGATGCTTCTGGTAGTTACCAAACAACTGAATCAGGGAGCACCCAGAATTGGGTCACTGAAACATCGATGCCTACTGAAGACATTACAAAGGAAGTTTGGGCTAGAACTCTAAATAATTTACCCTATCTTCTAAGTACAAAAGGAACCGAAAGGTCGGTAAGGGCATTGATTAATACTTATGGTCTCCCACCTACAACCCTACGTATAAAAGAGTATGGCGGAACTCCCAAGGAGATGTCGACCAAGCAATATATCAAGTATGAAAATTCTGGATACTCTCTTAATTTTAATGGGAGTCAAAAGGTCATTGCTCCTTGGGCAAAATTAAAGGCTGAGAATTATAGCCACATATCTACAGGCAAAGCACCAGATATTATTGAACTTCGATTTAACGCTTCGGAGCCTCAAAATTCATTATTGATTCATGGCGGCAAATACTGGGGGATAGAAATAGAGGCCCATCCATCTGCATCTAACACCTCTTCTGCATATCATAATCATGGCCGATTATGGATAGGCGCACAAAGCGCTTCTTCAGCTGTAGCTACAACATCCTCTTATCATCCGATATTTGATAATGATTGGTGGAACATCCAGTTTGGGATCAACGACTCGGATAACTTCAACCTACACCTAAAAAAAGCTGCTGACCACTCTGCTGGTAAGATAACCCACAGTGAATCTATATCATGGGATATACCTTCTCCCGGTCATCCTCAATACAGCAATAACTGGAATAGATCTAACCATCCTAAAAGCATTACCTTAGGGGGCCACAGTCCACATGGAGGCTCAGGAACTTATGAGTGGAATATGACTTCCGGTTCTGTCGTCGCCGGTGGCACTCTTCCTGGATTTACTGGAAGCATGCAAGAACTAAGATATTGGACATTCCCAACAAACACGATCCTAAGTGACGCTGTATTTGATAATCACGTTTTATCGCCACTCTCAATAGAAGGAAATACCTACACCTCCTCATATACTGATTTGGTTGCCAGATGGCCACTAGGTGCTGCAGGATCAACTGGGAGTTTGAATAGTGCAACCCTTACATCAAAGCATCCCAACCAAAATATATCTACTACACCATTTTCCGGTTCGTCTGTAGCTGCTCTTGATATGACAATATCAGGGTCTGGATATACGGGACTTGCAGCAGACTGGCAATATGAAGAGGAAACATTCTACACAGTTGTTCCTGAAATCATCGGCACAAGAGCAGTATCAGATAAAATTAGGATTGATACTTCTACATATTCTGGAAGTCTATATAAGGACTCTTCAGTAGTTTCTAGTTCAATACAACTGTCTGCTCCAGACTCTCCACTATTAGGAGTATTCTTTTCTCCTAATGACGATATAGATCTCGACATATCTCACCAAATCGGCGGTGCGAAGTTCGACGACTTTGTTGGTAATCCAAGGGATGCATATAGACCAATATACAAGGAATTGAGTCACATCCGAAATCATTATTGGCAGAAATACCAAGCATCTCCAACCTTTGGAGCTTATTTAAAAGCCTTGAAGTATTTTGATAGCTCATTATTTCTACAACTTGAATCCCTACTCCCTGCAAGGGCTAATAAGCAAACCGGGCTATTGATCAAGCCAAACCTACTTGAAAGGCCTACGATCACAAGGGTGTCACAGTCGTTTGCAAACTTTACATATGAACAGGTAGAAGGCGTAGACACAACACTCTACTCATTCAGCACGGATACGCCAGATCCTCTAATTACCGCCACTGCAAAAACCTATATAGTTCATGGTCGGGATACTCACGTGAATGCCAGTAGCCATTTGCCCAATAGCTTTGATGATTCACTAGTTACGTCGTATGGAGTAAACAATATGACTTCTCTTGATGTACCAATGTATGATCGAATGTCATCGAGTAGGCGTTACAGAACTCAGGAGTCTGGGTCTGGTAAAGACACCTCTGTCCAAGCACAAGATTTCCTCCCAGCAGGAATTCAGAACCAGCGATATGCAGGATCTAAATATGGCCGAGTCGGAGGTTCTATAGGTGGAATTATAAACTTGGTAAACGACCCCACAGTTACAGGTAAGGGATTATTCGACGCAAGTACAAATATTAAATGTGCAATCGAAGTCGTAGAGACAAATCCAGTAGAATTAACAACAACCCAAGGGCCATTAACATCCCTTGGAGAAATACAGATTAGATAATCAATATTTAAGATATTTATATATACGAAAGGAGTATATCAATGGGATATTTAGACAAATCAACAATAACAGTCGATGCTATATTGACAAAAAGAGGCAGAGCAAAACTTGCTGCTGGAACGTTCGAAATCAAAAAGTTTGCACTAGCAGACGATGAGGTCGACTATACCCTATGGGATGAAAACCATGGAAAAGGAACAAATTACTATGGACAAGCTATAGAAAACCTACCTATGGTAGAAGCAGTTCCTGACGAGTCAAAAGTTATGAGGTATAAGCTCATGACTCTAGATAAAAACATTCAGAAACTACCTAAACTAGTACTAACTCCTAGCAATGCAACTTATCCTCTTGCTCATGGAAGTCTGGGAGGAATCACAGCTAAAACCACAACTGGCGGCGGCGCAAACTCTGTGGATCAATCCTATACTGCAATCATATCTAACGGAAACTTAGCACGTTTCGGTGACAGCCAAACCTATGATGGAAGTTCGATATCATACATCTACCAAGTCATAGATTCAAGTGGAACTGCTAATATAGCCTTCACAGGTAATAATACTTCAAACGCTGTACAAACCACAACAATAACCATCATCGGTGGAACTACGGGAATAACTAGTACTGTAGCCCTAAGTATAAGTCCCGTAACGGTGGGATTGACAGTAGGTTAATAGGAAAATAAATAATGTCTTCAATACAACAAATATCAGCACAAAATTCTTCATTCATCGAGTTTACTACATATGTAAACGATGCCAACCCTCCGCAGATAATATCTTCGGACATAATACTAAATTCTGTTGGTGACAGAATAAATTCGGCAATGTGGGCAAGTGGCGACACAACGCTAACTGGCTCGGAGATGCACACATCTTCACTTCAGTATGCATCATCCGGTGAATACTATTTAGATGTCTATCGTGCAGACCCAATTGCAGACCCAACCCAGGTATCCCAGTTCTCTGTAGCTTATGGTCACTTTAATGGGTATGGAGGAACAGGTCTAGAAGGTCAATCTGATAAGATGACTCCAACAAAAGCTATATACTCTCAATATGCAGCCCTTTTAGAAGATAAAAGAGCGTCAGACACAGATTTCAAATTTGACATCTCAGGATCAACAGATTCAATTTATGTTGTTAATATTGGTAGGAACCAATTAAAAGAACGTGCAGACTCTGGAAATTGGGAATTGCATTTATCTGGTTCAGGTGCCGGTGAAATTATAAAGTTCGTTGACACAATGGTAGGTTCTGGTAGTAATGATCTTGGGGATGGGCCTATTGATATAGTCTCTGGCTCTATTGCTTTAGGTGCAGCAGCAGGTGCAACTTATACTTCATATGGAAAATTCTATCCAAACCATGGTGTTATGGTTTTTGACACTGTAAAGGTGGATTCGTCAGTTAGTTCTTCAGCTACTATAACCCAATGGAGTTATGATGGCGGAACAGATGGGTACGCTCCAATGACAACTCCTATTAAATCTGGTTCACTCAACCTATTTAATGCAGTCAAAGGTGGTAACTATTTCAAAGCAAGAAGCACAGAACACCTACACTCTAGAACATACTTCTGTAGGATTCCTTCATACGCTGCTAACCATTCATCCAACCCAACATATGTCAATACAACTTTAGATGATGGATCATTCCTACATACATCAATGGTTGGCAATCCAAAGACATATATAACCACAGTTGGTCTTTATGATGACAATAACGAACTCTTGGCTGTAGCTAAACTCAGTAAGCCACTATTAAAATCATTTAGCAGAGAGGCTTTAGTTAGGGTCCGTTTGGAATACTAGGACATGAAATCTTCAGCAGCTTTCAAAACCGTAGCTACTAAAAACATAACCCGACACACTGCTCATAAATCTTATGCAATAAGTATAGTTGGGTCTTCGGGTAGTTTTGATGGTCTTGAAGTATTTTCATATACTGGAAAAGAAAATACCGGAGAGTATGGTCTTGCTGACACTGCCACTACTAATGGATATAACCAGCGAGACATCTATAGCTCTATAAACACAGATTTCTATATGAAAGTGCCATTCGCTCTTACCGGCTCTAATGGTGAAGCTCGGGGGCTTTTAGACCAGACTCATACGGGATCCCTCCGAACCCTTATTGACCCATTATCAACTTCTCGAGTAATTTCAATTCCACACCTAATGATTGGAGATGGGATCAAACCCGGCAGTGTTAAAATTACTACGACCTCACCATTCACCTTGACAGTTATAGACGACTCTAATGGAAATCTTATAAATCCCTCGACCCTGTCAAAGGCTGGTAATGTATTCTATACTCATGGCATTATAGTTTTACACAGCGGCCCCGACAACTATTTTGAAACCTGCAATCTCACCTTTAAAAACACCCATGTAATAGAAGAACATGAGTATATGTGCAATGCTAGTAAGAATGAGTTTAATGCAAGCACCAACCACTCTGTTATAAGTTCTAGCGGTGTTATGCATGGATTTGTTAGTTCATCTGCATGGAATCCCTATGTCACAACGGTTGGTCTATATGATGATGATAATAATCTTCTTGTAGTCGGAAAATTAGGGCAACCTATAAAGAAGTCAGAAAAATATGACACCTCATATGTCATTAGGTTTGATACATAATAAATAATGAGTCACTGGAAGTACAAAGGCAAATCTCTGTCTGAAGTTCCCCAAGGATTTTTCGGTTTTGTTTATATAATTACCAATAGTAAAAATGGTAAAAAGTATATTGGCCGGAAGTACTTCGGAACCACAAGAAGAGTTAAAGTAAAGGGCAAGACCCGAAGGAAAATAGTCAGAAAGGAATCTGACTGGCAGACTTATGTCGGGTCGTCTAAATCTCTTACAGCAGACATAGCTAAATTCGGATATGACAATTTTCAATTTGAAATCCTATTCCTAGGTGAGACTAAAGGCCAAGTAAACTACATGGAAGAAAACATCCAACACAAAACAAATGTAATGATTCGTGATGACTATTACAATGATTGTGTTGGCTCCCGCAAGTTCGTTTCGGTTAAATTTACAGACAGATCTAAATCGTTAATTTTTGAAACAAACCTCCCAAAATAATTTTTTTTGTCGAAGTTATTTCTTATATTAAGGGTACATGATTAGACAGAAGATAAAGCAGATATTAGAGAGTGTTCTTGGCCATGGCCACGATAAGCACCATGGTGACATCTGGTTTAACTGTCCATACTGCCACCACCCTAAACCAAAGTTGTCTATAAACATAATCAATCAAAAGTGGCAATGTTGGGTGTGTGGTAAAAAAGGCCGCAAGCTCGTAAACATATTAAAGTCTCTACAGGCATCATATCAAAAGATCCAAGACCTAGGTAAATTGGTCGGTGAGGTAGGTCAATTCCACGTTGATAAGCAACCAACATTTATTGCTCTTCCATTAGAATACATACCAATACTAGAAGGCAATATGAAGTCTCCGGACTTTAGGAATGCTGTGAAATATCTTAAATCCAGAGGGAT
>Ga0115000_10003379_pt1 | contig 13355 bp, 9 predicted proteins | sample ArcticOcean_MG_C_6_FD_89690 | JGI IMG/M metagenome (GOLD analysis project Ga0115000, IMG submission 89690) | Marine microbial communities from western Arctic Ocean - ArcticOcean_MG_CB8_128 | ecosystem: Environmental > Aquatic > Marine > Oceanic | place: Arctic Ocean: Canada Basin | collected... | reverse complement strand
TCTATTACTATTAAACCAGATAAATCTCTTATTTTTAATTGTCTTGCTATTTCTTCAGCTGATTCTAAATTTGTATTAAGAGCAGTTTTTTCTATATTCGTAGCTTTTGTAGATTGACCAGAGTTTATATCAATGGCAACCAATGCCTCTGTAGGATTTATAACTAAATATCCACCGGATTTAAGCTTTACCGTTGGTTCAAATATATTATTTAAAGATTTTTCTATTCCGGCTTCGTGAAAAAGGGGTATTTTTCCTCTAAATTTCTTAACGAATTTAACATTTTTAGGCACTAATTCTTTCATAAACGCCTTTGCTTTCTGATAGCCTTCATTTCCATCGACATAAACATTTTTTGTTTCGTTGTCATATATATCTCTTAGTGCTCTCTTTATAATGTCTCCTTCTTCGTAGATTAAGGCTGGAGCATTAGATTCAACTGCTTTGGTTTTAATTTGATCCCAGGTAGCAGCCGTATTCATAAAATCTTTTTCTATTTCATTTTTTGTCTTGTTCGCGCCAGCAGTTCTAACAATTACACCCATACTTTTAGGTATTTCGATTTCATTTAAAATCTTCCTAATTTTATTTCTATCAGAGCTATTGAATATTTTTCTTGAAATTCCACCACCTTTAGCAGTATTGGGCATAAGCACCATATACTTTCCTGCTAGAGAAATAAATGTTGTAAGCGCAGCACCTTTTTGTCCTCGTTCTTCTTTTATTACTTGAATTAAGATTACCTGACCAGGTTTTACAACTTCTTGAATTTTATATCTTTTAAGACCGTAAGTATTACCTAATTTTTCTCTATACTTTTTCTTTTCAATATTTTTTTGATTAAAATCAGAATTCTCTTCAATATTTATTTTGCTGTCACCTTCATTTTCAATACTTTTTTTATTTCCATTACCATTATCATCACTGTTGAATGGATTGTTTATATCAGTTTGATTGGTATTTTTTAGATCTTCTCTAATTTTTTCCTCAGCCTCACGCAGCTTATCTTTATCCTCGGTGGGAATTTGGTAGTAATCAGATTGAATATCATTAAAAGCTAAAAATCCGTGTTTGAGACGTCCAAAATTGATAAAGGCAGCCTGCAAAGATGGCTCCACTCTGCTTACAGTTCCAAGATAAATATTATTTTTAAAATTTACCTTATTTTTATTCTCATACTCATATTCTTCAATAGATGAGTCTGACTTAAGTACAATTCTAGTTTCGTCTGGATGCGAAGCATCAATATATAAATTTTTTTCCATTGTAATTGAATTCCTTTTGAAATTTTTGGTAATCTGTTTTTGAAAATCTGCATAAACCTTTATACAATTATTTGTTAAAAATAACACTCTAAATAAATTTAAATGTGCCATAAGATAGCCAAATTTAAAGAATTAAGTAAATTAATAGATGATTAGAATGTTAAATTTTTCAATAAAATTAGGAATTTCCATATTTTTAATTCTTATATTTTTAGCTTTTTCTTCACTTTGGTATTTTTCTTCAGGCTTGCCTGACTACAAAAAACTTACTGACTATCAACCACCGGTTTCAAGCAGAATTTACTCAGATAATGGTTCACTAATAGCTGAGTATGCTGTTGAAAAAAGACTTTTTATTCCATACAGCTCGATGCCAAAAAAAGTAATAAATTCATTTTTATCAGCAGAAGATAAAAATTTTTTTAATCACCCGGGCATTGATGCAAAAGGGATAGTCAGAGCTATAATTAAGAATATAGATAATATTATAAATAATAAAAGGCTAGAAGGGGCATCAACTATAACACAACAAGTTGCTAAAAATTTTTTACTCACAAATGAAGTTTCAATTAAAAGAAAAATAAAAGAAGCAATTTTAGCTTTCAGGATAGAAAAAGCTTACTCTAAAGAAAGAATTCTAGAGCTTTATCTTAATCAAATTTATCTTGGAGAAGGAACATACGGAATTGCAGCTGCCAGCCTAGAATATTTCGATAAGTCAGTAAAAGAATTAAAATATGAAGAAGCTGCTTTATTGGCAGCTCTTCCTAAGGCACCAAGTAAATATAATCCTTTTCGCTATGTAGCAGAGGCAAAATTAAGAAGAGACCTAGTTCTTGTTAATTTAAAAGAAAATGGTTTTATCAATGGAGTTCAACTCAAAAAATTAAAGAATAAAAAGATATCATTAAAAAAGAGAAGAATAAAAATAGCAGATGAAGCAAGCTCATACTCAGAAGAAATAAGAAGAATAATAAAAGAAAATTACGGATTTAAAAAATTATATGAAGAGGGACTCGCAATTAAATCTCCCGTAAATATAAATTATCAAAGACATGCGCAAAAATCTTTAAGAAATGGCATCGAGGCGTATGACAAAAGGCAAGGATGGAGAGGACCTATTGCAAATAGAATTAATGATAAAAATTGGAAAAAAAAAATTAATCAATACAAAATAGATCCCAATTTAAATTGGCAAATTGCTGAGCTAAAAAAAATAGAGAATGATTATTTAGTTTATAAAATTTTAAATTCTAAAAAAGAAGTTAAAATAAATAACAATTCTTTAAAATGGATCGTTAATAAAAAAGAAATTAGTGATATTTTTAAATTAGGTGATATTAATTTCATAATTGATACCAAAAATAATTATTTTGAAGTTAAACAATATCCAAAAGTAAATGGTGCGATAGTAGCTATCGATCCTTACACCGGAAGAGTAAAAGCTTTAGTTGGCGGGTTTAATTTTAGATCTAGTGAATTTAATAGAGCGACTCAAGCTAAAAGACAACCTGGTTCTGCATTTAAACCTTTTGTTTATGCGACTGCATTAGAAAACAATTATTCTCCAAACTCGATAATTCTAGATGCTCCGTTTGTCGCAGATCAAGGGTTTAACTTAAAAATTTGGAAACCTGAAAATTATGGAAAAAAGTTTTATGGACCATCCACATTAAGAAAAGGCGTGGAGTTTTCAAGAAATCTAATGACAGTGAGAATATCTGAAAGGGTGGGTTTAAATAAAATATTAAATTTATCGAAAAAACTTGGAATATATCAAGACATACCAGAACTTTTGTCAGTTTCTTTGGGATCAGCGGAAACAACCTTGATAAACATAACTAGTGCATACGCCACCTTTGTTAACGGAGGTTATAAAGTAAATCCAATTTTAATAGACCGTATTCAAGACAGGAGAGGAAAAACTATTTTCAACTCGGAAAAAAGACAATGTTTGAATTGTGATAGGTTTACAGAAAAAAAATCTGATTTGCCAGAAATAAAATCGATTAATGAAAGAGTACTAAGTGAAGAAACTGCATATCAAATAACATCAATATTAGAAGGAGTTGTAAAGAGAGGAACAGGAAAAAAACTAAAAGAATTGAAGGTACCCCTCGCCGGAAAAACAGGAACAACTAATAATAATTATGATGCTTGGTTTATAGGGTACACATCAAATTTAGTTATTGGCGTTTATGTTGGTTATGATAATCCCAAAACTTTAGGAAAACATGAAACAGGATCAAAAGCTGCACTTCCTATATTTAAAAATTTTGTAAAAACAGCTCTTTATAAAGAAGATTTTAAAGAATTCAATATACCCAAAGGCATATACTTCGCACCAATAAACTATAACACGGGAAAAGAAGAAAATTTTAGCAGCAAGAATGCAATTATTGAAGCTTTTAAAATTAAAGATATAAACAATAAAAAAAATAAGAATTTAATTATTCCAGGCAGGTATGATACGTTGATTAAATTTAGGCAATTTTACTAATGGAAGAATTTAATTTAAAAATAATCAAAATAGAAAAATCTCTTAATAATATTAGGGGGTATCTTTGAGAATAAAGATATAAAAGGTCAAATTAAAGACTTGGAAAAAATAACTTCTGATAAAGATTTTTGGAAAAATAAAGAAAATGTTAAAACAATAGTAAAAAAAAAAAAACTTTATGAGAATATTATTTCTTCTTATAAAGAATTAAAAATAGATGTAGAAGACGTAAAAGAACTTTTTTCCTTAGGAACAGAAGAAAATGATCAAAATTTATTAAAAGATTGTTCTTCTAAAATAAATAATATTCATGAAAATGTTAAAAAAAATGAAATCAAATGTTTCTTATCTGGAGAGAATGATAATTTAGATATTTATTTAGAAATACACGCAGGTGCAGGTGGTACCGAAAGTCAGGATTGGGCAGAAATGTTACAAAGAATGTATCAAAAATGGTTTGATAAAAAATTATTTAAATATGAAATAATAAGCATTCACAAAGGAGAAGAGGCTGGTATAAAATCTTCGACATTAAAGGTTACAGGGAATTATCTGTATGGTTTAATGAAAAATGAATCTGGTGTTCATAGATTAGTTAGAATATCACCATTTGATAGTGGAGCAAGGAGGCATACAAGCTTTGCAAGTATATGGGTTTATCCAGCAGTTAATGATGAAATAGATATAAAAATAGATGAGAAGGATTTACGAATTGATACATACAGATCAAGTGGCGCTGGCGGACAACATGTTAACACAACAGATAGCGCGGTAAGAATAACACACTTGCCGAGCAAAATAGTTGTGCAATGCCAAAATGAAAGATCTCAACATAAAAATAAAGAAACATGCTATAAAATGCTTAGAGCCAGATTATACACTCATGAGATTGAAAAAAGAAAAAAAGAATCAGAAAAAGATACAAGTTCAAAAACAGATATAGGGTGGGGCCACCAAATAAGATCGTATGTTTTACACCCCTATCAGATGGTTAAAGATTTAAGAAATAAAGTGGAAAACTCCAATCCGGAGAACGTTCTTAATGGCAATATTGACGAATTTGTTGAAGCAGGAATCTTGCAGAAACAATGAAAAAGATTTTAATATACACAACCGTTCTAATTTTTTTTATATTAACTTCTCTGATAATTTTTTTATCAGTTAATGGCATTGAAACTAGCAGATTTAATAAAATAATAACAAAAGAAATAAAAAAAAATCAAAAAGATCTAGAAATCAATTTTAAAGAAATTAAAATTAAATTAGACATTAAAAATAAAAAATTATATTTTTCAACCCAAAATCCAAAAATTACTTATCGAGATATTAACTTACCAATTATAGATATAAAAATTTATATAGATTTTTTAACATTATTAAGGTCGAATATAGAGATATCAAGATCCATTATCTCGTTTAATAAAATAGAGATTGAGAATGTAAAAAAACTAGCTGTCTATGCAAAACCATCCAATGTTAAAAGTATCTTTTTAAATAATATCAGAAATGGAAAAATTGATGGAAAATTTGATTTAAGTTATGACAAAAAGGCACAAATTCTAAACTACAAAGTTAAAGGCTCAACAAAAAATATGGATATTTATATTAAAGATAAATTAAAATTAGATAAAACAAGCTTTAATTTTGCAGCAGATAATGAGCTAATCTTAATTAATTCAATTAATTCAAAATTTCAAAACATACCTATACAAAACGGTTCTTTAAAAATTAAAAATAATGAAAATTTTATAGTAGATGGGTCAATAAATACAAAATTAGAAACAAATAATAAAAAAATTAAAGAACTTAATTCCTTATTTTTAAATTTCAAATTTATAAATAAAAATAAAATAGATTTAAAGGCAAATTTAAATCATGAATTTTCTATCAATATTTCAAAACAATTTAAAATAAATACATATCAATATAATTTAAGCGGACTAGTAAAAAGCTTAAAAATAGATTTAAATAAAAACTATGAAACATTTTTTTTAAAAGATCAAATTTCAAAATTAACTTTTAGCAAAAGTAAAATAGAATTGAATATTAATAATGAAAAAAAAAATGAGTTCATAGCTGAAGGTAATTATAAAATAAATAATACTGATTTTCTTAAATATAAAATAAAAGATAATTTTAATTTAACAAAACATAATTTGAACTTAAATACAGATGTTAAAAGTAAAATAGATATAAAATTAATAAATTATAAAAAAAATAGTGAAGATACTCTAAATGTAAATAGCAATATTATTTTAAATAAAAAAAATATAGAAATTAAAAGAATGGAACTTACTGAAGGTAAATCTATAATTTTATTAAAAGAAGTCCACCTAGATGTAAATAAAAAATTAAAAAAATTTAATAGTATTCAAGTGAAAACATTTAAAAATAATATAAATCATAATAATTTTAATATTAAATTTGGAGAAACAATTAAAATTAAAGGTAGAAATTACGACTCAACAAATTTAATTGAAATAATTAATGATAAGGCAAAAAGTAATTTTTTAGACAATATTAATAAGAATATCAATATTAACTTAGAGAACATACTTGCAAAAAATTCATTAAATCTGAGTAATTTTAATTTAATTGGTAGAATTGAAAAAGGGAAATTTATTAAACTTTCTTCTAAAAGCGAATTTTCAGATGATAAATTTTTAGATATATCATTGATACAAGATAAAAAATCAGGTGATAAAACTTTAGAAATATTCTCAGATATACCACAGGCCATACTAGCAGATTATAATTTTTTTAATGGATTGGAAGAGGGTAAGTTATTACTTGTTTCAAAGATTAAAAAAAATAAAATAATCTCAAAGTTAGTTATAGATAATTTTAAAGTTAAAAATGCTCCAGGTTTTGCAAAACTTTTAGCTTTAGCTGATTTAGGCGGAATGGTTGATCTTATGTCTGGTGAGGGAATGAGTTTTGATAAATTAGAAATAAATTTAATAGATAATCTCAATACACTTAAAATTGAAGAAATATTTGCTGTCGGATCAAGTATTTCAATTTTAATGGACGGGTATATAGAAAATAAGATTAATGGTATTACAAGCTTAAGAGGAACGATGGTTCCAGCAAAAAATCTTAATAAGTTAATCTCAAAAATCCCGGTGATAGGTAAAATTTTGATACCTAAAGAAATAGGCGAAGGATTGTTCGGTGTAAGTTTTAAAATGAAAGGAACTAAAGAATCTTTAAAAACAACAGTTAATCCTATAAAAACACTAACACCTAGATTTATTACTAAAGCACTAGAGAGAAGAAAGAAAACTAAATAATTTTAATTATATAATGTTTTTTTTTACCACAAGAAATTTTGACTAAATTATTTTTTTTAAAATCATCAAATGTAATTTTTTTTTCTTCGTTTTTGATCAGCTCATCATTAATTTTTATTGCATTATTTTTGATTGATCTTCGAACTTCACTTTTTGAACTCATTATATTATTTGAAGAAATTAAATCTAAAATAGAGATTCCATTATCTAAATTTTTTTTATTAATTTTTATTTCAGGTAAATTTTTTCCTATTCCTCTTTTTTTAAAAGTATCTTCTGCAGTCTTAGCAGCATCTATAGACGCTTTGTCTCCATGTAAGATTTTTGTAGCTTCATTTGCTAAAATAATTTTTAAATTATTTATATTTTTTTCATCTTTAATTAATTTTTCAATATCTAAAACACTAATATCAGTAAAGTATTTTAAAAATCTTTCAACATCTACGTCTTCAGTATTTCTCCAAAATTGCCAATAATCATATGGAGATAGTAAACTCTCATTTAACCATATTGCTCCCTTTTCAGTCTTACCCATTTTCGCTCCAGAAGATAAAGTTATAAGTGGTGTTGTTAGCCCATAAGAATTTTTTTTATCAATCTTCCTTATTAACTCAACACCATTAATTATATTTCCCCATTGATCAGACCCACCGATCTGCAATATACAATCGAATTGCTTATTTAATTGGTAAAAATCGTAAGCTTGCAAAATCATATAATTAAATTCTGTGTAACTTAAAGATTGTTCTCTATCCAGTCTCAATTTGACACTATCAAAACTTAACATTTTATTAATGGTAAAATGTTTTCCAATATTTCTTAAAAAATCAATATATTTTAACTTAGATAACCAATCATAATTATTGACAAATATTGGTTGTGTCTCTTTTTTTTTAGTATCTAAAAGTTTTGCAAAGGTTTTTTTAATTTTCTCAATATTTTTTTGAATAGTTTTGTTATCGAGTATTTTTCGAGTAGAATCCTTACCTGATGGGTCACCTATTAAAGTTGTTCCTCCACCTAAAAAAACTATTGGTTGATGGCCATATTTTTGCAAAAGCCTTAGAACCATAATTTGTAATAAACTTCCGACATGAATACTTTCGGCTGTACAATCGAACCCAATATAAGCTTTAATAGGTCCATTATTCAATAGTCTTTCAAGCTGATCATGGTCAGTGCATTGATTGAAAAAACCTCTAGAAATAACTTCAGATAAAAATTTTTTTTTCATAGATATTTTGCTTAAAAATTACTATTACACAATAATTATTGTAAATTAAATAAATTATGACAAAACAATTAATATCTTTAGGATTAATGAGTGGAACTTCAGGCGATGGGGTAGATGCGTCTATAATTCAATCTGACGGGGAAAATGAGTATAAACCATTATATGATAGCTATTTTGAGTACGATCAAGATATTTTTGAAAAAATTCATACTGTTAAAGAAAGGATAAATAACTCAAGCCAACTTAAATCACAAGCTATTGAAATAAATGATTTAGAGAAAAAAATAACTCTCTTTCACGCCAAGGTTATAAAAGAAATAATAAACAATTCAAAAAAAAAAATAGACATAATAGGTTTTCACGGGCAAACAATTTTTCATGATCAAAAAGAAAAAATTTCTAGACAATTAGGAGACGCTAAACTTTTATTACAACTAGTTAATAAAAAAATTATATATAACTTCAGAGAGAATGATTTAAATAATGGTGGTTCTGGTGCACCTTTGTCTCCAGTTTTTCATAAATTAATCGCACAAAAAAATAAAATAGAACTACCTTTGTGCATACTTAATATTGGAGGAATATCAAATATAACAATTATAAACAAATTTGATTTTAATGAACTTATTAGTAAAGATATCGGACCTGGTAACTGTCTTATAGATGAATGGATGAGAAAAAATTCTAATTCAAAATTTGATAAAAATGGAGAAATATCCAAAACGGGCACTTGCAAAAAAATAATTTTAAATCAAGCACAGGAATTATTTATGAATAGATTTGATAGAGAAGTAACTTCTTTTGATACTAAAGATTTTGATATATCTTTTGTAAGAGGATTATCTCTAGAAGATGGTGCCGCTACATTAACTGAATTCACGGCAAAAATTATTGCTGAAGCACTGAATGTTTCACTTAAAAATATAAATAAAAATCAATGGAAGGTTTTATTATGCGGTGGTGGTAGAAAAAATAAAAACTTAATTGATTTAATTAAAAATAATATGTCAAAAAAAATTACTATTGATTCAATAGATAAATATAATATTAATGGTGATTATGTGGAGTCTCAAGCATTTGCTTATATTGCAATTAGATCTTATTTGAATTTACCAATCTCTTTCCCAAAAACAACTGGTTGCATAAGACCTTGTTCAGGGGGTACAATTTTAGGTAATTAAATTAAAGCAGTTTTTTCTTTAATATATTTTTTAATTATTTGGCTTAACTCTTTTTCTTTTTCTTTAAAAAAGTGATTAGCTTTTTCAATTTTTGCAAATATTACCTCAACACCCTTTTGATTCTTTATTCTTTTATCCAATTCTTCTATACTTTCTTTTGTAACCAATTCATCGATTTCGCTATAAACTACCAATCCAGATGTAGGGCAGGGAGCTAAAAATGAAAAATCATACACATTTGGTTGAGGAGATATAGCAATAAAATTGTTAACTTCTGGTCTTCTCATAATTAATTGCATACATATTAATGCTCCAAATGAAAAGCCTGAAACCCAACATTGACTATAATCTAAATTTTCTCTTTCTACCCAATCTAAAGCAGCTGCAGCATCTGACAATTCACCTTGTCCGTTATCAAAAATACCATCACTTTTCCCCACACCTCTAAAATTTAATTTAATTACAGAAAAACCGTTTTCTAAAAAAATATTGTAAGCCAATTGAACTATTTTATTATTCATAGTTCCCCCATACTGAGGATGAGGCTGAAGGACTATTGCAAGAGGAGAACCAAACTTAGGATTCTTATAATATTTAGCCTCAAGTCGTCCAGCGGGTCCAGGAATAAAAATTTCGGTACTTTTAGGTTTCATATATTAATAATGATTATTATTTTCAATAAAAGAATAGATTTATAGCATGCTTTTGCAGCGACAAATTTTATTTTTTAAACCCTACTAATTTACTAGGATTGGTCAAATTTTTGTTATAATACAAGCTTAATTTATGAAACTAACTACTAAAGGCAGATATGCAGTTATGGCTATGGCAGATCTTGCTTCCTATACAAATGATAGACCGATAAGTCTAACAGAAATATCTTTAAGACAAAAAATCTCTTTGTCTTACCTAGAACAATTGTTTCTAAAACTTAAAAAAAAAGAGTTAGTAAAAAGTGTTCGAGGGTCTAACGGGGGCTATACTTTAGTTAAACCAGCGTCTGAAATTAAACTATCAAACATAATTTTTGCAGTAGATGAAAATGTGAAAACTTTAAACTGTAAAAAAGAATCAAAAAAAGGATGTAATCATAAATCAATGAAATGTATTACGCACAATTTATGGGATGATTTAGAACAACATATAAATAGTTTTTTTGAAAAAATTAGATTAGAGGATTTAGTCAATAAAAATAATAAATAATATATGAAAACACAAAAAGACATAAACACAAATCAAGAATATAAGTACGGATTTACTACTGATATTGAGAATATTAGGTCGCCAAAAGGGTTAAGTGAAGAAACTATAAAATTTATTTCTAAGATTAAAAAAGAACCTAAATGGATGTTAGAATGGAGATTAAAAGCATTTAATAGACTAAAAAGTTTAAAAGAACCTAATTGGCAAAAACCAAAATATCCAAAAATTAATTATCAGGATCTTTACTATTATTCTGCACCAAAAAGCTCAACTGATGGGCCTAAAAGTTTAGACGAGGTAGACCCTAAACTTTTAGAAACATACAAAAAACTTGGCATACCACTCACAGAACAAAAAAGATTAAGCGGTGTAGCTGTTGATGCGGTATTTGATTCTGTTTCAGTAGCAACTACATTTAAAGATGAGTTAACAAAAAAAGGAATAATTTTTTGTCCTATTTCTGAAGCTATTATCAAACATCCTGATTTAGTAAAAAAATATATAGGATCCGTAATACCAATCAGCGACCATTATTTTGCAACTTTAAATTCAGCAGTATTTACTGACGGATCATTTGTTTATATTCCTCCTAATGTTAGGTGTCCTATGGAGCTTTCGACTTACTTCAGAATTAATGCATCTGAAACTGGGCAGTTTGAAAGAACTTTAATTATTGCTGATAAAGGAAGTTATGTAAGTTATTTAGAAGGTTGTACTGCACCAATGAGAGATGAAAATCAATTACATGCAGCAAACGTTGAACTTATAGCTCTTGATGATGCAGAAATAAAATACTCAACTGTACAAAATTGGTATCCTGGAGATAAAGATGGTGTAGGAGGAATTTATAATTTTGTTACAAAAAGAGGTATTTGCAAAGGAAAAAATTCTAAAATTTCTTGGACACAAGTAGAAACAGGTTCAGCAATTACTTGGAAATATCCTAGCTGCATTTTACAAGGAGACAATTCGATAGGAGAATTTTATTCTATAGCTATCACTAACAATCATCAAAAAGCAGACACCGGTACAAAAATGATACATTTAGGAAAAAATACAAAAAGTAAAATTATTTCTAAAGGAATTTCAGCTGGCAAAGCTGATAACACGTATAGAGGACTAGTTGATATTCACACAAAATCTACAAACTCAAGAAACTACACACAATGTGATTCATTGCTAATGGGTAACAAGTGTGGAGCTCACACCATTCCTTATATTAAAAATAAAAATTCAACATCAACCATTGAACACGAAGCAACGACAACTAAAATCAATGAAGAACAACTTTTTTATTGTAATCAGAGAGGAATGAATCAAGAAGAGGCAGTCAGTTTAATAGTAAACGGATTTTGCAAAGAAGTTTTACAGCAGCTGCCCATGGAATTTGCAGTAGAAGCGCAAAAATTAGTTTCGATTAGCTTAGAAGGAAGTGTAGGCTAATGTTAGAAATTAATAATTTAAAGGCAAAAGTTAATAGTAAAACAATCTTAGACGGAGTGAATTTATCTATAAAAGCAGGTGAAGTACACGCAATTATGGGACCCAATGGATCTGGAAAGAGTACACTTGCTAATATTTTATCTGGTAAAAAGGGTTATGAAATTTCTGGTGAAATTATATTTAATAAAGAAAATATAATTGAGACACCAATTGAAGAAAGAGCTCAAAAAGGAATTTTCTTAGCCTTTCAGTATCCTCTTGAAATACCAGGTGTAAATACTAACACCTTCTTAAAAACCTCTCTAAATACAATAAAAAAAGCTAGAGGAGAAAAAGAATTAGATACGCTTTCATATTTAAAACTAGTTAAAGAAAAATCTGCTGAGTTGCAAATTGATGAAAAATTTCTTTCAAGACAATTAAATGTTGGCTTTTCTGGAGGAGAGAAGAAAAAAAATGAAATTTTGCAAATGAAGCTATTAGAGCCAAAGTTATCTGTTCTTGATGAAACTGACTCAGGTCTTGATATTGACGCGCTAAGAATAGTTGCTAACGGTGTTAACACATCTAAATCTAAAGAAAATGCATTTTTAATTATTACCCACTATCAAAGATTGCTTGATTATATTAAACCAGACTTCATTCATGTTTTATCTAATGGAAAAATTGTTAAAACAGGGAGCAGTAAGCTCGGTGAAGAATTAGAAAAATCTGGGTACGCAAATTTATAATATTAAGAATGGAAAATTTACAATTTGATATTGAAAAAATTAAAAATATTTCTCTTGAAGAAAAAAAGTCACGTGAAGAAAGTTTAAAAATTTTTTATAGCCAGGGATTTCCAAATAAACGATTAGAGGAGTGGAAATTTACAGATCTCAATAAGATAATAGGTGACAACTTTGATCAACTATCTTCTAAACATCACATTGATAATCAGATTACAATTAACGAGCTTAAAGATTTTAAACACAATTCAATTATTTTAATCAATGGCGTTTTAAAATCTAATAATTTTACACTCGAAAATGAAAAAAAAATTAAAATCAGCCAATATAAGAGCGGTCTAATAAAAAAAGAAGTAACTGCAAACTCTTTAATTAATTTAAATGATGCTTTATTCGAAGGTGGCTATATTTTAGAAATTTCTAGTAACTACAAACTTAAAAAACCAATAATTATTTATAATTATTTTAATGATGACTTAAAAAATAAAATAGTTAATAACAAAAACTT
>Ga0115000_10003378_pt1 | contig 13360 bp, 15 predicted proteins | sample ArcticOcean_MG_C_6_FD_89690 | JGI IMG/M metagenome (GOLD analysis project Ga0115000, IMG submission 89690) | Marine microbial communities from western Arctic Ocean - ArcticOcean_MG_CB8_128 | ecosystem: Environmental > Aquatic > Marine > Oceanic | place: Arctic Ocean: Canada Basin | collected... | reverse complement strand
TAATCCGGATCTAAACCTACAGGTACCTGATTAAATCCTGAAAGTGCTACCTTTATTGTTTGGCCATTATTAATTTTAATACCCTTGTGAAGACTCCCTTCTTTTCTTAAATCATCCAAGTATCTATTGATATATCTTGCATTTTCACCAACTAAACCTTTCTTATCTTTAAACCTATCTAATTCATCAAGTACAACTAGAGGTAATAAAACATCATTTTCTGGAAATGAATGAATTGAGTTGCGATCATACAATAAAACACTTGTATCAATGATAAAAATTTTTCTTTCTGTCATCTATCCACCTTTTTTTGTTATTTTTGTTAATTTACTGACATCAGTATATAATACTAATTATTAAGTTGGAGCTGTTTAATAATGAAATGTTTTGAATATAATAATAGACAGAAAATATCTTGTCAAAAATCATCTTGTAGATACTGGATTCAAAGTAAACAAAATAGCAACTGTTGTCTTGTTGCTGCTGATTCTCGAAATAAAATAGAAGAAGAAAAATTTACACTGCAGGACATAGGTGACATATTTAAAGTAACAAGAATGAGAATATGTCAAATAGAAAAGATTGCTATTAAAAAATTAAAAGATAAGTTTTCTAATTTTGAATAATAAAAAAGGTCACTTGCGTGACCTTTTAAATGAATTGTACTAAAAAATAAATCTAATTTATTCCTTACTAGAATCAAGTGAAGACTTAACGATATCAGAGGCTAGTTTTTTTGCTGCTCGCAAACCTTTTCTTGCTCTGACACCTGCTGACTTATTTCCTTGAGCATTCTTTACAACGTCTGTTTGTAAAGTCTCAATCAAAACTTTTAATTCTTCATATTGCGAAATTAGCGCTTCATTTAATGACATACATTTCTCCTTACTCTAAAATAATTTTTGGTTTATCATCATCGTCTATATTATTATCAGAATTATCTTCTTTGTTAATAGTTTCTCTATACTTTTTTATTGTTTTAGCTATTTTTTTTAAAGCTTCATTGTTTTCTAAACTTAGACAAATACCATGAATCACATCGTACTTTTGTTGTTCTGTAACACCAAATTTCAATAATTCTGCTACAATCTCTCTTGATTGTTGTTTTTCTCTAGCTAACTTTTCTAACTTGACTGAGTAGCTCATTATTATTCTCCTATTATTGTGTTGTCTATTATCTCAGAGACAATCTTGTATTTTTCTTGACTAATAAGTTTTAAAACTTTTACGTGGTACTGCTCATCAATTATTTCCCTTTTAATGATTAAGTCTTTAGGGAATGTTAAGTTGTCGAAAATATCTTCAATTTCTTCATATAATGATATAGAAGAATTATAATCTTTTAAAAAATCAACTATTTTAATTGGTAAGCTTAGTGTCACTTCACTAATAGATCTGACACTTTTAATATCTTCTTTACCTATTTTTATCTGTGATTTACATAACTCATCTATAAGATGAGTTATGCCACAGTTGTTACAATTAGCGTATTTAGGAATCACCTTACTTGTTTTAGTATTAAACTTACTATAAACAGGAAACTTATGATATACAATAGGCCTTCTATCCTTATATAAAGGTAGAACACAATGGCATTCAATTAGATGACGTTGCCCTAACATGAAAAAGCTATTTTAAAGATAATTCAATTTGATTTGAAGCTTTTATAAAAGAATTTGTCATACTAGATTCTACATAAAAACAAAGCTTTCTTAACTCTTCATTGTTTAAGTTTAAAGAAGTTTCATTATTTGAATTTACAGCCATTAGATCTTGCACAACTTGTTCTTTCATGAAGCCGACTACTGATGAAACAGTTAACATTACTTTATTTTTATCCACTGCAGCCCTAGGTGGCGTCTTAGGTTTATTATTTTTTAATTTTGATGGCATTAGTTTTCTCCTGTTGCTAAGAAATAATTGCACTAATTTCAGAAAACTTTGTAATTAAGCTTTTTTTCTTCGCCTCTGCAATATTAATACAAACTGATGGTATGTAAAACTTTTGATTTCTTAGACTGACAACGTTTAGATTTTTATTTAAGTTGCTTATAAATCTAAAAAAATAGTCTATTTCTCTAGAGTTCATTTTATTCTTTAATAGTTTTTCTGGTATGTATATGTTTACTCTTTTTCCTGTAAACATTTTCAACCTATTCGCAAGAACATCTATTCTAACATCAGGTCTTGACCTTGCGTCATCAATTCTTTTCTTTAAAAAATTTCTGTGTTTTTCAATACTTTTATTATCTACACAAGGTGTAATACCTATACTATTTTTAAAAAAAGATATTTCAACTCCAACAGATAACTCTTTTCTAGTTTCTTGTGATATTGTTTGGCCTAAATCACTTGAAATTATACTACTACCATGTATAGCTGCAATATCATTAAGTAGATTTAATGAATTTTCGTCATTAACGTTTAAACAAACAGGAAAAACTCTAAACCTACCCATTTTATTGTTTTTAATGATAGTCATTTTAACTTCTTCAGACATACCAAAACAAAATATTACAAAAGTCTCTTTTGTCTTATTTGCTTTATGAAGCAAGTGGTGTATTTCACCTATTGATTCGATAATACCGTTAATTATAACGTACTTGTATTGCTTATATGTGTTTTTGCTACCATCGTTAAAAAAAGAAAAGTCATAATCAATATTAAACACAAATTCTTCTAAAAACTCTACTGTTAAATCATCACCTATGTATTTCTCAATATTTATACTTCTATTAATATTAGTGTTTTCAAAGATCCATTTTGCAATTAACTTACTATTAAAATTATTCAATGTTGATATAAACTTGTCTTGGTATTTCTTATTAAAAACAAAACTTGTACTTGTCTTTATAGCAACATTGTCAAACATTTTATGTAAGAAATAATCACCCAAGTATGGATATAATTTTTCACAATCATAATATTCTTTTAATAAGACGTTTTTTAAAGTTTCTTCAATTTTATTTTTTGGCAAAATATTAAGATAATTTAGAGAAACATCTTTGACAAATGTTTGTTTATTATAAACTACATTTTTATGTTTAGCAAGATTATTAAAAATATTCTTTTGATCTTTTAAAAAAAATTCTGTAGTTTTTCTGCCTATAACTACGTCATTTTTATGAATCACGCCAGAGGTTGTTGCTAGCATATGTTAAAATCTCCTCAGCTGAACTTTCATTATATCCGTATTCTTCAATTAATGTACCAATCATATCAGTATATTTCTTCTTTTGATCATCATCGCGTGATTTTGAACGTGTTACAATTCTTGCGATATCTTTAACAGATGTAATTAAATACTGTTCAATTGCTTCTTTTAAAGGACCATATGACTTATAGTCAACTGTTTCACCTTTTCTCATTTTTGAAAACATGTAAGCTGTTACATCATTTCTAAATCCGTCTCTTGCTGAACCGGTTACGCTAATCATTTCTTCAATGGTTCTCATAAACTTTTCATCAGGATCACGATCTTCTCGTGTAATCTTATCTTTAACTCTAGATTTAGTTGTATAACACTCAGCATTGTCTAGATATGAATCGAATAACGACTGTGCTTGTTCTTCATAAGCTGAAATAAAAGCTTTTGCTATTTCTGTCTCTAATATTCGTAAATACTCTTCTCGAATAATCTTTTGCAGTATTTCTAGATATCGAGTTTTTGCATCTTCATCAATAATTTGCTCTTTTACTTGTTTAATCATAGAGTCAACAACGTTTATTGGCGTAATCATTCCATTATCTGAATCTGAAAGTGCTGCATCTAAAGATTTCATAATAAATCTCGTTGATATTCCTTCCATACCTTCATTCTTTGCTTCGTCTTTTAAATCTCGAATATCAACTTTCTTAACTCTGCCTTTTTCAATAATAGCTTCACCGTTGTATATTTTCATTTTTGTTAGTAAGTCACATTTATTTGATGGTTGTAACCTAGACATTACTGAAAACATTGATGCTACTTTCATTGTATGGGGTGCTATATGAGCACCTCTAAAATCAGATTTATCAAGAATCTTTTCATAGATTTTTTGCTCTTGATGCAATTCTAACACGTAAGGTACTTCAATCTTTAACACCCTATCTAGAATAGCCTCGTTAGTGTGTTCAGATTTAAATCTGTTCCACTCTGACTCATTGCAATGAGATAATATCACCCCATCAAAATAAAGCATATCGTTCTTACCTGGCGTTGGTACACGCTTCTCTTGTGTTGCTGTTAACATTGTATGTAAGAATTCAATTTCATTTTTAAACACTTCTACAAATTCAACTATACCACGATTACCCACGTTAAACGCACCATTCAGAGATAACACTCTAGGATCATCGTCTGGATACATATCTAGTTTACTAATGTCTTCAGTTCCAATTAACACAGATACATCCTGTGAATTCGCATCCATAGGCGGTACCATTGCGATACCTCGTCTGCCTCGCTGAGAGAAACCGGTTTGCTTTACAGGAAAACTCTCATATACACCATCGTATTCTGTCATAAGTCGATGACGACATATTGGACATAAATCACCCTCAATATGAACACCTAATATTTCTGAAAAGTCTTTTCTTAAACTTCTAGGTAAAAGATGAAGAGGTTCTTCTCTAATAGGGCAACCATCCAAGTAGTAGTACTCTTCAGCATTTTCCAATGCACGCTTAACTGAATCAACAAGTGCTGATTTTCCTGCACCTACTGGACCCATTAAGAGAAGAACCTGTCGACTTTCTTCACCTTTGAATGCTGCCGACTTTAAGAACCTCATCAGTTTATTAATCACTGACTCCATTCCAAAAAACTCTTTTTCAAAATAATTGTATGTTCTTATTTTGTCACCATTAAAGATATCTCTGTAGTTTTCAGATCCAACATCTAAAGTCTGCAGACCTCTATCTTTAATTGTTTCATAAAGTCTTTTATGCGCCAATTTAACTGACGTGGGCTTATTTTTTACCAAATCTAAATACTCGAGAAAGGTACCTTCGAATCTATCATTCTTCTTAGCATTTCTCTGCTTTTTAATTAGGTTTAAAAATTCATTTTTGCGTGGCATAAATCTATTCCTCTTGTTACTTATATTAATTAATACGTTCTTTGTGTAAAATACTTATATTTCCCAAATTTCTTCTTCAATAATTGTAAATAATTTTACTTCTTTATCCCATATTTCTCTAATATGATCCATTACTTTGTCTGCATAATCCAATTCTAAGTCTCTACCGTCATGTTCATGTTTTAATACTAAGGTTCCATCACTTTCGACTCTGTCAACATAAATATGAGGAATCATATTAATACCAGTGTTTCTAATCATTTCATCCCTTACAACTTTCCAATCGTCATGATCAGTAACTTCAGAAACAACTGCACTACCATCTTTTTCATTCTGGTATGCGAAAAAGTTTAATTCTCTAAAGTCTTCTTCATCTAAATATAATCTTATAGCTGCAACATCATCATGTGTATTCCTAACCTCAAAACATTTTTCTAAACCAAACTCTTTTTCTAGCTTCTGAAAAATGTAAAATCCAACGTGATAAGGATTGACTCCGCCTAAATGAGGCCTAACAACAGCATTATGCATCTTTAAAAAAGGTAAATGCATACTATCTGGTAGGTCTAACTCGTGCAATATTTTATAGTGCCAAAAAGATGCCCAACCTTCATTTAATATCTTTGTCTGTATTTGAGGCATGAAATACCAACTATCATGTTTTACTATTTCAATTAAATCAAGCTGCCAATTTTTAAATTGATCTGGGTAATATTCAGTAAAGAAAGATAACATGTCGTGATCAGGCTTTAAAAGTCTTTTTGTATCTAAACTATCGTAGTCTAATGATATACCTTTTTCTTTGTACTTATTATATCTTTTCACTTCATTATCTTTAACTTCAGCACGTGTTTTTCTTGGTGTACCATAGCGATTTGTCTGGTATTTAATTGCATGTAGATTATCTAAAAAAGCTTCTACTTTTTCTTGGCCAATCGAAGGATCCTCAATATAAGACTGAATTCGCTTTTTTGCATTCCTCATCCTTGAAACAACATGTTCAGGATCTGTATCTTTAAAACATCTGTTATTCTTAAAGAAATCACTATGACCAACACAATGAGCCATGATTAATATCTGAAGATAAAGTGGATTTTGCATCATTAAATAAGCTATAGATGGATTTGAATTGATAATCATCTCATAAGGTAATCCACTTTGTCCCATGTTATAATTCAAATGTGTTCTTTCAAAAGTCTTTCCATATGACCAGTGATTATAATGTGACGGCATCCCGTGGTAAGACATATGACCAATCATTTCATAATAATCACAAATTTCATAGTTGATATCAAACCAATCTAATCCGTGATTCTTAGCAATATCTATTATTTTATCATCCCAAACTTTTAAATCTTTCATTGACCATTCAGATAAGCTCATATTTCCCTCCAAATAGTTTTGAAAATTGTGGCCATACATCTTTTTTATCGCTTAAGTTAACTATTTTAAACTTATCGCTTATTAACGGCTCAAATATTTTTGCCATTTCTTCACCCCATATTTTATCTTGAGTTCTTTTTATCTGAATATAGCCTGCCAATTGACTTATATTAACTAAATTTCTCATCTTATCAAGCGCCTTTGGATTATCTTCAGCCCAATTTTCTCCATCAGAACAGTGAAAAGTATAAATATTCCAACTAGATGGAGAATATCTTTCTTGAATAATTTGTTCTGCTTTTGCTAGACCAGACGAAATATATGTTCCGCCTGAGGAAGCTTTTTTAAAAAAGTCATCTTCGTTTGTTTCTTTAGCTTCAGTTGTATGCGATATAAATACTATTTCTATGTTCTGATATCGGTATCTTATGAATTGATATAATAAAAAGAAAAAAGATCTTGCTAAGAATTTCTTCCTCTTTGTCATCGATCCTGAGACATCCATAATCATAAATATTACTGCATTAGTAATAGGCTTTTTTGTAACAGCAATGTGTTTATATTTTAAATCATCTTCATGGAAAGGAAATCTTTCACCACTTTCAGGATCAAAAGTTCCATTTTTAATAGCTTGATTTTTTCTTCTAATCTTATTTTTTAAAGTTTCTTTTTTTGAAAGCCTAGCATTAATACCTTTTGTACGATATCCTTTTCGCTTTACTTTCTCAGAAGTTACTACGCTGTTTTGTTTCTTTTTAAGTTCAGGTAAATTTAAATCTTCAAATAAATATTTTGCTAACTCATCTAAAGATACTTCAACATCATAATATTCTTCCCCAGAAGTGTTACCGGGTTTATCAGGTTTACCTTTACCTTTTTGGCCTTTTTGTTTAGCTTTTCTAACAACTTGGCCTTTTTTGATATCTTGACCTTGTGCTGAACCAACACCTTTTGTTCCTTTACCAGTACCATAGATGAATTGATATTCTTTGATACCCTTTACAGGTATCTTTATTTTCTTTTTTCCATCTTGACCTATTATACTTTCTTCAGCAACAATATCATGAATACCTTCTTTAATTGCCTTCTCAATCTTTTCTTTATGCCTTCTTCTATCAGAAGCTGATCTATCTGCTACTCTTTTATGATTCTTAAATACTGACATATAATTCCTCAATTTAACTTTATCTATTATAATTATAATTAATAATGATAATAAGGAAAGGTTAATTTAATTAATATTAACAATAAGACAAGGTTAATTTGATAATTAACTATGTATATACAGGGTATTTAGTTATGAAAGACAATAGAATATTAACGCTAATTTTAGAAGATTTACATAAATCAAATGAAGAAAAGAAGAAATTATCTAAAAAACAAAAGAAAATAGCGCAAGCAGCACCACCTCATGATGAAATAACAGGTGCAGACTTTAAAGCACTTAATAAGAAAAGTGAAGGAAAAATCGAAGAATATCCAGAACAATACAAAGCATATGGAGAAAGACGAAAAGATCTAGATAGATGTACAAAACTTTATAAGGATGGTAAAACAAAAGAATCTGCTGCCTGTAGACAGAAAATGGAAAGACCACATATGAAAGAGGATAGTCATATCAATGAATTAAACGAATTATTAAATGATATGATTGAAGAACAACTTTTAGATGAAATGTTAAATGAATTAGAAAACGATCTAAGTGAAAAGCGAAAACGAAAAAAGAAGAAAAAAGCTGCAGGTGGTTTATCAGCAGCAGTTAAAAAGGCTCTTAATAAAAAAGCAGATAAAAGATGCTTAACAAGAGGCTCGGTATATACAGAATTTAGAAAAGGACTAGCAGCATTTTTATCCTCAGGTTCTAGAAAAGGAATGTCAGCACATCAATGGGCATATGCTAGAGTTAATTCAGCACAGCCACGTAAGAAGTGGGCAACAGTGAAAAAACGTAAAACATGTCCTAAGAAAAAGAAGTAATTACAAACTCAAATCAACATCAAAAATATTATCTTTCATGTCATAAAGTTTTTGTATATTACCCTCACTACGCAGTATCTTATATATGATATTCTCGTCAGACATTTCGCCTCCTTTTTCGAGTCCGGACTGACGCATATTACGAATTTTTTTAATAAGTTTTTCTAGGCCTGCTATGTCCCTACTCATTTTAGCTTCATTGATTTCCATAATAATTAGCTTAGTAAAGTATTTTACTTTGCGAGTTATATTCCTTGAATCAAATTCAACACGAAACTTGTTTGGTTTATTAATCCATTCATCTTTCTTAACAGAATATACACCACTTGATTCATGCGGTTCATTAACATCTTGCGCATATAGCTCAACTTCTATATTTAGAACACGAATATCATGTCGATCATTCCAGAATTGTCTTTTTGCTTTTAAGAATTCTTCAACTAAATCTATGTCACGATTAATAGACTTTGGGTCAACAATTATATGCAGATCAATGTCAGAATAAGGTGTATAGTTGTAATTTGCATATGAACCTGTAAATGTAACGTCTATTACATCTATTGATATCCCTAAATACTTCATAAAAGCTTCAGATATTTCTAATAACTGTTCCCTTATTGAAGGTTTGAGTTTTTGATCTTCCCACAATTTCACACTTAATTCTTCGTGTGGTAAGTGTTGTTTTATTTTGCTGCTAATAGACAATTTTCATCTCCATATAGTTCACGGTATCTAAGTATCGCTTGCTCTTTGGCTTTTGCCTCAAATACAACGTCTAATTTTAAACCATGATCGTTAACACGATTAAAAATATAATCACTATGTGCTTGAGGTTTAACTTTTAAATTTTCATTTAGCGCTTTTGATTCAGAAAAATGACAAGCAGGTGTTACACTACCCCAAGTTGAAGCAGCTAATTTTAAAGCTTCTTCTTCTGATTGACCTCCAGTACAGAATGTGTGATGATGATAATCAAAAACAATAGGGACACCAGTTCTTTCATAAACTTCATATAAATCTTTAACACTATACATTGATGCTTTATCATCATTCTCAAGAGTGATTCTTGATTTTACTGATTCTGAAAGCAAATCATAATTTTGACACCACCGATCAATAGCAGAAGGTTTATCACCATAAGTAGCACCTATATGAATGTTGATTTTTGACCACCGATTTCTTGGCATACCCATTAAATCCATTAGTTTACCATGCATTTCTAAGTCTATAACAGCATTTTTAACCACTCTTTCTTTTGGTGACGTAAGTATATTAAAAGGCCCGGGATGAAATGACAAACGAATGTTATTGTCCCGTGCAAAACTACCGGCTAATTCTAAGTTTTTCTTAATTTTTAAAAAGTCAGGCAATTCTTCTACTTGATACTCAGAACCCCAAGGTAATAAACAAGAAGATATTCTAAAAACATGAATATTGTTCTGTTTGTTCCACCTTAAAATAGGTAAAATATTCCCAGTATTAATTGTTGCTAATTCTGATGCATAATTTATACCTTTTGCTTTGAATGTTCTTTTTATCATACCTCTATTTGTAGTAATCTTATGATATTTTTGTAAGTGCATATTGATACATGCATAACCTAAACGAATAGTCATTGTTTCTCCTGTGTACAATTTATTATACCATATAAGAAACTTTGTTGCACTTTTCGCATACTTAAAATATGAGGGGTATTTTATGAAAAAAATAAAATATTACATTATTTGGGGGTTGTTTATGTTGTCATTAGCAGGGTTATGTTTTTTTATAATAACTAGTTTTTTTAGTTGTAATGGAAGACAAAATATAGTAGAAACAGCCAAGCCTATATTTGTTAAAGCGCATAAATCAAAGTTAGAAAATTTTGTTTTTTTAATTAAAGAAACACACGTTATATGCATACCTGATTTCGAACAAAGTTGTATAGAAGAAACAAAAGTTGTTCCCACAGCTTCAGCATCAGGTGTTGTTTTGTCATCATCAAGTTCTCATGTTTTTATTCTTACAGCAAATCATTTTTGTGAGACTAATGATATAGAAAAAATAATGGGTGAAGTAAAAATAAGAGCATTTATTGGCAAATCAAGTAGATTAACATCAATTGTAACTTATAGCGCAGGTTCAGATATCTGCCTTTTATCTGGGTTAAAATTTAAAGATGAAAATTTTAAAAACACAATAGTCGCAAAAGAAATGCCATCCATAGGTGAAGACTTGATCAACGTAGCAGCTCCTGACGGTATGGCTTCACCAAGTACAAGACTTATGTTTACAGGTAAATTTTCTGGTTGTGAAGCACAAGACTGTGTATTTACAATACCTGCTACATTCGGTAGTAGTGGTTCTGCTATCTATAATGAAAAAGGTGAATTAATCTCTTTGTTAGTCGCTGCTGCAGTAAATTTTGAAAACGTTTCAATGGGACCACATGTTACTAACCTAAATGTTTTTATTGAAACAGTTGAAGAACTAGTAGATATTTATTAGTAAACAAGGTGTCTAATGAAATTACATATTGATAAGGACTTAAATTATAACCCAGAACAAATGAAACTAGCTGGAGAGTTTATCCTGTTCTGTGCAGATAGTTTACCAATAGAGGGTGACTTTGAAGTTCACCTGGTTAATTCTCGTGATCCCCACGGTATATCAACAACTGCACTCTATGAAGTAGGAAACAATTGTTGCAAAGTTTATTGTAAGAAAAGAGCCTTAGCTGATGTATTAAGATCAGTTGCACATGAAATGACGCATATGATGCAAGACCAAATAGGTATCCTGCAAGGACCAATTAGAGATGCAGGTGGTTTTCATGAAGATCAAGCTAATTCTAAAGCCGGAGAACTTATAAAACTATTTGCTAAAAGCAAACCTGATAGAAAAGCAATATATGAATCTAAAAAATTGATTTAAGTATCACTAATGATAGTCCCTTTGAAGGGGTGCTTTATTTCACTATATTTTTTATCGACGCCTTTGCCTGCTTTATTTCTTAGCTTCCCTACAAATTTTCTAGCGTTGTTTTTTGCTAATATTCCGTCTATTTTTATAGATGGATCATTGTAAACATCAAAATGAACAGCGTCTCTCTTTTTAAAATTACCACCCCATCTTAATTTATAATCTTTATACGGTACAACGCCGTTATCTCCAATTATCTTTTCCCATTCTGCATTACTGCTAGCCATCATTAACTGATTAACTTTTTTTGATGAATCAGTCCACTTAATGTTCATGTCTATCCCTAGTCCGAAATTATGAGGAGATTTCCCAGGTGAAGCAACATCCTGACCTTGAGTTGATGTTATCCCAGCTTGTTTTGCAATTGATCTATACGCACTTGTAATTATTACTTCGTAACCTTTTTCCTTTAGCGCATTAACAAAGCCAACCAGATTATCTTTTGCAGCAGTATCCAAACTATCAAGAGACTTTGACCCTTGAACTGCACCTTTAGATATAGAATCAGTACCATCTGAAACAGTATCATCATCAAAGCCTTGATAATAATCATCAGTGTCATCAATAACTTCCAATCTTTCTCTAATTAGTTTTCTAATTTGTAATTCATTAAGTAACATTATTTATACTCCTTGATTTAATTATAAGTGCCTGCTGGGAAGTCCAAAACTAACTCAAATTTTCTGGATTTTGCCTTTATTTTTGCTCTCACTTTTGATGCTTCTATTTTATCAACGTCAGCGCTACCTGCTTTTTCCAAGAATCTACGAACAACGTTTCTTAAGTTTTCAAATTGTTTGTTTATCGGATTTCTTCTTTGCCCAGGTGCAACTCTTACATTAGAAACTATACCGCTTCTATTAGTAACAATAGTCAAATTAATAGTACCACCTGTAATTGTACCCCTAACCCGTTTAGAAATTGCTAATACTAATCTATCTGATGTAGCCGGAGGAAAACCAACACTCTCTAATGTGTTCTTTCCCGGACCTGCCAATGCAATACTTGCTTTTGGAACTAAACCACCACCTGATCTATCGATTTTTGATTGAATATCAGGCTCATCTTTTCTAACTTTTTTTCTTGGATTAGCACCACCTGAGCCACCACCGCCACCAGAAGTAGTGATCTTGCTTTTACCTGAGCCGTAAACTGTACCACCGTTAAACCCATCAGTTACATACGCCAGACAACCTATTGTATTGCCTAAGTAACCTGGATAATTAGTTATCATATCCTTTGAGACCTGAATCCATTGATACATACCACTCTGATATGTTTTTGCGTAACTTAATGTTTTAAAAGTTTCATGATTTACAAAAGTATGATTTAAGAATAATTGCCACAACTCATCAGTTTTAGAACCCCATTGACCATCCTCAGTTATCTTTTTTCCTAAACTAAATCTTTCTGAATATCTGTTCATTATGTATTGAATTCTTTTAACACTATTCCCAGATAATGAATTAGGATCGATCTTCTCAAAATTAACTTTTTCTGGTTCTACTACCTGTGGATTTTTTATTAAATTATCAATTTCATTAGTAAACGCAATTAATGCTAGTTCACTATAACATTTCTTTTTACCGTCCTTACCTTTAAAACATATAATAGCTTTATTTTTTAAATCTTGGATTGGTTTTCTAACGAAATCTTCCATGTCACCTGTATACATTAACGATTCTTCATCACTAAGTTCTTCATTGAAAACTTTGATTAAGTCCATTTTGTATGCTTCTTTAAACTTAAGTGCGGTAAGTGATAAGTCCATAAGTGAAGGCATAGCACGAATTACTTTTTCAATTTCATCTTCGTCAGTACCCATTCCCATAAAACCACCTTTTGTAGCTCTCCAGAGTCTTTTAGACATTTTCTCATGCAACCCCATAACATCGTTATAATGTACGAAGGACGGAAACCCAGCTAATTCAGCTTCCATTCCAGCTTCCTGCATCTTCTTTTTTGTTTCATCCTCAACT
>Ga0115000_10003377_pt1 | contig 13361 bp, 15 predicted proteins | sample ArcticOcean_MG_C_6_FD_89690 | JGI IMG/M metagenome (GOLD analysis project Ga0115000, IMG submission 89690) | Marine microbial communities from western Arctic Ocean - ArcticOcean_MG_CB8_128 | ecosystem: Environmental > Aquatic > Marine > Oceanic | place: Arctic Ocean: Canada Basin | collected... | reverse complement strand
TGCACGGACGTCATGGCGCCCGACCGTTGCAGGTGCTCAATCATCGCGGCGGCCTTCGGCACGCGTTTCGTGGCGTAGCGGTTCCGCGCGACGTAGGCCGACAGCTCGTCGTCGCCCTGGTGTGTGCCGCGGATGACCTCCGTGCCGAGGGCCGTGCCGTCCAACGAAATAGCGATGACGACCGCCTTTCTGGCACCGAGCTGGTGGTCGCGATGGATCTCCTGGGGCGGGCACGCTTGCGATACGACAATGTCCTGGACGCCCTGGACCCGCAACGCGTCGCCGACGTAGTCGTACAGGAACGGCGACCGCTCAATAAGCGCGACGACGGCGTCCCGCAGCTTGGGCGACGCCGGAAGGTTCCGGCCCCGCCTATGGTTCTGCAGCGCGCTCGTGGGGTCCTCGTCGGACACGTCGGCGAGGGCGGCACGCAGCGCGTCGACTGAAACAGTGTCCGCGTCGAGCGGGCAGTAGCCGTGCGTCTCCAAATGGTGTACGACGTCGTGCGGCGGCTCCGCGGACGGCTCGGACGGCGCCTCGGGTGGAGCACCGATCGCCTCCATGGTTTTGCGCAGGAGCTCGTCGTCGACGCGCGCCTTCTTGCACGGGTTTGCGGTCTCGTCTTCTGGGCCGTCGTTGCGGTGCCGCAGTGCCGCCATTGCTGCTGCAGCAGTCGTGCACACGCAATCTGCAGCAGTGCGTCACCTCACACTATGAAACTCGTCTCACGGAGAAGTTTGAACGTGTTGCGCTGCGCTGCCCATCGCTGTAGAGGCGGCATGGATGGATTTTCCGCCTCGGATGGCTCCAGGAAGGCGTAACACGGAGTGCAGCGCCCGGAGGACTCTTACTGCGCAACATACTTCAAAACGGGTTTCATCACTCTCGCTATCGACAAAATTAGCAAGCAGTGGGCTGCGCAGCTGTACAGCCGACGCGGCGGTCAGTTTCGACCAGTGCTGGACGCGCAGCAGACGCGCCGAGCGACAGCATCATAGCCGCCCAGCTTGAGGCCAAGGCGAGAGCACTACAAATCGGAGAGCGCAGCACCATGGCCGCCCAGCTCGAGGCCAAGACCAAGGCGATGCAGCTCGGAGAGCGCATCCCCAACACGAAAAAAGGCTGGCCCCAGGCCAAGATCCGCTCGACCTTCGTGGACTTCTTCCGGCGCCACCAGCACACGCACTGTCCGAGCTCCTCCGTCGTGCCGCACGACGACCCGACCCTGTTGTTCGCGAACGCCGGCATGAATCAATACAAGTCCATCTTCCTCGGTGCGCGCCGGCGTCTCTCGCAACTTTCCGGAGCCGGTTGACGAAGAACACCCTTACCTATGCTGAAAAATAGTGTTGAGCAATGAGATTTCTGCCCGACGGCACGTCACGACACAAAGAGAGAGGAACCCGCATGCAACTTTTCTAATCGTATGTCATAGGTACGATCGACCCCAAGACCAAGATGGCCTCGCTGAAGCGGGCCACGAACTCCCAGAAGTGTATAAGAGCGGGCGGCAAGCACAACGACCTCGACGACGTGGGAAAGGACCTGTACCACCACACCTTCTTCGAGATGCTCGGGAACTGGTCCTTCGGGGACTACTTCAAGGAGGAGGCCATTCGGCTGGCCTGGGAGTGCCTTACCGTGGAGTTCCAACTCGACCCGGAACGCTTGTACGTCACGTATTTCGGGGGCGACGAGAAGAAGGCCCCGGGCGTGCCCAGCGACGAGGAAACGCGGCGGATCTGGCTCAAGTACGTCCCGGCGGAGCGGCTCCTCCCCTTCGACGCCGGCGACAACTTCTGGGAGATGGGCGACGTCGGCCCCTGCGGCCCCTGCACGGAGATCCACTACGACCGCATCGGAGGACGAGACGCCGCGTACCTCGTCAACGGCGGCCACCCGGACGATCCTAATAGACCCGGCGACGACCCGGACGTTTTGGAAATCTGGAACAACGTCTTCATCCAGTACAACCGGGACAAGCACGGGCTTAAGTCGTTGCCGGCGCAGCACGTGGACACGGGCATGGGCTTTGAGCGCCTGGCTTCCATTTTACAGGGCAAGATGTCCAATTATGATACGGACGTGTTTACGCCTCTCTTCGACGAGATCCAACAAGTGTCCGGCCAGGCTAAAGCCTATGGTGGTACGATCGGGGAGGAGGATATTGGTACGATCGACATGGCTTACCGAGTGGTCGCGGACCACGTCCGCACTTTATCGTTTGCCATTGCCGACGGGGCGGTGCCCGACGCGTTGGGCCGGGGCTATGTTTTAAGACGAGTACTGAGACGAGCGGTGTGGTACGGCCAGCACTTTCTAGGAGCGCCGAAGGGCTTTGTTTTTAAAATAGTGCCTCGTTTATGTGAGGTCCTGGGCGACGCCTTCCCGGAATTACGAAGGGCCAAGTCGACGATCATGGCCGTGCTAGAGGGCGAGGAGCGCGACTTCAATAGAACGATCGACAAGGGCGCCAAGTTCTTCCAGAAGCGCGTCGCTTCGTTAGGAAAGGGCGAGAAGTTCCCCGGAAAGGACGCGTTCCACTTGTCCGGGTCGCTCGGCTTCCCGCTCGATCTGACGGAGATCATGGCCGAGGAGATCGGTCTTGAAGTAGATTCGGCGGGGTACCACGCCGCGTTGAAGGCGGAGCAGGACCAGAACGCGGCGGCCGTCGCCAAGCGGAAGGCGGCGCGCAGTGCCGGCGCGGACATGACCTTTGCCGCGGAGCAGACCTCCGCTTTAGCAAATTTGCCCAAAACGAACGACGAAGCCAAGTACGTGGAGCACGCGCGCCCGGACGCCGCCGTTTTAGCGCTGTACGTGGGGCGTGGGGGCGGTCCGAAAGGTGACGGCTTCGTGACTTCGGTGGATGCTACGTGTCAAGTGGTCGGCGTCGTGCTGGACGCGACGTCGTTCTACGCCGAAATGGGCGGCCAGACCTTCGACACGGGCGCGCTGCTGGCCGAGGACGCTAAAGTACTACAGGTGGACGACGTGCAGGTCTATGCGGGGTACTGCGTGCACGTCGGGGCGCCGCTTAGTACGCTCAAGGTGGGGGACCGGCTCCAGTGCTCCGTGGACTACGATCGAAGGCAAAGAGTGGCGCCCAACCACACGATGACGCACGTCCTGAACTTCGCGTTGCGGGAGGTGCTGCTGGGTGGCCTGGAGGGCGCCAAGGCGGACCACGTAAGAACGGGCGTCGACCGGTGCGTGCAGCGAGGCTCGCACGTGGACGACGAGCGGCTCCGGTTCGACGTGGCCTGGGACGCGCCGCTGTCCCAGGCCGAGCTCGAGCAGGTCGAAAAGATCTGCTCCGACGTCGTCGATAACGCTCTTAGTGTCGATGCGGTGGAGTCGCCGCTGGATAAGGCCCTGGGCGTCGAGGCGCTCCGGGCGATGAAGGGCGAGGCCTACCCCGACCCGGTCCGCGTGGTGGCCATCGGCGGGTCGGTGCAGAAGATCACCTCCGCGCCTTTGTCCGCGGCGTGGGCGTCCCTCAGCGTGGAGTTGTGCGGCGGCACGCACCTGCGCAACACGAAGGACGCCGTCGGGTTTGCGTTGCTGGAGGAGCAGGGCATCGCCAAAGGCGTGCGACGGCTCGTGGCGGCGACGCGCGAAAAGGCCGCGGAAGCGCACGCGTGCGCGCGGGAAACGCGCGAGCGCATCTTGGCCTTTGAACGCATGCCCCTGGATTCTCAAGAAGCGTTCGGTAAAGCCGAGGACTGCCTCAAAGCCTTAAAGGTGGACGTGAACGCCCTCGTCATGCCCCAGCACCAAAAGATGTTTTGTAGGGAGGCGCTCAATGCGCACTCCACGGGCCCGATGAAGGCCGCCCGCAAAAAAGCGGAGAAGGCCCAGGCGGACCAGGCGAGCGGCGCCTTCGAGGCGCTGGCTGTCCAAAACGCGGCCGGGGCCCTCGCGGCGCGCGTCGACTTCGGCTGCGACGCGAAGCTGTGGCAGAAGCTGCAGAAGAGTATTCTGGCGAAGCGGGCCGCCGGGGGCAGCTTCCTCGTGTGCTCCGGCGGGAGCGGCCGGGTCGGCGTCTACGCCTGCGTGGCCAAGGGGCACGCCCTGGACGCGCGGGAGTGGTGCGCCGCGGCCGCCGACGCCATCGGGGGCGGCAAGGGAGGCGGCAAGGCCAACGCAGCGAACATGGTCGTGCTCGGCGGCGGCGACGTCGACGCGGCCGTCGCGGCGGCCGCCGCCTTCGCCAAGGGGAAGGGGCTCTAGGCGCGGGGTAACATATCTTTACTACACCTGCTTCTGCCGACGGCCTCGTCCGGAAATCCCTCCCACGCCGACGTGGCGCCAGCCGGGCAGCACAATTTACCTGCTCGCGAACAGCAAATAAAAGTTTGGCTAGGGTACTCTGCACGGGTTTCTGTGACCTCATCGATGAGCATCGAGCTCTTGCCGGCTCGTACACGCCATAAAAGCAGCGGTTCTAAACACACCTCTTTACCCGACAGCCGCCCTCCTATCCCATATATTCGCATCCGTACGGCTGATATACCACAAGGCAGCTAAGCACCAACACCTCAGCCATCAGCAGAGTGGCCCATCAGCAGCTGTAAACATATACATTCAACGCGATACAATCGAGACCCGTGCGAAGCCTCATGTCAAGCGCTCTCCTCGTGGCAATGCTGCTCCAGGGATCGGCTGCTGCCGCGCCGTCGAAGTTGCGGCCTGTGCCAACATCTTACCGCGCGCTGGTTGCGGGTAAGGCGGGCGAGAGCTTTCGCGACGTGGCCAAAGTCGCGGTCGTCGACACGCCGACGTTGGAGGAGGACGAGGTGCTTATCCAAGTAACGTACGCCGGCGTCAACGGCGGCTGCGAGACGTTCCGAGCGCGGGGCGAACACGCGTTCGCGGGAAACAAACAACAGGCTGACTTCGCGCTGGGCGCCGAGGGCGTTGGTATCGTCGCGGCGGTAGGCGGGGAGGTCACCAATGTGGCAGTCGGCGACGCGGTATGCTTCGTGAACGCGGCCTTTGCAGAGTACACGACCAGTAAAGCACAAATGCTGTGGAAGATTCCGGAGGCCACGCCCGAGTACGTGGGTTTGCGGATCTCGGCGTTCACGAGCTGCGCCATGCTCGAAAAAACGGGCGCCATCCAAAAGGGCGAGAAAGTCCTTATTACGGCCGCTGCCGGCGGCGCCGGGCACTACGCCATCCAAATTGCCAAGGCAAATGGATGTTTTGTGGTCGGCACGACCTCGTCCGAGCGCAAGGCCCAAGTGTTGCGCGACCTCGGTGTTGACGCTGTGGTGAACTACAAGGACGAAGATTGTGCGGAGGCGTTCGCGAAGCTCTGCCCCGACAGTTTTGATGTGATTCTGGAGGGCGTCAGCGGCGCATGCTCGCGGCGGCGCTCGGGGCGCTAGCGCCAAAGGGCCGCCTCCTTCAGATGGGCTATATCTCCGAGTACCCCCACAACCCTGATGCTGCCGAGGAAACGGCTGCGCACGATCTGAAGACGGCCGATCTGTTCTGGAAAAAAGAAACAGTGACGCGTCGGGGCGGCGATCAGACGATCTACGGTAACGCCTGGCCTTCAGATTTCTCCGAGGTCCTGCCCTGCAAGGACCGGGTCTTGGGTTTGTTTGAAGAGGGGAAGCTCAAATCACTGGTGGACGACACACATTTCGAGGGCCTCGAGGCCGTGCCGGCCGCTATCGAGCACATGCTCTCGGGCACCACGATCGGCAAGGTCGTCATTAAGATCCAGTGAATGTGACGCAGCAAACGGCGGCGGATGGACGCCGGCGCGCTATGTGGCCGGCGTCGAAGCGCTTCATTTGTAGGATGTGTGATGAGACATATAATTTAGATTGTGCGTGTGCCCGGCACGCTTACCAAAACACGCGCATCCGCGAGCTCACCGCCTCGCGGCAGACCGGGCAGGACGCGTTGTACTTCGCCGCGCAGCCGCCGCACAGGATGTGGCCGCAGGGCACGAGCGCCGTCCGGTTCTCCCGCGGCTCGAAGCAGATCGGGCACTCGTCCGCGTCCCGCTCAGGCGCCGTCGTCGGCGCCGCGGCCGTTGCCGGCAACGGAGCATGCGCCGCGACGGGCGTCGGCGCCGCCCCGCCCAGCGACTGGTAGGCCCCGATGATAAATTGCGCGTCGTCGCGCGACATTCCCGTGTCCGCCAGTCCCTCCGCGTCCAATAAGCCCATGTTTCGGATTGACCTTGAAATACGTTTTCTAGCCCTGCTGGTCACAGGTGTGGATCTTGAGCGGGCCCTCGCCGCGGAGGAGGGCGGCCGTTTTGGGGTCCATCGGTCGCGAGGTCACCGAGGATCAATGCCGAGGATCAATGCGAGGATAAATGCGCCGAGGATCAGGCCGCCGTTGTTGTGGGCGGCGTAATTGAGACTATTAATTACTTCCTCCCCCCAGGAGTGACCGCACGGGCTTGGCTTGCTGACCGGTTAGGACCGCAACGGTCTGCTCGACGCGGGTTTTCCGCACGGGTTTCTCATGCAGCTGGGATAGCACTGTCCTGGAGTGCGAAGGACGAGACAATTGATGCAAATAATAATAAAGATGCGTGCCTCAGCGCTGCTCGCACTGCTCTCCGCAGCCCACGGCACCAAAACCGGCGCGGGCCCGGCCGCCTTGGCACCCAAAAAAGCTAGGGACGACGCCATCGAGGCGCTCCGGGCCCACGTCCAAGAAGACGTCGCCCCGCTGCACCTGCGCGACCTGTTGCAGGACGAGGCGAGGTCTGAGACGTGCACGGGTGAGGCCTGCGGCATCTATCTCGATTACGCGCGGCAAAAAGTCACGCCAAAAACCATGGACTTGCTCGTAGCGGTCGCTCAGGCCTGTCGCATCGAAGCGAAGCGCGACGCCATGTTCTCCGGAAAAGTCATGAACCCCACGGAGAACCGGAGCGTCCGGCACATTTCGTTACGGGCTCCCCGCGGCCATGAGGACGCCATAGAAGAGGCCCAAAACACGTTAGACAGGGTCCTGGACTTCGCGCGGGCCGTCCGATCAGGTCGCGTCAAGGGCGGGGAGGGCGACGCGTTTACGGACGTGGTCTCTATTGGCATTGGGGGCTCGTCCCTCGGCCCGGCCTGCGTGCACGAGACCCTGCACTCCTACTACAAGGCGGCCAGTGACGGGAGACGCTTGAGGTTCGTGGCGAACGTGGACCCCCTGGAATTAGACAGGGCGCTGGAAGGTTTAGATCCGGCCTCCACGCTCGTCGTGGCGGTCTCCAAAACGTTCACGACGAAAGAGACTCTGATGAATGCGGCATTAGCGAAGACCTGGCTCGGAAATAGGTACGCCACGCACCTGTGCGCGGTCACGGCCGATTTTGATAAAGCAAAAGCGTTCGGCTGTAAGAGAATTTTTGGCTTCGGCGGCTACGTGGGCGGAAGGTACTCGGTCTGGTCGCCCGTGGGTGCGTTACCTCTCGCCTTACAGTACGGGCCCGAGCCCGTGCGCGCGTTGCTGAAAGGCGCCCACGCGATGGACCGCCACTTCAAGGAAACTCCGCTCCTCCAGAACCTGCCCGTGCTGTTGGGCTTACTCGGCTTCCTCAACGCGCACATTTATGAGCGGGACTGCCGCGCGGTTTTACCGTACGCTCGAGCGCTCTCGCTGTTCCCGCGCTACACGTAAGTGGACTCGCGCGACTCGGTCACCCATGACGCGCAGGCAGCAATTGGAGATGGAGAGCAACGGCAAGGGCGTCGACGTCGATGGTCACGTTTTAAACGCCCCGGCGGGCGAGGTCGTCTTCGGCGAGGTCGGGACGCCCGGCCAGCACTCCTTCTACCAGCTCCTGCACCAGGTTTGAATGATGAATTGTCCATACCTCATGCTTCACACAGGGATTACGAGTCGTGCCCTGCGAGTTTATTGGGATCTGCGAGGGTTGTGGCAAAAACCACGACGAGCTCTTCCGCCACTTTCTGGCGCAGCCCGACGCGCTGGCGCTCGGGATGCAAAGCGATAATGCGCACAAGACCTGCCCGGGGGACCGCCCGTCTCTCAGCTTGGCCCTGGACCGGTGCGATGCGTTCGGAATGGGGGCCTTGCTCGCGTTGTACGAGCACCGGACGGTTGTCCAAGGCTGGCTGTACGGGGTCAACTCCTTCGACCAGTACGGCGTCGAGCTCGGCAAGGCGCTCGCTTCGACATTGGAGGCGGGCGGGGCCGCGTGCGCGTCGACGCGGGCGTTGTTGGGGCGGTACCGCGCGCTGCAGGTGCGGCGGCTCGAGGCGGCGGCTGCCGGGTAAGGCGATCTTATGAATATCCTGGGCAAGACGGGGTGAGGAAGTGCATACCGCCAAGTGCGCAAGACGATGCTTACAGCCGAGGAAACGCGTGGAAGGGAGTCACGCCTGGTCGCGAGGACCGTGAGGGACGGGGAAGGGGAGCGTCGCCTCGAACCAACGACGCCTAGACCGTGTTGTCCTTGATGTACTGGCAGTAGCAGTTGACCCCTCCGGTTTCGGCCGAACCGTCGCACGTCGTGTCCTTGATCCAGTTCTTCTTCTGGATCTCCGGGTTGACCTTGCCGTTGCTGAGGGTGTTCTGGGCCGGGCCAGACAGGCCCGTGGCCTGGGCCCCGGCCTCCACCAGCTCGTTGGAGAGGACGGCGCAGCCCGGCGCGTCGTCGAAGTTGGTGCTGAAGGCGCCGTCGTTGCGGTTCACGAAGTCCTTCTTGTACTGCTCCTCCTGGCGCTTCTCGCACTTGGGCTCGACCCAGCGGCCCTCCTTGCCGTCAGACTTGTGGCCCACCCACGCGAACGCCTTGTCCTCCTGGTGGAGGTGCGCGCGGAGCTGGTCGTTAATGTCGAACGAGGTGATGCAGGGGATATCCAAAAACTGCGTGCCCTTGGCCTCCTTGGGCTCCGCGGCGCACTTGGTCTTGCACTCGTCGAAGGTCATCACGCCCATGTCCTTGAACGTGTACAGGGGCGAGTAGTCGCCGGTGTGTTCGTACTTGGTGCTCTTGTTGAGCGTGGTCATCGTGTTGGCCGTGACGGCCGTGGCGGCGACCGCGCCGAGCACGAAGGACGCCGCGGCGGCGCCGGCGACGAGGGCCTTCACGGAGCGGCCCTGGGCCGTCTGGACGAGCGGCGCCTCGGCGGGGATGGTTGAGTAGGTGGCCATGTTTGCGGTTGGGGGTTTTGGCCTGCGGAAGACGCGACATGATACATTTGTTTTTTGCCGGCGGCGCGGTGCGCGGTGGCTGCTCTCGGGGCGCTCCACACGACGGTTTGTGTATCGGAGGCCTGTGGCCAGGAGCCTGGCGACTACAAAGCCTCGCCCGCCGCTTCTCTAGCCCGCGACTCGCGCCTCGTCTCGAAACGGTGATTGCGAGGCGAGACGAGACGCAGGGGGAGTCCCGCTTCCTCAGGCGGCCCGAGGGGTGTAAGGAGAATGGTTCGTGGGCGCGCGTGGCGGTACAGGGCGGCGGGCTCTGCCCTAATTGTGTCGGCGAGTTTCGCTGACAAGGAAGGTCTTTTTGCGTCGCGCGGCGGCGCGTTTCAAGTCGCGCGGTTGGAGGCGGCTTTCGTCACCGTCGGTAAGGCGCCGCGGCGGGTGGCGCGGTGATTGGGGCGTGGCAGCGCGCTTTTTGGGAGTATTTCTTTGTGGTTCGACAGCTGAATATTTTGCGAGGTGGCGCGGATATATTTGGCAAAACACCTAAGATATACATAGGCACGATGGCCCGGTCGTCGCGACGCCTCCTGAGATGTACTAGAACCCGAAACCGAATCCCAAAAACCCGCACGTGCGGCTCATGACCCCCATCCGAATGTAGTCCTAGCACCGTAACAACACAGACCCCATCCGACTCTCAGAGCAGCGCCGGCGGCGAGATGCGCGCCTCGGACACAAGGCTACGAGCACAACCCTTAGGGCACGGACGCGGCCCCCTCGGCCGGCGCGGGCGCCGGGACAGCCTTGGCCGCCCGGGCCTTGGCCTCGCGCTTGATCTGCTGGATCTGCATGTACAAGTTGTTCCGGTAGTCCGCGGCCGTGAGCTTCGTGTTGTCGTCGACCGCGATCTTGACCGGGCCTGCGCGGATGAATGTGGAGCGCTGCGCCGTCGAGATCGGAACGCTGACGCGCACCGTTGGGGAAGTCCGGCTCCTCTTCCGATTTGTGGAACTCGGCCACGAAGGGGTCCTCGAGAGCCTGGACCGCCGTGCACCGGAGTGAAGGGTTGAACTTCAAACACGCGTGGAGCAGGGGCGGCCCGGTGGGCTCGGAACCGCCCAGCGCGAGCTCGCGCTTCGCCACCGGCCCGATGGACTCGAGCATGCGCTCCGCGTACTGCGAGCCGGCGCTCCTAATGTCTTCTGCGGAAGGTTGGCCCGTCAGCTCGAGGACCTTCTCCAATTGATTGACCGTGCTCGTGCCGGGGAAGACGGGCTTGCCGCCCAGCATCTCCCCCAAAATGCACCTGCGCGCGGCGGGGGCGTCACGGCGATGTCTCTGCCGTCGAGCAGATTTGCGGCGCGTCATCGCCACGGACGGTTGGTCGCACCTCTCGCCGGTCCGGAGCTCGCCGAGGAAGGCAGGCGAAGGAGGACGCCGTTATTATACCCGACGGCCCACATGTCGACGCCCTTGGTGTACACCGGGCTGCCCAGCAGGATCTCGGGCGCGCGGTACCACCGCGTGGCCACGTAGTCCGTTAACGCGGGCTGGGCAGAAGTCTGGCACTCGGCCACACTTCGGCAGAGGCCAAAGTCGCAGACTTTCACGTGGCAGTCCGAGTTCAACAGTAAATTGGAGGGCTTGATATCCCTATGCAATAAGTCGCCGGAGTGCATGTATTTCAAGGCCTTCAGGAGTTGGTAAATGATATATTTCTTGTGGATCTCCTCCAAAATGTTGGCGCGGATCACGGCGTGGAGGTCCGTCTCCTGCGGGGGGGGGGCGCGGTGAGCTATACGCCGGCGCGGCGACGGCGTGGCGCTGCCACGCCAGCGCGCAGTCGTCACGGAGACGACGGCGTGACGGCGTGGCGCTGCCACGCCAGCGCGCAGTCGTCACGGAGACGACGGCGCGCCACGCCATCGCGCCAAGGGACGCCGGTGTCACACCATGTGGTCGAACGTCAGATAGATGTCCCGGTCGTTCTCCGCCTTGATGATGTGCTGCAGCCGAATGATGTTCTCGTGCCCACTCAATTGTTGGAGGTACATGATCTCGCGGAAGGTGCGCTGCGCATCTGTCCCATTGCGAAACGCGTCAAAACATTTCTTCAGCGCGACGGTCTGTCGACTCCGCTTCTCAATGGCCTTCCACACAACACCATAAGCGCCCTTGCCCAATCGCTGACACACCTCGAAGCGCTTGCGCACGTGGCGCTCGACGTCCTCGTCGCCCGTCTCCGCGGCCATCGGTGGGGGCTGCCCCTGGTGCTTGCTGGCGGGTGGCGTCCGCGGGCCGCAGGGCTCCGGTGGGCTAGAAGCGCTGCTGTGCGGCGACGACGGCAGCGATGGCGGTCTCCGAGCGCTGTGCCACTGGCTTTGCTGTGGCTTCCCGGCGGCGGGCCGCTGTATCTCCTTCGGTGGATGCGTGCCCCACCATTCCCGGGCGGCGGCCGGAGCGATCGGGGAAGCGGCCGGAAGCGTGGGCATCGGTTTTGTATTCGTTTCTTTTTTATCGTAAAAACGGGTTTTACTCCGTACATGAAACGCTCTGACAGCCTCGTAGCGCACCATACGCGTCGCAGCGCTGCTCGCAATTGCAGCGAGCCGAGCCCAAGCCTCACCGGCGTCCGTGCTGCAGAAAATGAGGTGGCAGATGCGCCTCTGAGCACCCTGTTGATAATCTCTGTTGATAGCCTAAAATAACATGGTGTTGCGCATCGTCGTCCGAATGCTCTGCTGCGGCTCGGCCAGCGCCTTTCAGCAATACCGTGCCGCACCGAAGCCCTGCCTGCGACGATCTCTGGCGCTGGACGACGGGCTGGCGACCGCGGCCCTGTCAGAGGAGGCCCTGCGCTTCCTACAAATCTCGACGCCACTGGCCTCCCAGGTCCTCTTCCTCTCGCCGCTGGGCGTCATGGTCACGTTCCGGCGGGAGGGCACGCGGGACGCGTCGGCGCTGCCGTATGCCGCCATGGTGGCCAACGGCGCCGCGTGGTGCGCCTACGCGCTTTTAGCGGACCCGGCGGACCCGACCATTTTCGCGGCCAACGCGGGCGGCGTGTTTTTTGGTTTGTACTACTGTTGGACCTTCCACCGGCACATGAGCGATGAGAGCGACGGCCCGCGCCTCTTCGCCGGGGCCCTCGCCGTCTGCGTGTTACTCGCGGCCGCGGGCGCGTTCCTCCCCGCGGCGACGGCCCACGCGCTCGTCGGCTACGCGGCGGTCGGCTTTTGTGTTCTCATGTTCGGCGGCCCGCTCGCGAGCGGGCACGCCATCTTGCGCACGTGCTCAGCGGCCGTGCTCCCCCTCGGCTTCACGTTGGCCACGGTCCTGAACTGCGCGCTGTGGTGGGCCTACGGATTCGCCATCCACGACCCGCTCGTGTGGGGGCCCAACGTGGCCGGCTTGGTGGCGTCCGCGGCGCAGCTGGGCCTCTACGCCAAGTACGGCGACAATACTGAAGGCTGCGACCTGTACGCGGAGGGCTGCCTGCTGCCGGACGTATAAATTGCTTCTCCGGAGCGGCAGAGGCTACTGTAGTAAAGTTTAAATAAATGCACTAGCGTGTCCGGCGCGCCTTTGCCTCGAACCGGTCGATGCGGCCCACGAGGTCCGCGAACGAGGGCCAGTCGTCGGGATTCTCGGCGCTCGCATGCCGGATGAAGGTGAGCAGCAGGTCGCGCGCTGCGCCCTCGGCCCGCGCCGCGATGAAGGGCAGGAGCCACGGGCTGTTCGCGACGTCGAAGACGTGCGTTTTCTCCGAGAGCACCTGTGTGCAAATCAAAGTCACTGCGTTCGGCTCGATGGCGTGAGGGGTCACGAAGATCTCTCGTCGGTTAATGCCACACCGGACCGCACCAGACATACGTCGGCGCGGCACTTCCCGCGCGCCTCGGGCGCGCCGCGCGCCCCAGCGCCGCACCCGTGCGGCACGCATCTGTGCTTGTGCCGGCTCCGCGGGCAGTCGGCGTCCCGCGCGCACGTTTTCGCGGTGTCGTTCACGAGGTGCGCGCCGCCGCGCAATTTCATTTCATGCTTTCGGCCCCACGCGCGCGCCGCCGCTCTCCCGAGCGGCGATAATGCCGGGAGGTTGGGACCGTCCACTAAAAATATGGCGCCCTGGCCGTCCATGCCCTACACCTCGGGCATCCACGCTGTACAAGGTACGCGGCCGTGGACCCACGCGGGGCCGCGGCGCCACCACGCCGTCTACG
>Ga0115000_10003373_pt1 | contig 13366 bp, 9 predicted proteins | sample ArcticOcean_MG_C_6_FD_89690 | JGI IMG/M metagenome (GOLD analysis project Ga0115000, IMG submission 89690) | Marine microbial communities from western Arctic Ocean - ArcticOcean_MG_CB8_128 | ecosystem: Environmental > Aquatic > Marine > Oceanic | place: Arctic Ocean: Canada Basin | collected... | reverse complement strand
TTTTGTGTACGGAACAAGCACAGGTCCAGGTGGTCAGCATGTAAACAGAGTGGCAACGAAGGCTACGTTACTTTTCGATTTGAATCGAACAACTACCCTCACAAATTCGCACCGTCGTCGTTTAGATATAGTACTTGCAACAAGAATCAATAAAGAGGGCGTTCTCCGAGTGTCTTCGTCTAAATACCGCTCACAAAAAGCAAACAGAGATGCCGCTACAGAACGATTTGTTGAGTTACTGAACATTGCACTCACTCCTGCAAAGAAACGCAAATCTACAAGAGTTTCTAGATCGCAGAAGAAAAAACGACTAGAGCACAAGAAAAAGCGCTCTGAAACAAAAAAACTGCGGGGTAAAGTGCAACCGCACTAGCGTAGATTCGTATGTCCTATTGATTTGGCTTTTTGCAAAAAGCGAGTATCTTTGTCTATAGGAATTCTTCATGTTTGTAACTCCACTGATTTCTGCTTTTACCGTGTTTGCACTTGGCGCACTAGCGCCTGTGTACGAAGAGGGTGCTCAAACGCCTCGAACTATGACAAAGGCTGAGTTACGTTTTGTTCAGAACAACCCTCTCGTTGCACTAAGGGGCGTTACTTCTCCCCCCACTGGTCCCGTGCACTGCGTAGCAGAATACGAGCCAATGGAGGCGATCTTACTTGCATGGGAAGGTGGTTCTTCTTGGGAAAATATTCTTGCGGATATGGCTGCAAGTATTACTACTATTGGAGATGCAGATGTAATTATCGCTGTTGATTCGACCAGTGAGCAGTCTGGTGCACTGTCAAAAATAAATGCTCGTGGGGGCGATACTTCACGTGTACGGTTTCTTGTCCGATCAACAGACACTATTTGGATTCGTGATTACGGTCCGCGTTATATTTACGAGGGCGAATGCAGAGCAATCGTTGACCATACATACAATCGACCGCGGCCAAACGATAATGCCTTAAATGACGGCATGGCAGATTTCATGAATCATAAAATATATGAGCTTCCTCTTGTGCATGGTGGTGGCAATTTTCACTTGAACGCAAGTGATTTAGGATGGGCTACTGAACTTATTGAAAATGAAAACGGCAATCTTTCTGCAGAGCAAATTCGTGCCTATTGGCAAGAATTTCAAAATTTAGATGTGACTCTAACGGATCCGTTTCCTACATCGGTCGATTCGACGCAACATATTGATATGTGGATGTGCTGGGCAAGCGATACGACATGTATCATTAGTGACTGGCCTTACAACGCCGGCTCAACCCAAGATGTCATTTGTGACACGGTTGCACAGAGTTTGCAGTTAGCTGGTTACACTGTAGTGCGCATCCCTGCAAGAAGCGTCAGTTGGACGCATTACACATATGCTAACGCTGTCATTTGCAACGACTTGGTTCTAGTTCCAAGTTATACAAACTCTTCTGTTACGCAACATAATGCGGAAGCAATCGCTGGATGGGAAGCAGCCTGCCCAGATAAAACTATTGTTTCAATCCCTTGCCAGAATATCGTGACCTCGGCAGGTGTCATGCATTGTATTTGCATGCATATACCTGTACACAAAGGTGGCGAGAGCCCAACGATGTATCTGCAAACACCAAACGGTGGAGCTACTTACGAAGCCGGTGCCTATGTTCCTATCGCTTGGCTTTCCGATGATGATGAAGATGTAGTTTCGGTTGCAATTCGACTATCTACCGATGATGGAAGTAGCTGGACGACCGTCGTGGAAAACACAGATGACGATGGCTTTTACGTATGGAGTGTTCCAGATGTCCTTACAAATCATGGTCGTATTCAAATTGTTGGCATTGATGTAGATGGCAACCAAGGCTCAGATTCAAGCAATAATTCATTTTCAATAAATGGCTCGAGCGTCCCTGGCGATGCCAATGGCGATGGTCTTGTAAACGTCTCAGATATCCTCGTTATTGTGGATTCTTGGGGCATTTGTATCGGAATATGCCCTGTCGACCTAAATAATGACGGGTTTGTGAATGTAATTGATTTACTCATCGTCATCGATAGTTGGTAAATCGGACCATAAAACTTGTTAATACACCCAGAATTAAGCAACCAAGAGCATAAAAACACCGAATATTGCTTTGAACTGCACGATACCTGTGCTACATTTAGTTGTCTATAGATATTTTTGACCATACCCCCCCCAATTGGAGAAGCAAAAGATGCGAGGAAGAACGATTATTATGACTGCGGCTATCGCAGTAACCACGGCTGTTGCCATGCTGGCAGTAGATGGACACGCTGATAGGCGCGCACTAAACGCAGGTGACCGAGGAACGATAGGTCCTGATGTTGTCGCCTGGGCGATTGGTGGACAAAATAGTGAGGATATTGATTATGTAGGATCTTCAGAAGGCATGAGTGGCTATTCAATGGCAACCGTATCATGTAACTGGGGCGATACAGGACTAAATTGGTATGGCAATAGCAATAACACCCCAGTTATCATGCAAAACATGTTTCGTTTAAAAGACGGTAAGTTTGAACAGGTTGGAATCCAATCTTTTATGAAGCATTCATTTTGTGCATTAAGCGAACCTGGTTGCGGAGAATGTCAAGCTTCGGACTGCGATACTCTAGGAGTTGGTTGTGCTGATACATATTGGGCTGGGTTGAACGCTGGTGGAAATGTTCCACGCTCAGATGTTAACGCTTTTACAGGTGAATATCCTTATCCATTTACGCATAGCCCAAGTGGACCAAGTGCAACTCGAGGTAATCTTGTTGCTCCAAGTGATGATGTAGATCCTGCACTAAATGCAGGTGCACAATATTTTATGGAGGCAATGTATGTTGCTGCAGATGATACTGCTGCGGGCAATGGTGACAATAATGCTTCTTGGAGAGAAATTGAGTTTGAAAGCATTAGTAATCCAAATGTGTTAGTAAATGGTCCTGAAGATACACATGCTGGCGAATGCGCCATTGAAGCATGGTCTCAAATGGATCCTTCAGTAAGAACAACGACTACGCACGTTCCTGACGAAGGAAAGGTTATTGTTGCTGTTAAATATACAGATAACCTGGATGGAACATGGACGTATGACTACGCAATTTACAATATGAACTCTGATCGTAGTATTCGATCAGTTTCAGTACCAAAAGGAACTGCTGAAATTAGTTCTCAAACATTCCGAGATATCGATCATAATAGCGGCGAGATTTATGATGGAACAAATTGGAATATGAGTGTTTCATCTGATGCTGCAATCTGGGAAACGGAAACATACTCAGAAAATGAATTAGCAAACGCACTACGCTGGGGAACAATGTTTAATTACAGTATTGTTGCAACAGCAGCACCTGAAGCGGGCACGATTACACTAGGTCTCTTTAAACCCGGCGGCCCTGATTCATTTGAAGTAAGCACATTTATACCTGCTGGTGAGCCTGTAGACCCATGCGACCTTCCTGTTGGTTACTGCCCTGAAGATGTTGACGGCGATAGTATTGTTGCAGTTGGTGACTTGCTAGCAATCGTAGGTGAATTCGGTGAATGTGGCGATGGCACGTACCGCCCTGCTGGCGATGTAACTGGTAATTGCTGCGTTGATGTCTCTGACGTTCTTGCCGTTGTTAATGCATGGGGCAACGACTGTACTCCAGTTGGTGCTTGCTGCCTTCCTAAAGGAGGTTGCGACGATAGTACAACCGAAGCAAATTGCGTAATGATGGGCGGTAACTACTTTGGTGATGATACAAATTGCGAACAAGCAAATTGTCCAGACCTTTCTGCCTGTTGTTTTGACGACGGTGGCTGTGCAGAAGTACTTCCTGCTGACTGTGCAACTTTGGGTGGAGCTCCACAGGGTAACGGTACATACTGTGCATCGACAGAGTGTCCAGTAGCTGGTGCTGGCGACGAATGTAGTGGAGCATTTATTGCATCAATGGGCGCAAACTCATTCGAAACAAATAGTGCTACTCCAAGTGAAAATCCTCCAAGCGAGGATCAATGCCAAGGCACGTACCTTGATTGGCAAAATAGTGCAGACATTTGGTTCCGCTACGACGCTAGCCAAAGCGGAAATGTTAACTTCACTACTTGTGATCCAGACAGTTTTGATACCTCCATTGCACTATACGAAGGCAGTTGTGATAACCAAGTGAACTGCAACGGTGATGCTGACGGTAGTGGATGCCAAGATTATCACTCAGCGATGGATTACAACGTTGAGGCTGGCGAAACCTATTACATTCGCATTGGTGGATGGCAAGGCTCAACAGGCTCTGGTACTCTTAGTATTCAGTAAAACCCTGTAATTAAGTTCAAAAACGCAAAGGCGACTCTATTTGGAGTCGCCTTTGTTTGTTTTAAGGCTTGCGTTTGTGGTATTTACCTGCCACAATCAGCATGTAAAAAACAAATTACAAGGAGAGATAGAGAAATGAAATTATTTACATGCGCATCTTTAGTATTAGGTGCAACAAGCGTCCTATCTGCTGACATTATTATGGACCAAATCGGTCCAGATGATGGTACTGGTGTTGGAACCAATATTACTGGCTGTCAAGACTTTGAAGCTGCCTATGATATTTATGATATCAATACTATGGACAACTTCACCGGTTCTGGTGAAGTAATTAATATGGTTGAAATGGTTCTTAACGGCTGGAACGGCTTTGTCGATCCTTCAAGCGTTATTGGCTATACTTCCAACCTTCACTCTGCTCCATCTGTTGCAGCACTAGATTTAATAGGTGACATTGCTTCAAGTTACGCTGATGCTGCTGATGCAACTATCAGTGCAACATGGCTCGGAGTTGGTTTTAATGTAATGATGCCTGCTGATATGACTGCTGCTACCGGTGATAACTGGGTAAGCATGGTTCCATCTAATGACTTTGCTACTGGCGGTCAAACGGGTACTGCTGATTGTTTACCCGAATTAGGCGATGGCGTTCTGGGCTGGCAAGCCAACCCAGGCGGCGGTTTTGCTATGCCTGATAACTATCAAGCAATGACTAATGAAGCCGCATACCGTTTAATGAGCGATACTGTTGCAGACCCTTGCAACTCGTCGTTACCTGAAATGTGCACGGCTGACGTAGATGGCGACATGATTGTTGCTGTAAGCGACATCCTTGCAATCGTTGGCAATTGGGGAACTTGTGGCGATGGAACGTATCGCCCTGTTGGCGATATTGCGCCAATGCCAAACGGCGATTGTTGTGTAAACGTTATTGACCTTTTAGCAGTAATAGGCGCTTGGGGTACAGACTGTACTCCTCGTGGTGCTTGTTGCTCAGATGTTGGTATGTGTACCGATGAACTCACAATTGAAGAATGCGCCGCAACGGGTGGACAATACCTAGGTGACAGTTCTGCATGTGCAGACGGTGGATGCCTATCTGGAGCTTGCTGTATGGATGCAATGACCTGCCTTGAAGTAAGTTCATGGTACTGCATTGATTCCGGCGGCATCTTCCGAGGTGACGGAACAGCGTGTGCTGACATTTCTTGCTCTGCTGAATGCGATGCTATTGGTTGCCAACTTCCAGACCTTGAAGGCCATGGTGCTGGCGGCACTATTGGAGCGACGAGCGATTTAAATGAAGGTGCAGGCTACGTTGTAGCAGACACGTTCAATCCAACTACAAGCGGACTTGTTACCCAAGCATGCTGGTGGGGAATGTATATTGACTTTGGTGCTGGCGCCGATTGCGGCTTTGATGGACCAGGCACAGGCGATAGCTTCACTATTAACTATTACCTAGACGATGGTGATTCAACTACTCCAGGCACACTACTTGCTGGACCTTTTGAAGTCTCCGCAAGTGTACTGCCTACTGGCGATGTCATTCCATCTGGACTAGGTGATATCACGCAGTACAAGTACACCGCTGATCACCTTGCTGTACAAGTAGAAAGTGGCGAATGCTATTGGATTTCAATCGTAAACCACACAACAGGATCATGTTTCTGGCTTTGGGAAACGGCACCTCAGGGTGACGGGCGCTCAGCGCAAGACAACGGTGGCTGGGGAACAAGCGATTTCGACGTTGCTTTCTGTGTAGACATTGAGACTAATCTTGATGCATGCGGCGTCTTCACTGGCCCCTGCTGTTTGGCGGGGAACGTTTGCGAAGTCTTGTCTAGCCTAGACTGCATAACAGCAGAAGGCGAATACAAAGGCGACAACTTAACTTGCGCAGATGTAAACGATTGCCAACCAATACCAGGTGCATGTTGCTTCCCTGATTCTTGTATCCAAAATACAACAGACGAAGAGTGCCTTGCGTTTGGTGGAAAATTTATGGGCGAAGATACAACATGTTTAGATGTTGACTGTACTCCGAACCCGTACGACCAAATTGGAGCGAGCGATGGCAGCTCTCTTGACGGAAACATTACTGCATGTCAAATTTTCGAAGCAGCAAATACGGCGTACGATGTTGCTACCATTGATGACTTTACGTTTGATGCACAAACTACTGTGACATCTATCGAAACTGTGATTTCTGGTTGGAATGGATACGTTGGCTTAGATGGCGTAACAAACTTTACTATCAATGTGTATAGCAGTCCAGAAGCTGCAGGCGCTGATCTTGTTGGTGATGTGTACTCCATCGATATTGTTGAGGCAACACTTCTAGAATGGAGTGGCGATGGCGATCTTGTTAGTTTCGAAATTAACCTAGTATTGCCAGCCGGCACGTATTACTTTGCCGTTGTCCCATGGAATGAATTTGGAACAAATGGCCAGACTGGTATCGCAGGTTCAACTCTTGGCGATGGCTTGTTCTACCAAGCGAATCCTAATGGTGGATTCGGATTTGGTGCTTGGCAAGAAAGTGCAGGAAATGCTGGATATAGGTTAGGTATCCAATAATCATAACGGAGTTACTTCAAAGGGCGTCTTCAAAGGAAGGCGCCCTTTTTTATTTTGTTTGGCGTGTGTATGTAACTGTTATGACTTTGCTTTGTTCGCCGAGCGCTAAATCGTGAACTTCAAACACAAAATGGTTATTGTCGATACATGCGTATGTGTATTTTACGGGCTTGTCGTGCTCATCTGTCATCCATTCATCCATAGTCCCCCACAGCGAGAGTAGGTTACCTTTTCGATTAAGCATCCCTTCTGCTGGGCGCATGGAAGTTCCGAGGTTATCTATGTAAGAAGCTAAAAATTTGTGTTTATAGTTGTCGTATCCAATTGTAAGCCGGCCCTCAAATGGAATACCCATGAAGTTTCCATCGTGTGTTCCATCTAAGTATCGGTTACCTAAAATCATCTTGTACGTAGCGGTGCCTAGCGTAGGTTCCATGCCCATGATTGAAGTTGAAGTATCCCACACACCAGCAAACTGCACCAAAAATTCATGATTCGTGTTCGGCGTTGCAAGTTTTTCACCTAAAATTTGCATCTCTGCAAGATGTTCTCCGGGCACTTTATCTTGAGACTGATGCATTCCAAAAAGTGAGTAACTGCAGACGGTAACTAGAATAGACAGTGATAAAAAGTGCATAATGAGGGTCCTTGTAGTAGTTCTTGCTAATGGTACAATGGCTTACATGAAATTACTTTTAATTCCAATTGTTCTTATATCACTTCTATTATCAAATTGCAGCGATCCCAAAGATGATACAACCGTCATAATTACAAAGAACGGCCCTGCAATTACGCTTGAAGTAGCGGAACGTGATTTTGGCACTATATGGGATTTTCAATCTGTGACTACCACTTTTCCTTTTACGAATACGGGTGATAAAGTTCTTGTCTTAAATAGATTACAAGCGGGTTGTGGCTGCACAGTGCCCGTTGCGGATAAGACGGTATTACAGCCTGGTGAAACTGGAACAATAACAGTTACCTTTGATCCAACAGGTAAGACTAATAAACAAGACAAGAAAGTGACCATCTTCTCGAACGCAACGGATGATCCTGAAAAAGCATTTTGGATAAGGTCGTATGTAAATCAATTTGTGAATACACCAACGAAATTTTTATCATTAAATGAGATGGTATTAGGCCAAGAGAAAACTATAGATTTTGAGTTCTTCCCATTTGACCCAGATTTTAAAATACTATCAATGTCTGGAATAGGAAAGCATGGACAGTTCATTTCAGGAGAAGAACTAGTAGTTCCTGAGGGCGCGCCAAGGAAGATTAGAATTACGGTCAATCCAAATATGCCTTGGGGCGCATTTCATAGCCAATTGGAAATTAAAGGCGAAGGGTTCACTGCAGAAGGCGAAAAGAGAGCGCATACGTTTGCAATGTTTGCAAATGGCAAATCATTCGGGAGCTTACGTGCAGATAGCCACATCATGAGTCTTGGCTCAAAAAAACAAGGCGAATCGTACAACATAAAAAATCGAATCTACCGACCAGATGGCGAACCATTCAAAGTTCTAAATACAGCTGTACTGCAGCCAACAGTACCGGGTATTAACTTAAGTGCAGTTCCTAACCTAGATGGCTCTTATGACTTAATAGTTACTGGTACTTTGCCAAGTTCACACAGAGGTCCTATCAATGCGGAACTCATGATTCAAACAGATATGCCTGGGCAGGAAGAAGTCTTGAAAATTCGTCTTGCAGGCGTTGTTCCCAAGAGATAATTATGAGTATAAAGTGGGACACACGATTTTTAGAACTTTCTGAGTCAATCGCAACTTGGAGCAAAGACCCTTCTCGCGGAGTGGGTGCAGTTATTGTGTCACCAATGAAACAAGTGCTCGCTACTGGGTATAACGGTTTACCGCGAGGTGTAGAGGATCATCCCGAGCGTTTAGAACGTCCAGTTAAATACGACCTAATTGTGCATGCGGAAATGAACGCAATTATCCAATGTGCCCGGAATGGTATTACCCCAGTAGGCGCAACAATGTATTCCTCCTTCAGTCCTTGTATCCATTGCACTCTATCTATTGTTCAAGCGGGTATATCCCGTGTTGTTACCCGTGCAATTGCAGAAGGCGACGCACATTGGAATGAATCGCTCGAAAAAAGTATTTCTATGCTCAAAGAAGTCGGGATTGAATACACTGTCATGGATGCAGTACCTGTATGAGGCATCTACTTCTAGTAGTATTATTAACCTCAATTGGATGCGCTGCTAAAAATGCACAGCAATCGTATTTATATACAGGAGATGTCTTTAATGAACTTCCATTGCCAACGCCAAATTCAATAAGAACAGGTAGTGGCGCGCCAGGGCATGCGTATTGGCAACAACAAGTTGATCATGTTATTCAAGCAACGTTAGACGTAGAAAGCAACGTCATAGACGGTCATGAAAAGATAACGTACCACAATAATTCTCCCGATACTCTTGAATATATTTGGTTACAACTTGACCAGAACATTCACAATGAAAACAGCACCCGCTCTCGCGAAGGTCGGTCTACTGGCGAAGACTCTTATACGGGTATGCATATTTCTGCATTGACTATTGACTCAGTTCCGCATGAAGTCAAAGTCTATGGCACATTAGGGAAGGTGAATTTAGATACGCCTCTGTTACCAGGCGTTTCTTTAGAGATGGAGTTGGACTGGGTATTCCCAATGCCGGTTGATGCAAATTTACGTATGGGCTACGACGACTCTTATGAGGCTGGTGCTGTCTGGGAGTTAGCGCATTGGTTTCCAGCGCCATGTGTGTACGATGATGTATACGGTTGGAACACTCTTCAGTACATAGGACGCGGCGAGTTTTATACGAATTTTGGAGATTACGAAGTTTCTATAACTGTCCCCCGCGATTTTCTTGTTATTGCATCAGGAGAGCTTGATAACCCTGAAGTAGCGCTTACTGAAGAACAGCACCTTCGGTTACAGGAAGCAGCAAAGAGCGATGATGTTATTTCTATCTGTTCGGAAGATGAAGTTGCTGAGGCATCTTCAAGACCAGGCGGCGAAGGTGATATTACTTGGGAATTTAAAGGAAACAACATTAGAACGTTCGCGTGGGCTACAAGTGCAAGTTTTATATGGGATGCGTCAAGTGTTGAAATTGAGAACATAGATGGCGAACAAGTGCGTATATTGTGCCAGTCAGCGTATCCAAAAGAAGCTAAAAAATACTGGGTCAGAGCCGTCGATTATGTAAAGCATGCAATCAAGTATTACAGCGACACACTGTACCCATACCCTTGGCCACAAATGTCGGTAGTTCGAGGCGCCGCAGGAGGCATGGAATATCCAATGCTTGTGTATTGCCGAGGAAGTTCGCACGAAGGTTTATTTAATGTTACAGACCATGAAGTAGCCCATAACTGGTTTCCTATGTTGCTTAACTCTGACGAGCGACGACACGCGTGGATGGATGAGGGGATTAATACGTTTGTAAACTACAATTCGCTAGAAGCCTATTACGGTGACAAAGAGCATAAGCCCGATGTTTCTAAATATATAGCAAGGCGTTTTGCACTTGATCTGAAACCAGTGAATACAAAACCAGATCTACTGAAGTCCCGGGGCCATTTGAGTTATCGTAAGCCTGGATACGGATTACGCTTTTTACGCGAAGAGATTTTAGGTAAAGTTAGGTTTGACGAAGCGTTCACCGAATATGTTCGAAGGTGGGCGTTCAAAGCACCCCGCCCTGCTGATTTTTACAGAACAATGGAAGACGCAGCGGGTATTGATTTGCAATGGTTCTATCGTGGATTTTTTGAAGAAACACTGCAGCTAGACCAAGGGATCAGCCATGCTAAAGAAATACAAAAAGGTAAGGAATGGCAAGTTCGCGTTACGATTCAAAATTATGACGACTGGGTATGCCCTGTTGCACTTAAAATAGAGTGTGTCGATGGTTCAGTGCATGAATACACGTTACCAGTTTCGATTTGGGCATGGTCTACAAAGCATGTACAATCATTTTATATTCCTGCTCAAGTACATTCAATTTCTATTGACCCTGAAGAAGCGTATCCAGATATAAATCGAGACAACAATCACTGGTATTTTAATTGAGATATACAAATGGCAAAGAATAAGAAAAAGAAAAAAGGCGGGTATAAACCACCGGTAGAAACGAAAGAAGATATTGTTCTAGCTATCGCTTCAGTGGCAGACAAGATATTTGCTACAGAGGAACCTGGCGCGTTATGGGGCGATCTACATAAAGCTTTTTTAAAATCAGATGTTGATGCTTCTGTATCTGCAAAAATAATTATGCACAAAGACATTGACGAACTACGCAAGGTTCTCACGCAGTTGCAATCAGGTGACTCGGTCCATCTTGTAGAAGAAGATATAGCAGAATTGCCTACATTGTCTCACGACGAACAGATAGAAGCGATGCGTGTGTTCAGGAAACGTGTTAAATTTATGGTCCTTGATAGAGAATCAAAATTAGGTGTTGGCCCGCTTACAAAAGGTAAAGATGCGAGTGTCGATTCAATGATGGCACCACATGATTACCCTATGGAAGTATGGAAATCACTTGCTGCCTCTGGCCAATTAGTCGACGATGGCGGCGGATTCTTTCACGTCTCGAATTGATACTTTTTCCATTACTCTATACATGATGAATAATAGAATCATACAAACAGCACTTTGCACATGGGTACTATTGTTTGTTTCGTGCAATGAGCAAACAGCCCCTACTTCCGCCCATTTTGAATCTATGGGTACAATTGTGACCGTCACGCCAGAATCCATATTGGAGCCGGTGCAACGGACGTTCAATCGAACCGATGCACAGATGAGCGAATGGAAAGATGATTCTCCACTTGCAGAAGTAAACAGGATGGCTGGGGTGCGACCTGTTCAGTGCCCGAATGAAATGTGTACGCATATGTTGCGAGTGATTGAATACGCTCAAGAAACAGACGGTGCATTTGATCCAACTTGGGCTTGCTTGTGGGATATTTGGGACTTTAAAAATCGTACTTTGCCTATTAAGGAGTTGATTGCATCAAGGTTGCCACTTATCGATTGGACTAAAATTAATGTTACTCATAACACTATATATTTAGAAGAAAAAGGAATGGCAATTGGGCTCGGTGGAGTTGCAAAAGGTGTCGCATTAGATATTGCAGATGTCATTTTGCGTAATACGGGCAATACTGATTACATGATTCAAATAGGCGGGCAAATACTTGCTCGGGGAATATCCCGAACGATTGGCATTCGAAAGCCAGATGGATTGCCTCATGAAATTATCGGTTCGGTAAAGTTAACGAATCAATCAATTTCGACGAGCGGTGATTATGAAAACTACTTTGAAGTTGATGGCATTCGATATCACCACATTATTCATCCTAAAACAGGATATCCAGCTCGTGGTGTACGCAGTGTTACAGTGGTTGCAAATAGCGCTTCAAGAGTGGACGCTCTCTCAACTGCGTTCTTTGTCTTGGGAGTAAAAGACGGTTTAGCACTTGCAGAGTCAATGCCTTCTGTTGAAGCGCTTTTTATTGATGATATGGGCGAAATCTCAAAAACGACTGGCTTTCATTTAGAACAAATAGATGTTAAGACTACCATGTAGCTATTGTTTGAATGATTTGTTTCAGGCATAACTAACATCGATGGTAATTTGTTCGGCGATGTGAAAGTGCATTTTTAATCAATGAATGGTCCATACTGGGCTCGAACCAGTGACCTCTTGCGTGTCATGCAAGCGCGCTAGCCAACTGCGCCAATGGACCTGAACCGTATAGGATACCATGGAGAGCGCGTGCAAGAAAGTCCCGGTCAATTGAACCTTACTGACAATCCACTTATTCGGTTGATTACGTTGTGCATTCTGTATGTTGCCCAAGGAATTCCATATGGGTTTGTAACGATAACTTTTGTCTCTTACCTTTCTGAAAAGGGAGAAACAGTTGCTGCAATCGGCACAGTGACTGCAATGTCCACCCTGCCTTGGACTTTCAAGTGGGTATGGGGACCAATCATAGATCGTTGGGGTATTCCAGCCATGGGTCGCAGACGGCCTTGGATTCTTGCAGCACAATTAGGCATGACCCTGACAATAGTAATGATGGCATTTGTTCCTGATCCATCTTTAAACCTTGCGTTGATTGGCTGGCTAGTTTTTGGACATAATATTTTTAATTCACTACAAGATGTTTCAGTCGATGCACTTGCAGTTGACTTATTACGTGAATCAGAACGAGGACGAGTAAATGGGTTCATGTATGGCTCAAAGTTTTTTGGAATGTTTCTCGGTGGCGCTTTCTTGAGCCAAATGGTTGCAGAAGATGGGCTAAGTATTGCTTTTACAATTCAGGTTTTCATGCTCGCAGCAATTATGCTCTTTCCTTTGTGCCTCAGGGAACGTGCTGGGGAAAAGTTACTACCCTGGACAAAAGGAAGTGTACAACTTCAATCGAACCAGCAATTAGCGAATAACGTGCACCAATTGTTTGGTTTTCTCAAACGTGCATTT
>Ga0115000_10003372_pt1 | contig 13368 bp, 6 predicted proteins | sample ArcticOcean_MG_C_6_FD_89690 | JGI IMG/M metagenome (GOLD analysis project Ga0115000, IMG submission 89690) | Marine microbial communities from western Arctic Ocean - ArcticOcean_MG_CB8_128 | ecosystem: Environmental > Aquatic > Marine > Oceanic | place: Arctic Ocean: Canada Basin | collected... | reverse complement strand
GTCATCGTCGTCGTCATCAAGAGCAATTGCTTCGTTATCGAGGAATGGAAAAAGGGAAGGAGAGGAGGCACGTCGTTCGCCGCGAGAGGAGCGCTGCGGCTGCCCCGTCTTCGTTTCCTCCTCCTCCTCCTCCTCCTTCTCCTTCTCCTTCTCCTTCTCCTCCTCTTCCTTCTCCTCCTCCTCGAGAGATGAAAGAAAAAGTAGCAGTAGTAAAAGAATATCCAGTGCTCAACCCGGACAACGATCAGTGCGTGCACGGATACCCGTCTTCCAAGGACGGGCACGAGTGCATCTGCAACACGGATTGGACCGGAGCGAAGTGCGATGAAAACCCGGCGCCGTCGTGCGACCGGTTTACGTTTGGTTCGTGCGGCGATGTGTTAACTAGGCAAATAACCGTGCGACTGAGATCAGCGCGGGAGATTAAAGAATTTCCTTCGTGCAAATGTGTGGATGAGTGCATCGAGTATACGCTAAAAGCGTTTGGGAAGGAGACGTACGAGGTGTTGACGCGAGAGGGAGGGGGGGGGAAGCGGTTTTTTCAAATGAATTTGCGAACGGAACATTTTTGTAAAGTAGGAGACGTAGACGATGGAAATATCGATAGCGATAGTAGTATTAGCATTATCGGTTTGCTTCATAAACAACCCCAGGATGAGGAGTACAGGAGATCGTACATCTTTGAATATGACAAACCAACAAGACACGCGTTGCGTGAAAAATCCGGCAACGTAAACGCGGATAGGAACGTTGATAAAGTCGTGTTCGACCGACTGCGCTCAAGAATAATCACCATGGAGGACCACGATAACCAATTCGCGAACTCGCACGTGCAAAATGAAGGAATATGTTCACCGTTATGCGAAAAGAACGGAAAGTGCGAATGGTCTGAATGCGCGTGTAATAAAGGAAGATTTGGATACGAGTGCGCATTGTCGGAAGAGGAGATACTTCAGGCGAAGAAAAACAGCGAAGAACGGTACGCGAAGAACGAATTATCGCTCGCCGCGGCAGATTTGCCCGGGGGTATTAAACGGTTCTATCGAGGCTACAAGTATAAAAATAACGGAAGTTACCGAGGAGTGCACTATTTCTTTGAGACCATGATCGCGGATGCGGGCGTCGTTGACCCGAACGGCGCGGAATCTTTGCGAAGCACGATGGTCATCCCGTTTTTCCCGGGAGATTTAGTCGGAAACGTTGGATCATTTACGACTGTGATGGAACGAGTCATTGAGTACGTTGATAAAAAGTATTCACTAAAAGAAGCAGTGCATCCAACCGTGTGGATTAACGCTATGGATAGATCCTTGTGTACAATGCCAACAGACGTGCATTCGGAACTTCCTCCGGGAGCAATTGTCGTTTCGCAGTATGGCATGTGGCGAACGAATGAGGGAAATCATGAGTGTTTCTATCCCAATCGAGATATTGTCATTCCATCGTCTCTATCCGCGTCGCCTGGATACGGCGGGGACAACGACCCAAAGCACACGAGGTTCGACCCGAATACGAAAGATGGTATGCTGTTATTCTTTCGCGGAAGGGCAAAAAAATTCAAGCAGTGTACAGGAGAGAATATCTTTACGAACGTCAAGGAGTGCATGTACTTGTACTCGCAAGGTATTCGGACGTTCATGTTGGATTGGTATAAAAATGAGCCGAGATTTTTCTTGAACAAAAACGTGATGTCGCCTGAATTTAGCAAGTATGGAGGCGTCGGCGAATTAGCACGCAGCGAAAATATTCGCCTGCGTTCGTACTTTTGCCTCGCCGCGGGCGGAAACGGATGGGATCAACGATTTTTCGATGCCATTCACAGAGGGTGTGTTCCGCTCATGACGCAATTGAACACTTCGCACCCGTATGATTTCCTCCTCGATTACGACACGTTCACCGTATTTATTCCAAACGGGAGTCAAGATCTCAAACGTGTTCCTGAAATTTTAGACAAGACGGTGCAAAGCGGGACGCATTCGAATATGGTGAAGAACTTGCGCGTCGTCCACGAAGCATTCGCATGGAGTGGTGGTAACTTTCGAGATACACTATCGGATAAGGACACTTTTCTAGTGCACAATGGGGCGTATCATCACGCGGTGTGGGCGATTGCGCATCGATTGAGGAAGGAAATACCATCGAGCTCAGCGGTGCAGTTATGCAGGCTGTACTTCCATAATCCGTATCACGCGAATGCGCACGACATTTTGTACGCAGATGTGAGAGAGAAATTGAAACAGAGATGTTTTAGCGACGAGATTTTGTCGAAATCAAAATCGACGACGTGAAAAAACATCCCGGTCGATTGTTCTCGTTTATAATATGAATGATGTTGATGATGGTGATATTTCTACAAAACAATTCGTGATTTTTATATTAAAATATACCGTTAGAACCTTTTAGTACTTTTCCATCTCTAAAGTTCATCAATATGGTCGGGCGCGGTGCATTGGCGCGTCTCGAGAGTCGTCTCGTCTTCTCCCGCCACCGCCTCTGTTTTGATAGTGATCGTCGTAATCGTGAGGACCTCGATCGCGTCCTCTTCTTCCTCCTCCACCTCCTCGACCACGATCGCCTCTATCCAATCGATCGGTAACGGATTGTCTCCCCCAACCGGCGTTTGGTGCCGGCATATTGCCTTGACCCATAACGTACGCGGTTTGTCCGTTCGGTAAATATACCGGGGTCATCGAATTCCCGCCGCCAAACTGTCGAGGCGCAATACCGCCCCCGTGCGGGCTCATGTAGTTATTATAATCACCGCCTCTGCGCGATCCCGGTGGTTCACCACGTCCTCCTCTGTGCATAGGTCTTCGACCTCCTCTGCCTCCTCTCGGTCCGCCTCTGTCTCGATGCTCGTTGTTTCTCTCTCTCTCTGGACGCGCGATTTCCACGGTTAAATTACATCCTTGCAACTGCACTGCCCCTGCCGCTACGACACCATCCATCGCCGATTCATCGCCACGTGCATCAGATGCGCTCGCTGCTGCCGCTTCAACCGCTTTCTCAGCCGAGCTTCTTTCCGTAAAGTGGACAAACGCGTACCCTTTCGTCGCGTCGCCCCTCGGCAACTTGACCGATTCGACTTCGCCAAACTGACCAAACACTTCTCTCAACTTCCCTTCCAAATCTTTCTCGTCCAATGCCACGCCTTCGGTTGGAATTTGCCCGACGTACACCGATTTACTCTGCGCCAATAAATCTTCTTTGCTCGGCGGCTTTTCTTTACTCACGTCCGCCCATTTCGCGACGACTGGTTTATTCGCGTTGCCGTTGAACATTCTCGTCGTCTTGTCGTTTATGTTCTTCATGGCTCTTTCAGCGCATTCTTGATTAAAATAATCGATAAATCCGTACCCTTTGTGTCGACAGGCAATCCCGTTCGTTCCCGTTCCGCTCGCTCTCGGTAACGACACCGTCTCGATGCCCGCGCCGCCAACTCTCAAAAGCTCCGTCACGATGTCTTCTCTCGTCGCAAACGGCGGAAACCCGCTCATGAATAAAACGTGCTTCGTCGGTTTAATCGTCGCCCTGCTTTTCTTTTCCTCGTTGTTATTCTCCGCGTCGATCATAACCGCGTTCGCGCCGTCGTTCTCGCTGAGAAACTGAAACGCTTCTTCGCACTCGCCTCTGTTCCCGAATCTCGCGAACGCGTACCCTCGGTTCCTCATGGAATCGTTCGGATCTTTCACCACTTGAATCTCCACCGGTTGCGACGGACACTTAGTATTACCTTTCCCTCGTCCTTTAGCGCCTTTAAACAAATTCTCAACGTCTTGGTCGCTCGCGGATTTCGGAACGCCGCCTAAAAACAGCTCCGAACCGTGTTGCGGATGCCCTAAACTCGCACTCATCAATTCATCTTCTTCACCAGTATTCGAAGATGATAAGTGCAACACGTTTTGCTCGTTCTCTTTCTCCCACAACTCCAGTTGCGTTTGACGCGGCGGCTGATCGGCATCCTTCGCATTTAATGCATTCGTCGCATCATCGATCGCATCATCGTCGTCCATCATTTTCGAATCGTCTTCTTTTTCTTCCTCCTCCTCCGCCGCTGCCGAGGGTGGCGGCGTTTTCTTCTTGGCGGCGGCTTTCTTGCGTGGCGGCATTAGTGTTCGTTCTTCCTCTTTCTTCTTGGAGGCCCGAAAGCTTTCTCGAGTTTATTATATTAAAGTTCTTCTTTTAATGTGTATGCGTGTAATTGTGTGTGTAATTTTCGTAGGAGTAAATCGCGTTTCTTTTCGTGTGTTGTTGTTGTTGTTAAAATGGATTGATTTTCAAAGAAAGAATTTTTAAGGCAAAATTATTTTGCCCTTTTTTTTTTGTTCGTTCTTCCTCTTTCTTGGAGTTCCCCTCGCTTTCTCGAGTTTATTATATTAAAGTTCTTCTTTTGTGCGTGTAATTGTGTGTGTAATTTTCGTAGGAGTAAATCGCGTTTCTTTTTGTGTGTGTTGTTGTTGTTGTTAAAATTGATTGATTGTCAAAGAAAGAAAAATTGATTGATTTTCAAAGAAAGAAAAATTGATTGATTTTCAAAGAAAGAAGGAATTGAATTTTTAAGCTTAAAAATTTTGCCCTTTTTTTTGTTCATTCTTTTTCCTCTCTCTCTCTCTCTCTCGATTCTTTTCTCTCATTATTATTTTATCCGAGAGAAGAGAGAAGATATGACGAGCGAGAAGGAGGAGGAGGAGGAGCGCACTACTACTACTACTACTCCGTCGGTAGTATCATCATCAAAATCATCGTCCAAAGCGGGCGAGTTATTCGTGAACTTAATCACTGGCAAAAAGGAGAACGATGATGAGAAAACGTCTCTGATGGAAACCTTCATCGCCTCCATCTCGCGAGAGAACCAACACTCGAGGACCGACGTCGTCTCTGCCGCTCGAGACTGCCGAGAGTTCCCCACGGAAACGTTACTCATCGACGCGAGGTCGCCGAGTGAGTTTCGGAAAGGGCACATCCCGAACGCGGTGAACGTGGCGTTGTTTGAAGACGAAGAGAGGAAAGTCGTTGGGACTTTGTTCGCCAAAAGAGGGAGGAAAGCGGCGATGGCGAGAGGAATGGAGTTTGTGAGAGAGAAGTGGGAGCAGTTGATTGTAAACGCGCAAACGGAAGTGGATTTAAAGAGGAAAATGAATAAGGAGAGGAAAAAGATACGGGTGTACGTGCACTGCTGGAGAGGCGGGATGCGATCGCTCTCACTCGGATGGTTGTTCGGCGAGCGGTTGGGGAAGGAGGACGTGGAGTTTGTGCGCGTGGTAAATGGTGGGTATAAAGCGTTTCGGACGTGGATATTGAGTCGGTGCGGAGATCCTCTGAAAGTGGACGAGAGGTTGTTGAATGGTGGGAAAGGACTAGGAAATGGAGGAGGATTAGGAGGAGGAGGAGGAGGAGGAGGGGACGATTTTGGATTGGACGAGGACGATTTAGTCGACGTTTCGAATATCGCCGATAATAATAAAAACCATCCCAAAAATATTCTCAAAAATAATGCAAACAGTGGTAGCAGTCCTGTGAAACATCCAAACGACGATCCGTCCGCACCGCAGGTGTTGACGAACGTGCCCGCGCCGAGGGTGTGCATAATCGGTGGACGAACCGGCGTAGGGAAGACTCGATGTCTTTTAGCGTTGAAAAAATTACAAAACGAACAAATCATCGATTTAGAAGGTTTAGCGAATCACTCGGGATCTGCGTTCGGGTGGGTCGGAAAAACCGCGCAACCAACCTCGGAACATTACGGGAACGAAGTCGCGTTCGCTTGGGACGCGTTAGATCCTAAACGATGGGTATACATCGAAGACGAAGGACCGCACGTCGGCAAGTGTTCGGTGGATCCTAAACTGTTTCAAAGGATGCGAAAAGCGCCTTTGATTTTACGATTGATTTGTCCACTAGAGCTAAGGGTGCAAACTTTAGTGAGCGATTACGCGACAGACGAGTTACGAGCGCAGGAAGGGTGGATGGACGGCATGCGAGAGGCGTGCGAGAAAATGACAAAAAGAATCGGCGGCGAGAAGCAAAAAGCGTTGCAAAACTCGTTAGAAGGCGGCGATTGGGCCGCCGTCGCAGAACAGTTGTTGGAATATTACGACGGGTTGTACGATAAGCATCTGGCGATGAAGCGCGATGATAGTAAAAAGCACCGAAAGAAGCAAAAAGAATCGAAAGAAAATCCCGCGAATACTGATGCGACAGCCGGAGACGAAGGCGATGGCGAAGGCGACATCTCGTTAAACGATAGCGTATCCGAAACGTCTGCTAGTGATAATAAAGAGCGACAGGGCACGGTCGTTGACGTGGAGGTTTTTACAGATGAGACCGGACGCAATATCGACGAGCCGAGATTATGCAGAGACGTCCAAATGGCGGTGGCTTTGTACGAGTTGACGAGTCAGAAAATAGACGAAGAATTAGAAGATGTCCAAAACGCCATCGACGGATGAAAGACACACAAGCCACACCGTATAGAAGTTTATTTAGCAGGAAAGCACAGAAATGTAGTAGTTTAGCGTTTATGAGAATGTTGTGTGTAATTTATAGAAAGTATTGATACATTGCTAATGATAAATAAAGTAGATGTATTTCTTCTTTTTCTTCTTTTCTTCTCGCACATTCTTCCCCTCTTCTCTATCCGGCAAAAGAAGCGCACGCACGTTCTGTACGTTCCTTTTTTACTTCTTCGCCATCACTTTGTGAGTGCATGTGTTTGAGTGTGTTCCAATAAGATCGCGTTTACCTTTATTATTGTTGTTGTTGTTATTGTCCTCCTCCTTGCATCCTCATCCTTTCCGGCAACATCTCCTTCGGCTTCGTGTACTTGAATCCTCTCTCCTCTCGTCTCTCGCGTATCCCGTCCACGATCTCCTCCAACCTCGGCATTCTCTTCTCCTTCAACTTGCTAAACACGACGTCTCCGTCGTAATAAATCTCGAACGCCCCGGTGTTCCCAAAATTCTGTTTTAACAAGTTCCCGAGGAAGTGAATCGTTAACATCGAGTGCATCTTATTCGTTTCCACGGACGACACCCAGTCCGGGATTTGCGTCCCGGCTTGAAACAGCTCTCGAATAAATTGCGACCCTCGAAAAGTCACCCCAAGCATCCCTATTTGCGCGTAACTCGTCAATCGCGTCAATACTCTCATCGCAGGTTTCGGCGGGTAATTCGTCGGGACGATATCCACGTCTCGACCAAAATGGTGCGAACAAATCTGACGAACGTGTTCAAACCCGCCTCGGTATTGTCAGGATTGACAAAAGGAGATGTGGATTCTATCTCCCACGGAAATCGCGTCTTCTTTTTGCATCGTCGTGCGGGTCGTCTCGTTTTCAATACCACTACCTTTCACGAGTTCGCCGAAATCCTCGCGCAATCCAAGCGCCACGGAGAGTCCGACGAACGCACACAGGAACAGCTTCGATGAAAAAGAATAATGCGTCGATGAATTCGACGAATTTATTTGTTGCGCATCATCGTTTGTTCTCGTTGTTTCTCTCGCAACAACAACGTCGGCGGCGTCCGTCTCGTCGTCGTGGCTCTTCGTCGTCGTCTCCTCCTCCGCCGCCATCGCGTCGCTGCTGCCGTCGTCTTTCTTTTGCGAATAACGATGGAAGAAAAAAGAAGAGTAAAGGGATTTTTGCGCATCAATTTAGGGTTTTTCAAGTAAAAGATTCATAAGAAAGAAAGACGGAGATGAGAGATAAAAAGCCGGCGCGCGTTCGGGGCACACACGACGCACACGACCACCACAAAAAATGGAAGACGCGTTCGCGCGTTCGATCGGCGAGGTGAGTATTTATGTTTTGTGACTTTTTTAATACTACTCTTATTATTATTCTGCGGAGACGAGAGAGCGCGTTTTCAAACTTCGGGTTTCGGATCCTTTGTTTCTCTCTCTTCCCCCAATACGAATGTTTTACTGACACATCCTTTCTCTTTCTTTCCCGTCTTCTCTTTCGATTCTTTCGCGATGATGACGATGAAAACGATGAAAAATATAGGTCTTGGATTACCACCAAGTGGATGCGAACAGAGGTTTGTCCGAAAAGACGAACGCCATCGATAAACTTCGCCTGCGATTCGGGGCGAACGAAATGCCCGAGGAGAAAGGGCAAAATTTCATAAAGTTAATTTTGAAACAGTTCGACGACTTACTGGTGAAGATATTAATCGTCGCCGCGATTGTGAGTTTTATATTAGCCGCGGTGGATGGGGACGGGGAGTTGGCGTTCGTCGAACCGACTGTGATTGTTTTGATTTTAATCGCCAACGCGACCGTCGGGGTGGTCACGGAGACGAACGCGGAGAAGGCGATTGAGGAATTGAAGGCGTATCAGGCGGATTTAGCGACGGTTTTGAGAGACGGGAGATTGAGAGTGGTGAAAGCGAGCGAGTTAGTGCCGGGAGATATCGTTGAAGTCGCGGTTGGAGCGAAAGTGCCGGCGGATTGCAGGATTATTGGGATTTTGAGTTCGACGCTGAGAGTGGATCAGGCAATTTTGACTGGCGAGAGCGGAAGCGTGGAGAAGGAGGCGGGGCACATAGACGATATCGAACGGGCGAGGAGAGCGGTGGTTCAAGATAAAACGTGCTTATTGTTTAGTGGGACGGTCGTGAGCGTTGGGAGAGCGAGAGCGGTTGTCGTCGGAACCGGGTTGAACACGGCGATTGGGAAGATTCGAGACGCGATGAAAAATCACGGAGGCGTAGACGACGAGGAAGAGTTGACGCCTTTGAAGAAAAAGTTGGACGAGTTTGGTAGATTGTTGAGTAAAGTGATCGCAGTGGTGTGCATTTTGGTCTGGGTGGTGAACATCGGACATTTCGGCGACCCTTTATACGGCGGTTGGTTTCGAGGGATGGTGTATTATTTGAAAATCGCGGTGGCGTTGGCGGTGGCGGCTATTCCGGAAGGATTACCGGCCGTAGTGACGACGTGCTTGGCGTTAGGGACGAGAAAGATGGCGAAAAGACACGCGATTGTGAGATCACTTCCGTCGGTGGAGACTTTAGGGTGCACGACGGTGGTGTGTTCGGACAAGACGGGGACTTTGACGACGAACGCGATGTGCGTGCAAAAGATGTGCGTGGTAGATCGCACGAAGCAAAGGAGCAGTAGCACTGGTAGTAAGGGTGGTAATGGCGCGAGTGGAAGTAGTCACGTGCCTTTATTGAGAGAATTTGACGTAGAAGGTAACTCGTATGCGCCGAACGGATTGATTCTGGAAGCGTCCAACGGCGTAATCTCACCGAGACAACAACGGTTCAACTCCATCAACAGAGACGTGGTGAAGCACCCGGCAGATTTACCGTCGGTGTTGCACTTATCCATATGCGCTTCCTTATGTAACGATTCGACGTTGACGTTTGATTTGAACAAGAGAGAGTACGCGAAAATTGGCGAATCGACCGAAGTCGCTTTGCGAGTTCTTTCCGAAAAGGTTGGTCTCCCCGGTTTCGACGCCATGCCGACGGCGTTGACAAAACTTTCTGAGCAAGAGCGCGCGTCGTATTGCGCTGCGTACTGGGCCGGGCAATTTAAACGTGTCGCGCAAATGGATTTCACTCGAGATCGAAAAATGATGAGTACCTTGTGTTCTCGAAAAGGGACGAACATTTTGTTTTCCAAAGGCGCTCCCGAGGCGGTGTTGGAAAAATGCTCCAACGCTCTCACAAACGGCAAAGGCGCGGCGGAACCGATGAACGATCAAGTTCGTAAAGACTTAAACGACGTTCTCTCGAAATACGCGAAAACTAGTTTGCGCGTTTTAGCATTAGCCATGCGTCCAATGCCGGCGAAACAAACGCAAATCACCGCGGAAGATGAGAACGATTTGACTTTTCTCGGTTTCGTCGGCATCGCGGACCCGCCGAGAGCAGAAGTCGCCCGTGCGATTGCCACGTGCAGAGGCGCGGGCATTCGAGTTGTCATGGTCACTGGAGATAACAAAACGACCGCGGAGTCTATCGGCTCGCAAATTGGTCTCATTGAAGCGAATGCGTTTGGCGAACCAATCGTTCCAGACGGCGCGAGTTTACAAGGCGTAGACTTTGACGAGTTGAAATCCGATCGCGAAAAATCGGAAGCTGCGACGCGTTTGACTATTTTCAGTCGCGTCGAACCCGCGCACAAGGCAAAGTTAGTGGAGCTGTTAAAGATGCAAAAGCACGTCGTCGCTATGACTGGCGACGGCGTCAACGACGCCCCGGCTTTGAAAAGAGCCGACATCGGCATCTCCATGGGTTCCGGCACGGCGGTGGCGAAACACGCGAGCGATATGGTTCTCGCCGACGATAACTTTGCCACCATCGTTTCTGCCGTCGCTGAAGGTCGCGCTATTTACGACAACACCAAAGCATTCATTCGATACATGGTTTCCTCGAACATTGGCGAAGTTGTGTGCATCTTCATCGCCGCGGCGTTGGGCATGCCGGAGACTTTGTGCCCCGTGCAACTCCTGTGGGTAAACTTAGTCACCGACGGTTTACCCGCCACCGCGCTCGGGTTCAACAAGCCTGATCGAGACATCATGCGACAACGCCCGCGATCACCCACGGAACCTATCGTTGACTCGTGGCTCTTCATTCGATACTTGATTGTCGGCGTGTACGTCGGCATCGTCACCGTCGTCGCCTTTGCCTGGTGGTTCATGTACTTTGAAAACGGTCCTCTCCTCTCCTGGAACGATTTGACCTCGTTCGAGCAGTGCGTCGAAGGCGCCCACGATTACTCGTGTCAAATATTCAAAGACCGCCGTCCTTCTACCATGTCCATGACTGTCCTCGTCACCGTGGAAATGTTCAACGCCTTGAACGCTTTATCGGAAAATTCGAGTTTATTGAAACACCCGCCGTGGTCCAACAAATGGCTCTTAGGCGCCATCTTCATCTCCATGGCTTTACACGTGATGATCTTATACGTCCCATGGATGAACATCACCTTCAGCGTGAGCTATCTATCCTGGAAAGAATGGAAAGCGGTCTTATGGCTCTCCTTCCCGGTCATCGTCTGCGAGGAAATTTTGAAAGCGTTTACGAGAAAGTTCAAAAAGCGCATGCGCTTCTGGAGCGTTTCGCGCGGCGGCAAAAGTCTTCTTCCCTCGAGACGCAGTCATAGTAACAGCGGTGCTGGTGGAATAAATAATAGTCTTAGCGGGGGTAGCCCGAAATTCCACAATCAGCTTTCGCCGCACACCATGTAGGTAGTAGCAGCGTGAGAGTGAGTTATACTTTTATATGTAAGAGAGAGAGACATCGCACAAGTATTTTTCCCCTACGAGTAAATACTGTAAATCCTCACTCTTTTACGCGCGCAAAAGCACCACATAAAGCGGCCATAAGACGTGACACAAATCGCGGTTTGCGGGCCGTTGCTCGTCGAACGAGTGCTACCACCGCCTCCTCCTTCATCGTCGGCATCATTTTTGTGATCATCATGTCTCGTGATACTCATCATCAAAGAAAACTCTCCATCTGTTTCGTCTCCGATTTTTTCCTCCCGCACGTCGGGGGCGTCGAATTACACATCGCGCATCTCGCCGGTAAACTCGCGGAAAGAGGCCACAAAGTGTGCGTGTTCACGCACTCGTACAACGACGAGGATAACAACACTGATTCGAACAACAACGAAACGTACTCTGGCGTCCGGTACTTAAAATCCGGCGTCAAAGTGTATTACGTCCCGAGAGTGACCATCAGGGGCACCAACTGCTGTTTTCCGACGATTTTTGGCGTTTTGAAAATTTTCCGAATCGCGTGCGTTCGAGAAAACGTGAACGTGGTGCACGCGCACCAAGGCGGGACTTTATCGCACGAGTGCGTGTTACACGCGAAGACGTTACAGATACCGTGCGTGGTTTTTACGGACCACTCTTTGTTTGGGATGAACGACGACGTGGCGAGCATTCATAGCAATAAGGTGTTGCGGATGACGCTCGGGGAGGCGGATCGGGCGGTGTGCGTGACCAACGCGGCGAAGGAGAACACGTGTTTGAGAGGTGGGATGAACGTTGTGCCGGTGAGGAGGAAGAAAACGAAGAAGAGGAAAGGAAGAGATGATGAGGAAGAGGAAGAGGTCGTGTACGAGTTGCGCGGGTTTGATCCGAGGAAGATTGAAGTGATTCCAAACGCCGTGGACGGGGAGGCGTTTTATCCTCCTTCTCGCGCGACGGAGAAGAGAAGCGAAGGTAAATCGAGCAGCAGAAGTAGTGGTAGTGAAAGTAGCAGTAATAGCAGTAATAGTGGCAGCGCTAAAAGAAGTGGCAAGAAGGAGGTTACGATCGTCGTCTGTTCGCGTTTGACGTACCGGAAAGGTATTCACCTTCTCGCGAAACTCATTCCGTTGACGTTGAAACGAAATAAAAACGTGCGTTTCATAATCGCAGGATCGGGGCCGATGGAACCGCATTTACGCGAAGTGTGCGAAAAAACGCACAAAAAAGAGTGCAAAGGAAAAGTAGAGTTCTTAGGCGATGCGAAACACGAGAACGTGCCGAATATTTTACGTCGAGGGGATATTTTTTTGAATTGTTCGTTGACGGAGGCATTTTGTACGGCTATTGTCGAAGCCGCGAGTTGCGGGTTGGTGGTGGTGGCGACAGGCGTCGGTGGCGTTCCAGAAGTGTTACCGGGAGTCACGATGGTCACTTCTCCGGCGGCGTCGGAGAAGAAATCAACTATGGAAACTGGAATGGGAGGAAGAAGAAGAAAACTGAAAGCGGGAAAACCAAAAGAAATAACGTCCTCTTTTTTAGCCCCGCCGACGGTTTCTGGTTTGTTCGAGCAGCTCGAAAAAGCCATAGCGCTCGTCGCAAACGGTGAGATTGGAGATCGCGAGCGCGAAGCTCTCGGTGATCAGATTTTGCAAAAGTATTCCTGGTCCGCCGTGGCGAAAACCACCGAAAACTTGTACCTGGACGTGCTTCTCGAAAAGGAAAAGAGAAAGAAGAAACGAAAAAAAACAGTCGAAGACGAAAGGGATGACGATGATTTTGCGGATCGCGTGATTGAAAAATGTACCTCGCAAGGCATCGTCTTCGGCCCGCTGTTGTGCTGCATCGCGGCGCTGACGAAACTCTATTTGAAAGTGCTCGAATTCGCGGACCCGGCGGAGAACATTCGAGAGCGATCGAATTTTTTTACGACGACCAACACCCCCATTCTTGCAGATGATTCAAAACGACAACGGAAGAACGGGGATGATGCTATGAGTGGAGACGACGTCGATATCGGTCGATTTCTCGTGTCGAAAAGAAAAAGGAGAAGAGATAGAAGAAGACGCGAGTGAGAGCTTTTCTAGACAATAGTTTTAGAACATTTTTTCAGACATTTTTACTTCATTCGTCTCTCGCATCATCATCATCAT
>Ga0115000_10003369_pt1 | contig 13370 bp, 8 predicted proteins | sample ArcticOcean_MG_C_6_FD_89690 | JGI IMG/M metagenome (GOLD analysis project Ga0115000, IMG submission 89690) | Marine microbial communities from western Arctic Ocean - ArcticOcean_MG_CB8_128 | ecosystem: Environmental > Aquatic > Marine > Oceanic | place: Arctic Ocean: Canada Basin | collected... | reverse complement strand
GGAGTCGAAGACCTTGCTCCTGATAATTGCCCAAGACTCGATAGCGAGTTAGGTTGGACTTCGGACCAAGCGACCAACGATTACGATTCAGATGGGTGTCATGATGTTCTTGAAGACCTCGATGACGATGGCGATGAAGTTGACGATGTCTTAGATTCTTGTAATGCTTACACAAGCGATTTAGGTTGGCTTTCTTCTGGAACAACCGACCGTGATACTGATGGCTGTCAAGACAATTCTGAAGACCTTGATGATGATGATGATAATATTTGTGACAATGGCGGTCCTGCCTCTTACGGCCAATCGAAATCTTGTGTGGCCTCCAATTATACAATAGATATATGTCCCATTGGCGCTTTAGGTTGGATTTCGTCTCCAGCAATCGATTATGATAGCGACGGTTGCCGAGACAGTGAAGACCCTGACGATGACAACGATGGAGTCGATGACGTTGATGACACTTGCCCGAAAGGAAGTGGTATGCCTTGGGATTCCAATCTCGTTACCGATAATGATGGCGATGGCTGTTCGAATGCCGATGATCCCGATGATGATGATGACGGTGAACCTGACGTTTCGGATAACTGTATCTACACATTCAATCCGGGGCAAGAAGATCATGATGACGACGAGGATACTCTTGGCTTCGGATTCTCTGGTGATGAATGCGACCCCGATGATGATAACGATGGAATTCTCGACGGTGATGATGATTGTACTGCACCCGTAGGGAACATCAATTGGACTTCTGGAACCCTTACGGACTGGGATAGCGACGGTTGCCAAGATGGTTCTAGCGAAGACCCCGATGATGACAACGATGGAGTTCCCGACCTTGATGATGATTGCCCTACCGGAACTGTTGGATGGGATTCAACAGTACCAGGTGCCGATTATGATGAGGATGGCTGCCAAGATTCTGGTGAAGACCCCAATGATGATGGTGACAGTGTCCTTGATATTCTCGACAACTGTCCGACTGGTGGTGCGAAAAACTGGATCTCTACACCTTCTAATGATTATGACACCGATGGTTGCCGAGATCTTGATGAAGACTTCGATGACGATGATGATGGAGTCGAGGACACTGATGAAATTGAATGCCCAAGGGGCGATTTAGGCTGGATTTCTGGACCTATTACGGACCATGATGGCGATGGATGCCGCGATGCTGGAGAAGACCTAGACGACGACAATGATACTAAAACTGACGCTGACGATGTTTGCAGACTCGGTGAACTCGGCTGGATATCCGGCCCAGATACCGATGTTGATGATGACGGATGCAAAGATGACACCGAAGACTTCGATGATGATAACGATGGAATTTTCGACCTCTCTGATAATTGCAATCCCGGTGTAATGAACTGGTTTTCAGGTCCTCTTACAGACTATGACTCTGATGGATGCCATGATTTAATCGAAGATGTCGACGACGATAATGACCAAACACTAGACCAAGATGACCAATGTCCAACAGGTGATATCGGATGGGATTCAACAGCACCAGGTGCCGATTATGATGATGATGGCTGCCAAGACTCCCTTGAAGATCAAGATGACGACAACGACCTTGTCCCCGATGTGGTGGATGGCTGTCCGAAAGGTCCTGAAATGATTCTTCACTTCCCACTTGAAGACGATCCGAATGGATTCACTGACTACGATGGAGATGGTTGTATGGATCAATGGCATGACCTCGGAGAAGAGGATTTCGATGATGACAACGATGGAGTATTGGATGTTGCTGACACCTGTCCATTCGGTGACCTTGGATGGATTTCGATTCCAACGAACGACAATGATGGTGATGGTTGCCGCGATATCACAGAAGACCCTGATGATGACAATGACGGTATAAACGACTCCTTAGACAGATGTCCTCGTGGTGCTACCACATGGACTCCAGGTCCATTGACCGATTATGATTCAGATGGTTGCCAGGACATCCTCGAAGACACTGATGATGATGATGATGGAGTTCTGGATTCGAATGATTTGTGTCCAAAAGGGTTACTTGGCTGGATTTCAGATGAAAGTAATGATTATGATGAAGATGGCTGTAATGATTCATCGACAAATCCAGTTGAAGACAACGATGACGATAATGATCAAATTCTGGACCAGTTCGATTTCTGTCCAACGGGTCAAAGATTTTGGGTTTCAGATAGCGTTTCTGATTACGACCAAGATGGTTGCTATGATGGGTTGGAAGACCTCGATGATGATAACGACACAAAGCTCGATAGCTTCGATGACTGTCCCAAAGGTAACTTGAATTGGACTTCTGATAACACTACAGACTATGACGGCGACGGTTGTCGTGATTCTGCTGAAGACCTTGATGATGATGACGATAAGATTGAAGATATTTTCGATAGTTGTCCAAAAGGTGAACTTTCTTGGATATCTAATTCTGCGTCTGACCACGATTCAGATGGTTGTCGTGATTCCACCGAAGACCTTGATGATGATAACGACAGTGTACCCGACCTCACAGACCAATGTCCGTTAGGACGAACAAACTGGGATTCTACCAAGTTTGACCATGACGGTGACGGTTGCTTCGATTCATTTGAAGATGATGATAATGATGGCGATGGGATTTTGAACTCTGTCGACCTTTGTATGGCGGGTAGTGTTGACTGGACCTCCAGTAGTGCAGTTGATTTTGATTCTGACGGATGTCTTGACAGTTCAGAAGATTCTGATGATGACAATGACGGAGTACTCGATTCACTCGATATGTGTGTTCGTGGTGAACTCTCTTGGCTGAGTTCGACATCAGTTGATTATGACTCCGATGGTTGTAGAGATGAATCCGAAGATACTGATGATGATAATGATGGCGTCATTGATTCAGCTGATTTCTGTAGTGAAGATCAACTCGATTGGATATCCTCTCCATCGACCGATTACGATGGTGATGGATGCTTTGATGATTCGTCTGAAGATGAAGACGACGATAATGATGGAGTGTTCGATTATAAGGATTCATGTTCACGTGGAACACTGTCTTGGATTTCAGATTCAGTAAACGATTATGATCAAGACGGCTGCATTGATTTCGGTGAAGACCTTGATGATGATGGAGACAGCGTCCCTGATCTCATTGATACATGTCCAGTTGGCGAGATAAAATGGACTTCAACAATTACTACTGACTTCGATAGTGACGGTTGTAGAGATGAAACCGAAGACCTTGATTTCTCAACTATTGGCGACGGTAGTGGTGATCCTCTTTGCGACCCTTTCACTGAAAACTGTGACGATACCCAAACGAATTCTGATTTAATTACTCAAGAATCCACTGATAATCAAGTTAAGCAATTGGTACTGACTACACTCGCAATTGCGATTGTTCCGACAGTCATCGGTATTCTCATACTTGCATACCGAATGAAATGGTAAGCAGCGTGATACTGACACCTTCAAAGGGGTCGGCCGCTTTGCAACGGTTATGGGGAACTTGCTAATTTTGGCAGCATCAACGGGTAAGAATCTCGATTTGGCCATGAACATTCAGGTGGCAGCAAAATCGATGGAGCATGATGTCGAAGTATTGGACCTCTGTGCGCTTCAGATTCCTTTGTATACACCACAAACGGAGGAGGAGTTCAAAAATATAGAGCCCATTCAATATTGTATGGACCGTATTCTTTCATGCGACGGAATGATTGTTTGTGCCCCCGAGTATAACGGTTCAATGCCCCCAGTTTTGAACAACCTCATCGCTTGGGTTTCAATTCAGTCCACTAATTTTCGATTATTATTTAACAAGCGAAACATAGGTTTAGCAACTGTCAGTGGTGGTGGTGGCCAGCAAGTTATCTTGAGCATGAGAATGCAATTTTCTTATCTTGGGTCCAACGTATTAGGCCGTTCGATCACCGTCAATAAAAGTAAGGCTCTGAGCCCGGAATCCGTTGATGAAATGATAAAGGGGGTTCTGCGTTGAATTCTACCCGTACATTACGTATGACTGCTCCAACACACACGGTTCTTGAAGGTGGAGGTTTCCCCGTCCGAAGACCATCGGCTATGGGTTCACTGATGAGTCCGTTTCTCCTTTTGGATGAAATGGGTCCAGTTCATTGGGGCCCTGGAGAAGCCATTGGTGCACCTGCTCACCCTCATCGTGGTTTTGAAACTGTGACCTACATGATACAAGGTGCGATGAAACACGAAGACAGTGCTGGAAACAAAGGCGACCTTAACCAAGGTGATGTCCAATGGATGACCGCTGGCCGCGGTATTATTCATTCAGAACTCCCTCAAGATGAGTTCCTTGAGCAAGGCGGTGTAACCCACGGATTCCAGATTTGGGTTAATCTTCCTTCAAAAGACAAAATGATGACACCTCGATACCAAGATATTCCCTCCGAACAGATCCCAAAAGTCACCTCCGAAGATGGAAAGGTATGGGCTAATATCATTGCTGGCTCGACCTTAGGGGTTGAGGCAGTCATCGATACAGTAATTCCCATTACCTATATCCATATGAAAATTGAACAAGAAGGCGCACACCGCCAAGTCATCGAACAAGGGCTGAACGGAATGATTTATGTTTTTGGTGGCACGGTACATATTGATGGAAAACCGGTGCATGACGGCCAACTTGGTATTCTAACTGATGGTAATGAAGTCGTCTTTGAAGCACGTGATGATGATGCTGAGTTTTTGATTCTTGCAGGTCCAGATTTAAATGAACCTATCGCCAGATATGGACCGTTTGTGATGAATACCCGTGAAGAGATACAGCAAGCCCTTCTCGATTACCAAAACGGCACCCTTGCTTGAGATCTCCTTTCCTTGCATTCTCTCCGGCCTGAGTCAAAAGCATACGCGCAATTGTGTCAATCCTTTCATCTAAAACCTCACTATTTAGAGTGGGAGGTGCCTCACTTTTCTATCTTTTTTGAGTATTAAAAACGCAATACTGCATGCTATTTGAGTGGAGATGCTCGTGCCGGGATTCGAACCCGGGTCGGCGGGATGAAAACCCACTATGATGGACCTGGCTACACCACACGAGCGACAGCCGTTCCACCGACCACCCCTTCATAATGATTCGCTCTATCAAAGACGATAGAATGAAGGCTCATTCGTTCATTTCAGGTTCCACTGTGGGCTCATTAAGTTCAATGTTCGACCACCATTTCCAACCATACCAGAGAGGTATCATTGAAAGAATCATCACAACCGCTAGAATAATTTCATTATCGAGAAACCAATTCAAGGCCTCAATTGCAGCATTTCCATATACTCCAATCAACACTGCTTCGAGTCCAAAACGCAGTCCTCGCCCACAAAGCCCTGCAAACAAGAATGACTTCTTTTCCATTTCACCCATTCCAGCAACCCAGCCAAATACCTTGTAGGGGATTGGTGAGAAGGCAGCAATAAAAATCCCAAGTGTTCCGTATTTGAGGGTAAGCGCCTCAATCTTATCCAGATGTGCTTGCTTTGAAAACCGATTCAGAAAGCTTCTTCCCCAACGCTTTCCAATCCAATAACCTACCATGGACCCCGCTACAGAAGAAAGAGTGACCGTCAACCATAACCAAACTACCATTGGAATATTTCCAATGGTGTCAGCCAACATGGGAATGTAGAGTAAATCCGGGGGTATTGGTTGAATTATCGCTTCCGTAAAGGAGACCATTGCAAGACTTGCAGGTCCAAATACGTCGAAAAAATCGACAATCGTTTCCTTCCACGACATAAAGATGGCTCGGTCCACCCACCAATGAAGGTGTGGGTGTGCGGTGGCTTCAAGGAGGGCATTCTTCAGTGGTGGAATTGATGCGAGTCCTCGATACCGCTGCATTACTCCATTGGCCAGTGAGTGAACTTACCGGTAACGTTTGTGCTGTACGACAACAGGTAGAGCTGGAACGGGTCAGTCCTCAGCGTTGGATGTTAGTCCAAGCACTCGATATTGACTGGCGCGATGTCCCACCAAATTGGCTCAATGATGCCAAAGAATGTGCCGCCCAAAGTGGAGACCTTCCCAGACTTTCAGATGTTGACCTTGATGTTTTGGCCCTTGCCCTTGGCCTGGGTATTCCTTTAGTCACCGATGATTATCGTTTACAAAACACAATGAAGGCTGCTGGTAAGCAAACGAAATCAGTGGGTACAAAAGGTGCGAAACAAGTGTGGAAATGGGAATTGCGGTGTACAGGCTGTCGTGTTTCAACCGACGTTCTCGAAAACATCTCTCGCTCAAAGAAAGGTGAAGTCGGTGATTGTGACCGGTGTGGTTCACCGCTGGTTTTGAAGCGTAAGCGATGATTCATTCCTCGGACGAGGAATTGATTGATTCAAGCGCAGTTACTTTTCGCTCGAGTTCATCGACTTCCATTCCAGCGGGGTCTAGCCCAACTTCTCGGGCTCGTTTTGCAAGAAGTTGTGAAGGCGTTCGACCGTCCGCCTCAAGGTCGGTCAATGTCCGAGATGTATCGGCTAATCCTTTCTGGAATTCACTTTTGGAACGACCTAAGGCATTGGCCATTTTCGGTAAGCGTTCTGCACCAAACAAGATGAAAAATAATCCAACAAGAATCGTGAGTTCGAGTGGTCCTAAACCGCCAATCATGTTTCTTCCTCAACCCTTGCAGTCGGGGTGTAGTGTTGAAGGCTTCGGCTAAACAGAGTACTTTTTCGTTTTTTATCCACCAGATACCGGTGGCAGGAAAGCCAATTCATCGCCATCAGTTAATTCGGTAGAGAGGTCACTTTGTAAACCATTGATCGCAACAACAAGGCCCCGTTCACTCCATTCCCGTATCGAAAGTACCTTGAGCACATCTTCGATTTTAGAAGGTGACTGCACCGTCAACTGGTGTCGCTTCCATCCGAGTATTTCAGCGAGTGGCCCAAACGCGAGAAGAGATATTTTCATGCCTCCTGCATCGTTCATGGTGATGCTTCGAAGCGGTAGTTTATCAACGCACTCGGTTGTCCTTAAGTCATGGGACCAGTGATGAAAGCAACCAGTTTGTGGAAAATCTATCCATCCGGTGATTCTTCGATTCAAGCGGTTAAAGGCGTGAATGTTTCGATTGAGGTTGGAGAAATGGTTGCGATTATGGGTCCTTCTGGGTGCGGTAAAACCACTTTACTGAATATTCTCTCTGGAATTGATGAACCAAATTCGGGAGACGTCATGGTCAAGAATCTACCCCTGTTTGGGATATCGGACGATGAACGTACTCGGATGAGAGCAGAACATCTCGGCTTTATTTTTCAAGATTTCAATCTTTTACCTGTTCTTTCTGCAGTCGAGAATGTTGAATTGCCGCTACTCTTGCTTGGAAAATCCGCGTCTGAAGCGCATAAAGGCGCACTTGCAGCCCTCAAGTCTGTTGGGCTCGAAGATCGGGCAGAACACCGACCAGCCGAATTATCTGGAGGTCAACAACAACGTGTTGCAGTAGCCCGTGCCTTGGTTCATGACCCTGCAATCATTCTTTGCGACGAACCTACTGGTAATCTTGATTCAGGCACTTCTGGAGAAGTGCTCGAACTTCTCCTTCGCTTGAATAAAGAGCGCGATACGACCTTTCTCATCGTCACACATGATTCAAAAATAGCTGGACATTGTACTCGTACCCTGCATATGTCTGATGGCGTGATTATCGAAGACCAAAGGAATTCTGAGGAGGAGTGAAACTGCTGATTCAATTGGCCATTCTTTCAATTGTAGTTGCTCTCTTGAGTGCAGTATCTACTTTTGGAATTGGTCGCTGGAAGCAACTTGGAGTTCGCAAAGTGGCTTTGCTTATTCTTGGTCCAGTCATCGATGCCTTACTGGGTTACCTTTTCCTTGATTGGCTTTCAGTATCTGGATTGACCTTATGGGCTGGCGCTTTTGCATTTGGCTTAATCAGTCATGTGTTGATTCAACCACTTCTCGTTCCTCAACGTCTTGTTGTTTGGCGCTTAGCAAAGCAAAATATTTTCCGTCGACAACGACAGGCAGCACTTCTCATGGTTGGTTTGATTATTGCGTCAGCAATCATTACTTCCTCGATGGTTGTTGGAGATTCACTGGATGCTACTGTTCGATATGAGGTCGAAGGAGCATGGGGTGAAACAGACATCACCGTTTCAGGTTTTGACCTGACAGTTGGAGAACGTGTCACCCTTTCAGAACCTCTCGCTCATGAGATGTGGGACGAAATACAAGATGAATTATCATTGAACGCCGTCATTAAAGGCCAACAACAAGGTTTGGTTGCCTCTGCAAGTGTTGCATCTATGGATACGTCACTCAATGGAGTCACATGGATGGCGATGAACAGCAGCATCGATGGTGAACATATCTGGCCGAAGATAGGCTCACAATCTCAAGGTATTCGCTATGCAGACCTCTATCAGGCTAATCTTTTCTCTCCACAAAAATACATTGCCGTAAATGAAGTGTTGGCCGAGGAGTTAGGGGTATCAGTTCTTGATGAACTCGAAGTTGGTTGGTATGTGACCCAAGACAGCAAAAGGGTTCGGGTAGAATCATCGCTGATAATCCTTGATATTGTGGCCAATGAGGGTCAAGGGGCATCTGCTGGTACACAAGCCCCCGCCTTGTTCACGGATTTAGCCACAGCACAATCTCTTCAACACCTCAATGGAAGCATTAATTCGTTGTACTATGCCGTGAATGATGCTCATGATGATGCTGAACATATCGAACCAATCGTTGATCAGGTGGAACAACTTCTTGACCGATTGATACAGGCAACGGATGTTGGATTAAAAGTCGATTCGGATGAAAATACAAACTCGATAACATTGACCTCAAGTCATGGACTCGGTCGTCTTTCAGGAGACTTGGTTCGAGGACTACGGGGTAATGTGAGCCAACTTTCACCCGGTTCAAGCATGATGGAAGTCTTGCAAGTCCCGATGATTGAACTTATGGAAAACAATCAGCAGATTCTCACTCTTGCCGATTCCGATATCTCCCAACTTCAGGCGGGTGAACGTGGACTTTGGCACTTTTCACCCAGTGGAGCAGGTTTCCAAATGGAAGGCGAGGGTGAGGCTTGGGTCTGGAGGGTCGATGAAGGCGGTATTGCTCACGACTTTACGCTTGATACATCAGGTGAATATGGCTTGATTGCAACTGATACAGGCCTTATTGTAGGGTATGAAGGTGATCTCCAAGCCGATGAATGGGCCTCGTTTGACAGTGAGGGTGAAATGGTCTCTGTAACGGCAGAACTCAATCGTTGGTGGGCACTTGAGCAAACATCATCCACGTTTAAATTACATTCGTTTTCCCTCGACCTAGAACAACATAGCGTTTCCAATCTCTCCCTTAACATCCCATCCACAGTCCTTTCGACCCAGTTACATTTCGATGAATACCTGTATTTGGAAATCGAAAGTCTTCTCTCCTCCACTCGTTATCAATCACCAACCTCAAACTTTTCCTTTTCAGAGTTACAGGACCCATCACAATGGCCTTCTCATCAAATCGTTTCTGCGAATGTTCCTCTTCATCCGTCCTGTGATGACCGTGCCTCAGTTACTTTACCACAGAATGGCCATCATTGGTGCACTTCTACCAACGGCCTTCTTCGATGGGACTCGAATACGGGTCAAATAGAATCGCTTCGCATACCAATCGTCTCCACCGTAGGAGGATTAGGCGTTCTACCACAATTATTCTTGGCGTTTGGAGGCGAGCAATCACCTATGGTTGTTCAAGAGGGTGAAGTGCTGTTTAGTCAACGACTCAACGACCTCAATTTATCAGAACAAGAGAGTAAAGTGTGGGTAAAGGGCCTTATTCCCTATGCTTTTGGCGACAATACCGCTTTTGGTTTGAACTTTTCAGGGACTTATACTGACCTTGAGGGAATGGAAAGTCTTTCAGAACTCGATGCTGTCATTCTTGGTCTTGTGTCCTTAACCGATGGAGAACAGTTGGCTTCAGCTGGTGAAGATGAGCGCTCAATGGTTGTACTTTCAGTTCCTGGTGAATGGAATGATACGGTAAACAGTTCACTCGTTTCTTGGTTAAACCTTCAATCGAACACCACTGATGCAAATCTAAATGTGCGGGCCGTGAAGGTAGAGGCTGCGGCAATTGCAGAGGAATCCTCTGGTCTTCTTGCCGCCATGTTTTTGGTTTTCGGGACATTTACAATTGCAGCAGGAATACTGCTTGTGCTCACCATTGTCATGATGTTGGCCGAAGCAAGACGCTCAGAACTTGGTACGATGCGTGCTTTAGGAGTGACTCAATCAGATGCCAGAGCGCTTGCAGTTCAAGAAGGGATTATTCTTTCAGCCTTAGCAAGCCTTTTGGGTGCTCTTGTAGGGCTGATTCTCGCGTGGTTCATCAGCATCGGATTCGATAACATGTTTTCATCCGTCGGTTCGAATCAGTTTGCTTTTGCTTGGGAATGGACTTCTTTGTTTTCAGGGGCAGTTTGGGGCTTTCTTCTTGCATTGCTTACGCTTTGGGGCTCCGCTTTTTGGACTTCAAAATTAAACATAATTACTGCACTTAAAGGTGGTCGAATTGCACGTTCCGAAGGCATTCCTTGGTTCCTTCTTTTGCTTCAAATTATTACGCTTGGAGGTGCTTCGCTTTCTCTTCTTCTCCTACTGGTTCTTGGATTCGATTCCAGTGTCGCCTATTTCTTGTGGATGGTTGCAGGGGTTTGCGCAGTAATCACCATCGTTCCGTTCTTTACTTGGGAGCTGCCAGTATTCTTACGGACAAAAAATGATTTTTGTCAACGACTTTGGAGAAATGCAAGCCGGAACACACTGGCGATGATTGGATTCATGCTGTTGATTTGGACGGTGGGTCTCTCTTCACTTGACCCGATACGAAAAGGAATGGAACTAGATGAACTTTCATTCATTGTACTTGGCTTAGTTGAAGTGTTTGCTGGCGTTCTTTTGCTGACCAGTGCTGCCCCAGTTATCGTTAAGCGCTTAGGGAAGTCAAAAATCTTAACCCGCCGATGGGGACCTGTACTCCCTGTATCTCTTGCCTATCCACTCGCAACACCAGTTCGAACTGCAGTGGTCATGGGCATGTTTTCAATCACCGTCTTTTCAGTTATTGTCTTAGGGGGCTATGCAGAACAATTTGATAACTATACAAGTTCTTTTGTCGAAGACGCAGAAGGCGATTATGAATTGTTGTTGACAGGTTCACGCTCCAGTCCGATCGAATTGTCTGAAAACATATCCGAATGGAACATCTCTTCAAGTCTTGAAAGTCAGATTGACTCCGTTGCGCTAATCCACCGTGGAGAAGTGTTCCTCGAGGACGCTGAAGGTGAGCGAATGCCCTATGTGGTTCGAGGTTTCGATGAGGCTTTTGCTGAGCATGGTGGATTGCCCCTTTACGCATGGAATTCTTCATTGGGTGATGATGAATTGGAAGTGTGGAACCTCGTATCAAGTCGCGATGATTTGGTACTTCTCGATGCCTCATTTGGTCTCGAATCAATTGCCGATGGCAGTGGTCTTTCAACCTTAAGCTTTTCAATAGGAGAATCAATTTCGCTAATTGATATTTCCAATCCTGGCAATACCCGTTCTGTGAAGGTTGCAGGCTTTCTTGAGCAATCATCGTATTTGTTTTCAGCAGGTGTTTGGATGACCGATGAACCGGTTATCGACCAGTTCGGTGGGCGCCTCACTCGAATGTATGTGAGTGTCTCCGATGAGGCAAAACCATCGGGCACTTACAAGGACGATACGGTGAGTGATTTTTCTCCAACAGGTAAGAGTAAAGATGTCCGAATGGCTGCAGCTGAATTAGAATCGGAACTGTCTCCGTTACTGAATGCAAAAGGAGTTCATGTATCGGTTATTTCAGATGAAATAATGTTGCTGCAATCACTCGTACTCGCATTGCTTGGAATTTTTGAGGGATATCTTGCATTAGGACTTATCGTGGGAATTGCTGGAATTGGAGTGGTTACCGTCCGTTCTGTCTCAGAACGTACCAAATCGATTGGCATCTTACGGGCACTTGGTTATCGGAGGAACATGGTTCTTCTTTCCTTCTTTATCGAAGTCTCATGGGTCAGTGTTTTAGGAATGTTGAATGGGATTTTGGTGGCTGTAGGATTTCATCGAGCACTTTATACTGCTTTCTGGGAAGATCAAGGGGCGAGTTTTAGTCTTCCAATTGAATCGATACTCATTGTGTTCTTCGGAGGCTGGATACTTGTGTTGTTGGCGACCTTTGTACCAATACAAAAAGCTGCTAAAATCCCTGCTTCCGCAGCATTACGAAAATGTTAATGATATGTAATTTTTAGAACTCATGTTCATTTTTTGATATTTCTTCACAATTTGGTTACGAACCCCCTCCTCGAAAGCCATCCTACAAACTTCTCGCACCACTTACCTCCCCAAACGATGGGCTGAGTTGCGTATCACCTTATGTTATCGAGGATTTCTTGACATAAAAACCATTTTTTGCACTCCTATAGTATAAATACGACGCATTTCGTGGATGGGAATACCGAACCATCGGAGGTATAGATATGCGAAAAATAACCCCTATGATTCTCGTCGCCTTGATGCTTGTGAGTGCTCTCTCAAGTTTCGATTTCGCCGAGCTAGAAGAAACTGAAGTAATTGAAGACGCAGGTGCCCGTGCGGGTATTGATGCAGAACTGGTTGCTATCACAAACCCGAAAGAATCCGTTTGCCTCACCGGGGCAACTGACTGCCGTAACGTCATGAAGGTTGGAGATCTAACTGAATTTTCATCTTACATTATGAATTCCGGCGACTCAGACATTTCAGAAATGGGATACAGTGTTACTGTATACAATTCTGATGCGTCTGGCAATCCAAGTCAGATTTCCAAAGATGCAGCTGGTCTGGACTTGACTTGGGAAAATGATTCCGTAATTTGTGCAACATCCTGCCCGGATACAACTCTCGGTGTCGGCGATGTTTTGGGTGGCGGTAAGCACGTCATGGCAGTAGATGGAAATGCAATCGTATGGGAACCTACAAGAGGACTGTATGTTGTTGAAATCATAATTAATGCAGTCGGTGATACGGATGTTGGTAACGACGCACAACAAATCTTTGTTGTTGTTGAAGACTGGTATGACATCGATCTGGAACTCACATGGAGTGAACCAGATGGATCTCCTTCTGCGGATGAAGTCGCAAGCGGCTCTGGAACGAAAGATTGGACCCTTACTGTAACTGCAGATGGTTCAGATACCTTTGAGCCCCGTGATGTCCATGTTCGAATTCAAACTGTCGGAGATGTATTAATCGCGCAAGATCTTGATGGTAACACCATCACCAGGGACACGACTCACATTTACACTGCTGGAACCCCGAACCAATTCGTGGAAACATAT
>Ga0115000_10003368_pt1 | contig 13375 bp, 6 predicted proteins | sample ArcticOcean_MG_C_6_FD_89690 | JGI IMG/M metagenome (GOLD analysis project Ga0115000, IMG submission 89690) | Marine microbial communities from western Arctic Ocean - ArcticOcean_MG_CB8_128 | ecosystem: Environmental > Aquatic > Marine > Oceanic | place: Arctic Ocean: Canada Basin | collected... | reverse complement strand
CCCGTCGTAGAAAGAAGAAGTCGCAGTTGTCGCATCGTCTCGCTCGTAAAATTTTCCTTTGTTTTCCTCCATTTTGGAGGAAAAAATCTCATCAAAAATCCTCTCAAGTTTGGATAAAATGGACTAAACTGCTGACGTCTCATACGCGCGGAGGAGTAAAAGGGACACCATAACTGCGCTTACGCGTGGTCGTCAACCCGAGGAAACGAAAGAAAATAGAAAGAGCAACAAACACAGAGAGAGAATTCTTCTCTCTCGTTGAATTAAAAATGGTCGACGTACCGCGAATCGTTTACTCAAATCTCCCGCGATGCGATAGTTTTCCGTCTTGTCTATTTGCTCCGGTTTCGGGAAATCTTTCGCGCACACTCTCAGATTGTGTTTGTTCTGACGACGTGTTGTGTTTTGTCCTCTCTTCGAAGAAGAAGAAAAGGATGTGCTGAAACGAGGAGGAGAGAGCGCGGTGGAGGAGAGCATGGAACTCTGCATCATCATCTTTATTTGTTTCTTTTCTCTGTGCGCGCGCGTACAAAAGTGACGCAAGATGGTCTTTGGGTGGCGTCACCAATTTCTGTTTAGGGTGTACGCAGCGAGAGAAGAGGGCGTACGGTATATATGCATCACAAAGTCTGCCAGATGATTTCGAGAGGTTCACCGTCGTTTTCGTTTGAGGATACTTTGTCTTCCTTTTCTTCTGGTTCGTCTTGTTCTTTTCCTCCTCGCGTTGGGGCTTCTTCTTCCTCAAAAGTCTGGTCGGAGGAATAACTTTGGTCGTCGGCGTCGTCGAAGCGTTCTTCTTCCTCTTTCGCTTTTACGCGCGCCGCTTCGGCTTCGGCTTTAGCTTTGGCTTCAGCTTTCAATTCAGCTTCGGCTTTAGCTTTTAATTCAGCTTCGATTCTCGCTTTTTCCTCTTCTTCTTCCGCTCTTTCCTTCTCGTCCGAACTTTGCGGGTCGACGTCCGCGCCGCCGGCTGGTGGTGGTACCTCGTCGTTGTCGTTCGTGTTAGAATCATCATCCGCGTTATTAGCAGTATACACCGGCGTAGAAACTTGTTCGCCTTCGATCAAGCTCACCTCTTCAAAGACGAACCCGCTTTTGGTGCTTTCCGCTCTTCGTTCCGTTTCCACCGTTCTCGTTCCTGGAACGAACTGCCCTTCCTCGGCGTAGCCGATACCGTTTGGATTCACCGCGAACGTCCCTCCGCACTCGGAAAACCTTTCGTTCGGTGCGAGTAAAGGGTTAATCACGTCGCACATAAAATCATCGAACAGTACACCCACGCTCGCGCTCCACCCGAAAATCCCGTCCGAGGTCACGCCCGTTTCCACTTCCACGACCGCTTCGACACTCGTCCGCAAAAAGGAACCACCACCGGCGCAAAGAAAGAACGCGAGTCTCGCGAAAAAGGAAAACGGTGAACTTCGAGCGATTTTCATCGTCCTCCTTTTCCTCCTCTGTTTCAAAGACGCCTCGGAAAAGAACGCGTCGTCACGTATGCGTCGTCGTCGTGCTTTCATCGTCATCGTTAAAGGCATTTTTTGTTGCGCGTATTTTGTTGTTTTTTCTTCTCTCTCTCGTTCGTACGAACTCAGAGCAATTTTTTTGTTTAGGGTGCTCACATTTAGGGTGCATGCTTTAGAGGCAACCATCGGATGATGAATACGCGTCACATATCTGCGCTAAAGAAGAAGAAGAAAAGAAGAATAGGAGAATAATAATAATGACGAAACAACGAGCGTTCGTGTTCATCAAACCGCACGCGTGCGCGCCAAAAAACGAGAACAATTTACTCTATAAACAAAAACTTGTGGAAACGTTAAAAGAAAACGGATGTGAAGTCGTCCGAGAGGGGAAAATAGCTTCGTCGGTCGTCGAGAGGAAGAAACTCATCGACGCGCATTACTACGCGATCGCGTCGAAAGCGACGCTGTTGAAACCAACGGATTTGAACGTTCCCGAAGATGTGTTCCAAAATGCGTTCGGTGTGACTTGGAAAGAGGCTTTGGAGAAGAACTTATGTTTTAACGCCTTGGATGCGTGCAAAGAGTTGAACGTGGACAGCGCTGGCTTGGAGAAGCGTTCGAGATTGGCGAAAAGATCGGTCAAGTTTGGCGGCGGATTTTATTGCGCGGAAATGCTCATAGAAGATGGAACGTCCATTTACGTGTTTAACGCGTTTTTTATGTCCATGCGATCTCAGTTTGTTGAGAAAGGAAAACAGATTAAATGGTTCGTCGTGGAATTCGACGACGAGACGTTGAAGTGGGAGGACTTCAGAGCGAAAGTTTTGGGCCCTACGGATCCGAAGAAAGCGCCAGAGACGAGTTTGAGAGGCATATTGTTTAAGAACTGGAAGAAGTACGGTCTGGCGAGAAAACCGACGACTGGGGAGAACGGGGTACACGCGTCCGCGTCGCCATTCGAGGCGTTGGCGGAGATTGCGAATTGGACCGGGGAACCCGTCGACGAACAAGCGTACGGCAAACTCTTGATTCAACACGGCATCACGAAAGAAACGTTGGAGATGTGGGGTAAGGATCCACAGGTGAACATCAGAAACGATGGGTTGAAAGGGTCTTTGTTCGACCAGGTGGAAGATATGGACAGCAAAGAGTGCATGAAAAACTTGATGCAAATTAACAAGTTGAACGAACCGGCGCCGCCGCCACAACCGATTGTTACGAAGGACAGCTCTTCGAAGAAGAAGCAGAACAGCGCTGCTCCGCCGACGCCGAAGAAGGCGATGACGGGGACGGATAAAGGCGGTGCGAAAGCGTTGATCGGTTTGCTCGTCGTCGTTGGTTTGACGTTGCTCGCTGGTGGGAATAAGAAGGCGGCGGCGGCGGATAAAAATGCGAAAGCGACGAACAACAAAAAGAAGTAAAAACAAACGCGAAAGCGAATGCGAAGAAGCGATATTATCAACGCCAACACGCCAATAATAATACAGATACTGCTACATGCTAATAATATAATAATGCATGCCTTTATTAATAATACATTTTATTCACTTACCTACAAGTACTCTATGTGCGCGTATCATCAACTCTTCCTCTTCGAAGAGCTTCGCGTGCTCGCGCGTCTTTGCTGTCCGCCGCCTTTCGCTTGGTTGTTCACCTCGGCTGAAAGCGTGCTCGACGGCGGAACTTTTGCTCGCGTTAACGCAACTGTTGGACTAGAGGAACGTCTGTTTGGACTCGGTGAACGCGCTTTGACGAATCCACCTCCAAAGCTACCGCGCAAAGGCGAAAAGCTTTGATACCCTGCAACCACGTCTCCCCTAGAAGGCGAAGGGCTCTTGGACAAAGGCATCGGCATTCGGAAGCCTTTTTGCGTCGCGAGCACACCAGTAGGAAGACCAGCACCGTTCGTATTCTTCGGACTAAAACCCCTCGAACGATTTTGTTGTTTCTTTGGACGCGCATTCAACGACGTTCCAAACTTTGCCGAATTAAACGACCGTCCTAAACTTCTCGCGCGAACTCTGTTCAAATGGCCAGAGCTCAACGAACTCTTCGATTGGGGTCGACCGATAAACTCGCCGCTCCCGTCCATGGACGCGCTGTTCTCTTCCTCCTCGCTCGAATCGTCCTCGGAATCTGATAACGCCAACTCAGATTCTGAGTTATCGTCCGAATCGTCCTCGGAATCGTCCTCGGAATCCGAATCGTTCCCTCGCCAAACGACGTACGACTCTTCCAAGTTTAACTTTGGAGCGGATTTACGCAACACGTACGGATCGAACGGGAAAAACATTTTCAGCGGACGTCGTCGCGATCGCTCTTGGTGATATAACACGCTCTTGTCCACGGCATCGTTGTTGGTGTTGTTTGTCTTCTCCACGGCAGCAGCCATTGCTTTCGCGGCGAACGAAACGTCGTGCCGAACGTACGCCTTATCGCGCAACTCGTCTTGAATCTTCTTCCGCTCTTCGGTTTGTTTCGAGAACGTGTCAATCATATCTTCGGTGAAGCCCAAAATATTTGCCGCCGAGGCATTCTTAAGAAACTCGTGCACCACCGAAGGCAAGCACGATTGTAAAGGCTCCAACGTTTGCGCGTATAAAATTTCGCGCAAAGGCAAGGCTTGTAAGCGTTTCTTGCTTTTCTCGTCGTTATTCGCAATTTCGTCGCATCGATAACAGAGAATATACATGACTGCTTGACAGCAACTATCGAACGCGTTCAGTTCGACTTCTGACATTGTTTTCACATTATTCTCGTGCACTTTGCGTATGAGCCATCCGCATACGGTTTCCAACGTTTCTACGACGAACTCTGCGCTGAGAAATTTTGCGCGCGCGACGAACGAGGCTAAATACGCCGCAGCAGCCAATCGCAACGAGTTTGCCTCGTTCGAATTGAGCATTTTAGCGACTAATCCATCTCGTAAAAGTTCGCACGAAGATTTATTCGCGCCGGCACTGTTTTGTTGACCACCATCATTGATATCCATGGAACAGAGATAAAATACGATGTATTGCGCAAACTTGGATTTTGGCGCGGGTAACAAGGTTGTGAAAAACGCCCTCGACACGAGCGCTTCTCGCAATCGTTCTATCGATTTCTTCGCGTTGCGATAGTTTTCATCTCCAGTTGAGCGATTGGTATCGTTAGTAGTCTTTCCCGCTGTTGTTGTTGTTGTTGTTGTTGTTACTGGTGGCGCTGCTGCTGCTGCTTGTGCTCCTATGATTTGATTCGCACTCTCGATTCGTTTTTGCAAATATTCGAGGACGAGAAACATCATCTCGTCTAAAGCGTGCGCGGCTTCATCCGTTTCCATATTGTTGATGTTGTTGTCGTTACTATTCCTACCGTGGTTATGATTCTGTTTCTTCTTACTCCTATTCCTTTTATTGTTTTTCCACGACGCTTTCCCGTTGTTTATGTTCGCGTCGTCAATCGCGGCGTTGAATTCGTCCAATTCAAAGATATCCTCTTCGTCGTTTTCGCGCGAATCCGTATCGCGATCGTCTCCGTTTTCCTCCCCGAACATTTCTGAATCTTCTTCTTCATCCTCCTCCTCCTCGGAAGTCTCATCGTCGTCGAATCCTTGCTGTAAGTCTTCCCACTTGATCTCCACGTCAATCTCCAACGCTTTCGAAACGCACAAACACAAAAAATCATCCGCCAACTCCGTATTTCGGCACTCCGCGGATTCCGCGCATCGGAACGCGCAATCTAAATACGCCGCTAATACCATCGCTGAACACGTTTTGTGCGGGAACATGTCGAATAAAACGTGCGAAAAGACTTTCGCGCTCAGAGGAACCAACTTCAATATCTGCACCACCGAATGTACCGCTCTCTCTCTTCTTCTATTCTCCACGTTCTCTCGCTCGCGATGCTTCGCCGCCTCGTTCGCTCCAGACACGCTGTTATTGTTATTAAATCTACTCATCCGATAACGTCTGTCGTTCCCACCGCGCGACTCTAACAGCAACATCTCCTCTTTCTTCGCCTCCTTTTCGTCGCCAAAAAATGCCTTCACGAACGTCTGCATCGCGAATTGCACGCACGACCCTCCTTTCACCGTCGCCAAGTTGATTAAAAATTGACTCGCGCTCGCGTAATAGGCGTCATCACACGTCCTCAACGATACCGTCGAACACTTTTCTAAAGTCACGCGCTCCAATAAATGTTCGTGCGCTCTATATTCTACGTACGTCGCGTGCTCGGCTAAAGCGTCCACCAACGCGACGACGCTCTCGTCTATTTTCTTCGCTACCGTCGTTTCCTCGCCGTTATTCTCGTTGTTCTCATTAATCGACGAAAACGCGTCCAATAACTCGTAATACCCGCCTCGTTCGTTCCGTTCTTTGCTATCGACCAAGGATTCTCTCACCCACGAGCGTAACGCTTTCATGGCTTCTTCGTTCACCTCTTTTTTTCTCCCTCCTTTCTCCTCTTGGCGGCTGCCACATTTTGCGGACTTTTCTCCTCCTTTTCCTCCTTTGTTGTTGTTGTTGTTGTCGTTCGATGTCCCCACCGGAGGAGAGGATTGGGAAAGCGATGACGTGGAGTTTTCACCAACGCCTTTCATTTTCGTATTCTTTGTCTTCTTTGCGTCCGTTCTGCGTCGTTTACGTCGTTCTCCGTCCAAAGAGCAACTCACAGCGCGGTAAAAGATTCGATGATGAAGATGCTTCGCTTTGCGCGTGAATGTGTGTATATCTGAAGAAAAGAAGACCAGACAAAACGCGCGTATTCTGAACAGCAACAGCAGCAACACACACACACAGAGAGAGAAAGTCAGAGATCAATCTGTTGCGCGTATTTGTCCTTGAATGTGCGTCACACTTTTGACGGCTTTTTCCCGGGAAAAAGAAGGATAAAGACAAGCGCGAACGCGAAGTTGAGCGGAGGCGCAGAGCACACACACAAAACGCCTCGAGACGACGACGACGCGGTAGTGTTACAGAATCAATAATGTCAACGCCGCAATTCCGCGCCGGGAACCCTCTGGCCCCGGAAAAAGGCGCCTTTCCCTTGGACCATTTCGGCGAGTGCGCAAAGTTCAAGGAAACGTATTTGAAGTGTTTACGGGTGAGACTGTTCTTGCTTTCAACGTTTACGCGATGGTATCACGCTCTTCTTAAACACTAACACTGTGCTCTTCTTTTATGTGCGAATGTGATGATGATATACACAAAACAGAAACAAAAATCGGACGCGAACAAGTGTAAAATGGAATCCAAATTGTACCTGGAATGTCGCATGGCGAAAGAACTGATGGCGTCGCAACCGCTCGCTGAACTCGGGTTTAAAGAGTGTCAGAAGGAGGACGAACGCGATAACCGAGGAGGGAAAGAAGAAGGAAACAAAGAATCAACGAAAGAAGAAAACGAAGAAAACGGATTCGTGGCCGGCGCGAGACGCGCGAGGCAACAGCAAAAGGAGTTAACGGAGGAGGCGTACCGTCGGCGACGAGGACGGTAATAAGGAGGGGTCGACGCTCATACGACTCGAGACGAGAGCGAGAAAGAGACGAAGAGCGGGAGACTTTTTTTTTTTGCGTTTTACTCACGTCGCGCGGATTTCGATCAGAAGCAAGGACGACGACGTAAACGACGACGACGGGCACATTCCCCTCATCGCTCTCTGTATTATCGCGGTACCTTGCCGTACCGCGCGATGACGCGAAACGGATAAAGGACAGACTCCAATGAGGAAAGGGGAAAGTGGACACAAAAATCCCCACAAAACACTTCTTTGGACACGAGTTCAACCTCATAAAAGAATGACAGGAAACAGCAACAACAACTCCATTATCGATCTTTTGAGTGCGTTTGCGCAGTTCGCGTGTGCGCCGATCGTTTCTTTGCCCGGGTTTGCGGCCATCGCAACCTTGAGAGCGGTTCGAGATCGAAAAAAAATGTCGTTGGAGCTTCCAATTGGAAATGGAAATGGAAATGTTGGAGCCATCACCAAATCGAATAAGAACGCTTTTAAACCTCCCATAAACGCACCACCACTCGTAATACTCGGTCCAATGGTGAAAGATATCGTGCAATCCGTGCTTGTCTCGCTGGTCTCGAGACAGATTTTGAATACTATGCGTGCTGATGATGGTGATGGTGCAAATGAGAATAAAAAAGGAGTTTTTGGACGAAAGGTCAACACAAAGCGCAACAACAGGAGGAGGCAAAGATATGAAGAAGAGAATTATCGATTGGTGTGCGTGACGGGGACGTATCAAGAAGGGTACAAAAACCGCGAGATGTTGAATAGTGAGGATGGTAGGAAGGCGGTTTTTGTCGGGTACGCGTTGGTGAGAGGGTGCGGGTTGCACTTTGACGTGAAAGCGGACGAGGACGAGGCGACGAACGAAGATGATACTTTACTAAAACAGAAGAAAGAAGAAGAAGATGATGATGTGTACGATGAAAATGATATCGCCCCAGTGGTTGTTTTAACGAACGATGAGAGAGATGCGGTCGTGTACAGCGTGTACGCGGTGCCGTGCGATGCTATAATTACAAACTTGTTCGATTCCGGTCTCAACGCTCGATTGATGGGCGTGTCTTCGGATACCGCGGCGATCGATTTAGCCGCGGTGGAAACGAGTACGTCTGTTCGAGTTGCGGCGCAAGTGAACGAAGGGTTTGGTTTTGCGTTGACGATGTTATCGTTTGCTCGTCCGAAGAAGAGTTCGGTGTGTGCGAGACCTTTGTACGAGAAGAGAGACGGCACGAGAGTGTACGCTTTCAACGACAAACAGTTGGAAAATTGCGGCATTACGAGCGGGAGTTCGTTGGCAAAGATTCGCGCGATGTGCGCTAAAAGTAGCGGCGAAAAGAAAGAGAGTAGTAGTACTACGGTTGAAGAAGTTGTGGACGACGTTGAGAATAAAACGGACGAAAATAATAACGAAGCATCTTCGTGGCCGATGAACTTGTTGCGCTCGACTGGCTTTTTCGAAACCGAAGGCGACTTAAACGCCGAAAAGATGAAAGACGAAGAAGACGAGCTTTTAGTCAAAGATAAGAAAGCAAACGAGAAGAAAAAAGCAACAGCACCTCTGGGTGAGTCGTCGAATATATCGCAAAACAACGAAAACGTCGGGGATTTCTTTGCGTCGTTTCTTTCGCCGGTGAACATTTCCGCGAATAAGAAGTCCTCAACGGCTGGACAAGAAGAAGAAAACCACAAATCTTCCTCGGCGACGACGCAACAGACGCCGGGCGCTTTGGGCGACCAGGTTTTATACCCAGCCACGGTCGCCTCGCCGTGGCCAGATGAATCGAGAGACGCCGACGAAGACTACGTTCCAGATTACGAAGCCGAAGATTTCGATTACGACGACGAGCCTTTATCCGGCGGCTCTTCCTTGATGGTCACGCCGACGAAGGAAGCGACGGGCGGTAATCGACGCAACGGAAGTTTTTACGAATCCGCGACGACGACGCCGAATGCCGAGAAAGTTCGAGACGAACCGCGACCGTTTGGTTCCGTGAATGCCGTTGCCGCGACGACATCTATTGCCTCTGCGTCCTCTCCAACGGAGGAAAAAGAAGCGCGTTCGTCCGAGTATGTCTATTCGGTCGACTCCGAATCCGACGCGGTGTCCTTCGCGGACAAAAAATCCGTCGCGCAAGCCTTCAAAGCGTCTTCAAACTCGAATTGGGGCGCAAACAACAAGATTGAAAAAGCAATGAAAGAATACAAAATGCTCGGAGGCGTCGACGTCGCTCGATTATACACGTGCACTCACGAAAAAACTGGTGCCCGAAAAGCGAGTGTAGTAAACAAGTCGACGCGTCTGGTCGATTTCGCGAGTTGCCAAAGGGCGGTAAAATACGCGGAAACGTTCCATAACAAAGACGACGACGGCTCAGACGGTGGCGTCTTGCCCAGATCTAGGGCCGTGTGGTTCGATGGCCGCCGATGTAGGATGTAAATTAATGAAATAAAACGTGTTGCGCTCTTTCGTAAACTATTCGTACCTCTCGTTGCTGCGCAGACAACTTTATCCAAAAACGACGAATTCTTTGCTTCACATCATCAAACGTCTTTGTTCATACGCGTGAATAAAAAACATGACCTTTTCCTCCTCGACGTCGTCGTCTCTCTGGACGACGAATACGATGGCGGCGGAAAGCATCCACCATGACCACCATCGAAAACGACGGCAACAGGCGCGCTTCGTTCGGGCTAAGACGCGTAAAAATCGTCAAATTGGAAAGAACAGGACGACGACGTACTCGGCGACGTATGATGAGGAGGAACAGAAAACAGAAGAAGAAAAAGAAGACAACCCAACAAACGACGACGATAATACCATCTCTCAACAGCTCCACCGAGAAGCGTTATCCGTTTTACAGTGGCACTTGGTCTCCCAAACCGTTGCGAAATTTTGCGAAACTTCTCTGGGACGACAAAAATGTGTCTCCTTGGCTTTGAAAAACACGCAGGAGGAATGCGAAGAAGAAATGCGAGTGACGAGCGGGATTTTAAAGCTTCTTCGTCGTCGTTTACGTTCGGGTGGTGATGATGATGCGAGTTTTGCGTCGTCGTCGTCATCAAAGTCGATACGAAACAGATTACGAAGAGATTATGGATATTTGGACGGCTGTTTCGAAGGATGTAAAGACGCGCGGATGTTTTTGGAAGGAGCGAAGAAAGGGCAGACGCTCAGCGCGGGGAGTTTTGTGGACGTGTACACGACTCTGGAAGCTATGGAAAAGGTGTGCGATGAAATATATATAGATGATGATGCGAGTGGCGCAGACGACGATGATGATGATGTGAAGGCGTTGCGGAAAGCTACGGAAAGCTTACGAGCGTGTCGCGACGACGAGAAAGTGCACGCGATGAAGAAGGAGATTGAACGGTGTATAAACGTAGATATTTCGTCCGGTGCGATACGAAACGACGCGTCGGAAGATTTAGCACAGATTAGGTCGAACTTATCGTCCACGGCGAAGACGTTGAGGAAGACGTTGAACGATATCGCCAACGAGATGGCGCAGAAGAAGTTTGCGGAACGGGCGCAGATCGTGACGAGATTAGGTCGCGAGTGTATTCCCATGAAGCTAGGATCGGCTGGCCAGTTAAAGGGTATCGTACTCGCGACGTCGGATTCTGGTGCGACTGTATTTAAAGAACCAGAAGAAGTTATCGCGTTGAATAACTTTCTCAGCGAATTGAAAGAGTTGGAAGAGATGGAAATTGAAGTCATTTTAAAACGGTTGACGAGCGAGTTGAAAGAAGTAGCCGATGTGATCCAAGAAGCGCTGGAGGTTGGAATGACGACCGCGGATTTAGCGAACGCGAAAGCGAGACACGCGAAATGGATGAGCGGGTCGAGACCCGTTTTCATGGATTCGTCAGCTTCTTCTTCTTCGGAAAAGAAAGTGTCAATCACCAACGCGCAACATCCTCTCCTGTTGGAAAAATATCTACCAAAGCTCCCAAACTTCTTAGGCGACGACGACGACGACGACGACGACGAGAACGATAAACAAAAAGCGTGGGATAAACTCGCACCGGGGAGTTTCTACGACGAGAATGCCGAAGAAGAAACCGATAGCAAACAAGGACGCACTCGATTCGATTGCCGATCGAAAATCGTGCCAATCAACTTCCACATCGACGCGGAAGCCACGGCTGTTGCCATCACCGGTCCAAACACTGGTGGTAAAACGGCTTCGTTGAAAACTTTGGGAATCCTCGTACTCATGGCGAGGGCAGGAATGTATTTACCTTGTGGCGGTGATAGCTCTGAACACGAACAGCAAATTTTACCATTCGTGAGAACGGTCGCGTGCGATTTGGGGGATTCGCAAACTTTGCAACTTGGCGATGGTGGATTATCCACGTTTGGGGCGCACATTCGACGATTGAAACGCATTTTAGAATCCTCCACGGAAGATTCCTTGGTTTTACTGGACGAACCGGGTTCAGGAACCGATCCTCGCGAAGGTGCGGCGTTAGCAGTCGCCGTCTCCTCAGCCGTCGCGAAGAAGTCGAAACTGCTCGTGTTGACCTCGCACTTTGAAGAAGTAAAACAGTTTGCACTCGCGGTCGACGATAACGACAACCAATTCAGAGTAGCAGCCGTTCGATTCGACGTGGAAAATAACCGACCGACTTACGAATTAGTTTGGGGTGAAACGGAAGATTCCAACGCGTTGTCCATTGCGCGCGGTTTAGGATTAGACGGCGATTTATTGGAGGAGGCAACGCAGGCGCACGCGAGAATGATGGAACTGGAAATGCGCAACACGAAGAAACGTGAAGAAAACTCGGATGCAAGTTTAGACGAAGAAGACGAAGACGCAAATCTTGCGGACAGTCTTCGATTGGAACGCGAAGAACAACGCTTACGGTTTACGCAAGCCACGGAAAATTTTGAGCGCGCGCAACAATTGAAAACAAAAGTTTTTCGAGAGACGAACTTTTTGCGAGAGCGCGTTAACATCTCAAAGGAAAGATTTGAGTTTCAATCCGCGCAGTCTATCGAAGAGGCAAAATCGAGGTGTGAAACAGCCGCTACGCTCGAAGAAGTTGAAGAAATAGTCAAAGAAACCTTTCCGGAAGGATTTTACATGAACGCTCGAGGCGAGATTGCGCTCGAAGACGACGGCGGGAACGCGTCTGAATACATCCCAAAGCCAAAAGATAAAGTGCTCGTAAAAATGCTCGGCGGCGCGGAAGCCGAAGTCGTGAGCGTAGATTTAGCCGCGAGCGAGTGTACGGTTCGCATTGGATCGCTAGTGACGCGCAGTCCGTTGAATGGCATTTCGAAAGCGACCGAGAAGCAAGTCTTTGGTGGTCGAAAATAGTACTTAGAACACACAAAATTTAAAAGCAAAGAAGCAAACTGCGCGTACGAGTAGTCTCGTTATCTCTCGTAGAACTACATTCCACTCATCTATCTGCATTTACACAGTATTATACAATAATTTAGGTACCGACACTGACTGCCTGGTACCATGGTACTAGTAACTATAATAATCTAATCGTCCGACAACGAATTCGTCGGATCTTTTAATTTCTTTCGAATTTCTCGCATGCCGAATAAGTTCTTGACGATGTTCTCGGCTTCGTTTTCCGCTTCCAACTCCAACTGTTCCTCGCTCGCATCTTGGAGCATTTTCAACCTATGTTCCCGTCGTTTTCGTTTTTCCAGCTCTTTCATCTCTTTGCCTCGCTTACCGACGCGTTTTAGAATGTTCTTCACCGCAGATTTTTCGTCGTCTGGATTTTCATCTTCCGCGCCGCTCGAATCGTCGTCGCCGAACGAAATTTCGTTATCGCTCTCGTCGTCGAAGACCCAATCCTCGTCGTCATTCAAATCGTCCACTTCGACGGCGTTTCCAGCGCTCGAGATGGTTCCAGCCACGACGTCCTCGAAATCTTGCCCGCCGCCCACGTCTCCCATCCCCGTTGCCGCGTTCCCTTCGCGTTTCTCGTAGGTGAGCATTTTTAAATCGTTCTCGGTCAACACGTCCGAATCTTTGCGTCTGCGTTTTAAAAGCGGTTTCCCGCCCGCCGCGTTCAATTTCTCATTCCTTTCCTTGGCCGTTTGAATGCTCGCTCTTTTGAAAACATCTCTCGTTTCCTCTTCTTCGCGCAGTTTTTTTCTCGCCATACGATCGCGGCGTTTGATTTTCTTCGAAAGTTCGACGTCTTGTCTCGTCGCGTTGGCGATTTGTCGAAGCAGTTTTTCCACCGGATCCAAGAAATCCCAATCGTCGTCACACTCCGGGTCGTCGGGATCGTCGCATACCCTCGAGGCGTTGAAGAGATGGACTTTCTTCTTCTTCTTCTTCCTCCTCCCTCTCGACGTGCTGTCTTCCATCATCTCGTGAACTTCTTCTTCGTGCGCCTTGAGAACGTTGTGCAAATCGGCTAAATCTTGCGTGTGATTT
>Ga0115000_10003367_pt1 | contig 13381 bp, 11 predicted proteins | sample ArcticOcean_MG_C_6_FD_89690 | JGI IMG/M metagenome (GOLD analysis project Ga0115000, IMG submission 89690) | Marine microbial communities from western Arctic Ocean - ArcticOcean_MG_CB8_128 | ecosystem: Environmental > Aquatic > Marine > Oceanic | place: Arctic Ocean: Canada Basin | collected... | reverse complement strand
TGGTCTTTTGGTATATGAATTTATTGGTTGGTTTAGAATGAATAAATGCACCTTATGTTAAGGGTGACTGAAATTTTGGAGAGGGCTGCGGCGGTTTGATAGTTGTAATTCATGTTGTAGTTTTGCCCTAGTCCACTTGTAAACGTGTTGTAATAGGCCGCAGGGGTTTGCTCTTGGACTGATGACAAAGTAATGGTTTTACTTTTGTTGGAAGCAATGGTTTGTGCTTTGGCTTCTGCAATTTTCAGGCAGGATTTCATTAGCTGTTCTTCACATTTTAATTGATTTGTTTCATTCAGATGGCCTGAAACGGTGATGTGAAATATACCGTTGAATCGTAAAATTTTGTACAGTTCTTGGACATCGTTCAGCGAATTTAGTTTGAAGCTCAGTAATTTATTCATCTTTCTCTTTTGAGCAGTGTTATAGGTAGTTGTTGTCACATAATTGTAGTTGGTATTTCCTTTGATTTCTGAAACTGAAACGACTTCGATGTCCTCTTTATTAACCTTAAGTTGCTTTAGTTTATCGTACGTTTTCTTTTCCACTTTATCGATGGTTGTTTTAACAACTTCTTGGTTATCGGGATTTGTTTTTTCAAACTCTTGGATTGCTACATTTATCTGGTAGTAGTCGGGTTTGAATTCTGTTGTTTTTTTGGCCATCACCGTGATCGTTGATTTTTCAGGTGTTTCATACTGAATTTGAGCATGTGTGTCTTTTCCTGCAAGGAAAGCAAGAGACAATGCCGCAGCCACAATTAGATTTTTCTTTTTCATAACATTAATATTTAAACGCGACAACGTTGTCGAACGTTCTACTATTGAATGTCATGATTGATTAAATGGTAACCTTTTTTTCGGAAAATACCGATAGAGAGTATTTACATTGTGTAGATTATTGCTGCTGCCAATGCCATTACAATCATGTGCACAATGATAGCGCCTAGGTGTCTCTTTTTGTTCTTGTTAGTAAATAGGTAGAATACATTTGCAATCAATGATAGCACACCAAATAATACCGTTGCCGCGATAAGTAGCAGATAGGTGTCGTCTTTAAGCAGTGTGCTAAGAACAGTTAATAGCAGTGCAACAACATAGTATATTCCTGAATTAATAAGTCCTGATTTCATACAATGTTTAAAAGATACGAATATGATGATTGAGAGCATAAAAAAAGGGACACTACAAGTATCCCTTTTTCTTCAGTAAATGTGGTAGTTAACTAACTCCTGCAGTTTCCATGTCTCTTTGAACTTTCTTAACTAGTCCTTGCAGTGTTTTTCCTGGTCCTACTTCAGTGAAGCTTGACGCTCCTGAGCTGATCATGTTCTTAACCGTTTGTGTCCATTTAACTGGTGCAGTTAATTGTGATATCAAGTTTTGCTGAATGATTTCTGGGTTAGAAACCGCTTGAGCGTTTACGTTTTGATATATCGGACAAATTGGTTTTGAAAAGTTTGTTTTTTGAATCGCAGCTTCTAGTTCTTGTTTTGCTGGATTCATTAGTGGTGAGTGAAATGCTCCTCCTACGGGAAGCATTAGTGCTCTTTTTGCTCCCGCTTCTTTTAATTTTTCACATGCTGCGTTTACCGCATCAACTTCTCCTGATATAACTAATTGACCCGGACAGTTATAGTTAGCTGCAACTACCACTCCTTTTGTTTCGTTGCAAATCCCTTCAACGATGTGATCGTCCAATCCTAAGATTGCAGCCATCGTAGAGTCTTGCAGTTCACATGCTTTTTGCATGGCCAATGCTCTTTTCGAAACTAATTTAAGTCCGTCTTCAAAAGCGATTGTTTTATTGGCAACTAGTGCTGAAATTTCTCCTAAGGAGTGACCAGCAACCATTTCTGGTGTAAACTCTTCAATGCTTGTTAAAGCAATGACTGAATGTAAAAAGACAGCTGGTTGAGTAACCTTTGTTTCTTTTAAATCTTCAGGTGAACCTTCGAACATGATTTTTGTAATTTCAAATCCAAGAATATCGTTGGCTTGAGAAAACATTTTCTTCGCCACTTTAGATCCTTCGTGAAGGTCTTTTCCCATTCCTGTAAATTGTGCTCCCTGTCCTGGGAAAATAAATGCTTTCATGTAAAAAGGTTTTTTATAAATTCTTTTACTTATTTCGGTTTCTCAAGCGATGCGCTTTATTAAGCGTTTGGTCCAAAATATTCTACAAAATTGTTTTCGGTCTCGTTCAATTTAACACTGTGTAGAAATGCTCCTAACTCAATTACTTCTTTTTCTATTTCATTCCAGATGCTCACAGCTAATACTTCAGTACTTGCCATTTTTCCTTTCAAAAAGGGAACGTCTAGGTTGAGGTTTTTATGATCTAATACTTCCACAACTTTTTCTTGCAACACTTCACTCAATCGTTTCAAATCGATAATGAAACCAGTCAATGGATTAATTTCCCCTTTGACCGTTACGAATAGTTCATAGTTGTGTCCATGCCAATTTTTGTTAGCACATTTACCAAATACTTCGGCGTTTTTCTCCGCAGACCATTCCTCTTGATAGAGTTTGTGGGCAGCATTAAAACGTTCTCGTCTAGTAAGTAATAACATTTTGTAATTATTGGAGCGCAAATATAGTTCAACTGAATCACTTAAACTGAATAATTATATGGTTTTTCAACTGGTTCTTTTTCCCATTATGTTGTCTATTAGGTTTGTCCTTTTTTGATACCTTTGAATAAAAATTATTGAATATGATTATCATCACTGGTGCTGCAGGTTTTATTAGTAGTTGTTTAGTAGCTCGTCTCAATGAACTAGGGTACAAGGAGCTGGTCCTGGTGGATGATTTTTCTCACGAGGACAGAAAGAAAAATTACGAATCAAAAGAGTTCAAAGAACTAGTTGATCGTAAGAGCTTTATCAGTTGGTTGGATGAAAATCAGCGTTTTTGTCAATTTGTAATTCATTTGGGTGCAAGAACTGACACAACGGAATTTAGTAAGGAGATTTTTGATGAGTTGAATTTAGAGTATTCCAAACAAGTTTGGAACAAATGCATTGAGCATGCTTTACCTTTAATTTATGCTTCTTCAGCTGCTACTTATGGGGGAGGGGAATTAGGCTACGATGACAATCACGAGGTGATCGAATCCTTGAAGCCATTAAACCCGTACGGCGATTCCAAGAATGATTTTGATATATGGGCTTTGAAGCAAAAAAGAAAACCATTTTTCTGGGCCGGACTGAAGTTTTTTAATGTGTACGGCCCCAACGAATATCATAAAGGGAGAATGGCTTCAGTTGTGTTTCATGCATTTAATCAAATCAAGGAAAAGGGGTCTATGAAGTTGTTCAGGTCTCATAATCCTGAGTACAAGAATGGAGAGCAATTACGAGATTTCGTATACGTAAAAGATGTGGCGGAGGTAATTGTGTTTTTAATGGAGCACCGAAAGAATTCTGGATTATACAATTTAGGAACAGGGGAGGCAAGGACATTCTTGGACCTGACCAAAGCTACATTCAAGGCAATGGACCGCAAGGAAGATATTTCCTTTATTGATACACCTGAAGATATTCGTGACAAGTACCAGTATTATACAGAGGCTAACATGGCAAAACTTCAAGGCATTGGTTACGATAAGCCATTCACAACCCTTGAAGAAGGTGTAAAGGATTACGTTAACAATTACTTGGAAGAGGTCAAAATGTTGTAGTTGAGAGCTAGTTCTTTTTCTTCTTTTGTATCATATTCGTTCCTCGCAATAACGAAATTGCTTTAACGAGTTGACTTGACTTCAGACTTTTTTTGAACTCGAAAAAGATTGAATTTATTTAATGTTTTTCAAATTCGTCAGCCACTCCGATACTTTCTAAGTAGGAGTGCAAACTTAACTTTGGTTTTGAAATTGAAACCCTTCCTGATCTAACAAATTCAAGAATACCGTAGGGCTTTAGGACTTCAAATAAAGCTTCTGTTTCTTCGTTTAATCCCGTCTTTTCAATAACGCAGAACTCAGTGTCAACAAATAGGATCCGAGCTCCATTGTTACGTACAATTTTTTCAAGGTTGCTTCCTAAAAGTGTTTCCGACTGTAATTTATACAACGCAATTTCCTGAGATATAATTTCGTCTTCCTCAAAGTAGAATGCAACAAATACATCAATGATTTTCTCAATTTGTAAAACTACTTTTCTTACTGTTTCTTGGTCTTCATGTATCACAATTGTAAACCTGTGGATACCTTTAATTTCACTATCACTTGTGGTTAAACTGTCTAGGTTAATTTTTCTACGTGTGAATATTTGTGCCACTTTACCAAGCAGTCCCGCAATGTTTTCAGAATAAACTGATATGGTGTATTTTTTTATGTCTTTTTTCATTTTTTCCTTTTTTTATTTCTGGGAGTCTATTTCTTTAAGATGCCTTCTTCCATTTAGAAACTTAACTACGACAATCTACAATCTGAAACACTCGCTCCAGCAGTAATCATTGGAAATACATTCCCTTCTTTTTCAACAATTATTTCAAGGAAATAAAATCCATCATGCTCCAGCATTGCTTTAAGTGCAGGTTCTAAATCTTTCCTTTCTTCAATTTTATTCGTTTCAAAGTGATATCCTTTGGCAATGGCAATAAAATCAGGATTGATCAACTCAGTTGAAGCATACCTTTTTTCAAAAAACAATTCTTGCCATTGTCTTACCATGCCCAAGAAGTTGTTATTTAAAACAATGATTTTTACTGGTATTTTGGATTGGAAAATAGTTCCCAATTCTTGAATATTCATTTGAAAACCACCATCACCAATAATGGCAACAACTTCTCTATCAGGTCGTGCCATTTTTGCTCCGTATGCTGCAGGTAGCGCAAACCCCATGGTTCCAAGTCCACCCGAAGTTACATTTGAGTTGGTTTCGTTAAATTCATAGTAGCGAGCTGCAATCATTTGATGTTGTCCAACATCAGTTACAATTATCGCTTTTCCTTCCGTTAAATCACTCAGTTTTTTAACTGCTTCAGCCATTTTAATAGCTGGAGTTGTAGGATAGATATCATCTTTTATAACTTGATCATATTCAATTTGGTACAATCTTTCAAACTCATCATTCCACTCAGTATGAGCTGTTTCAATGATCATCGGATTAATTTCTTGCAAGGCGCTTTTTGCATCACCTAAAACTGGAACATGAGCATGAACGTTTTTGTTGATTTCAGCTTTGTCTAATTCAATGTGAATAATCTTAGCTTGTTTAGCGTATTTTTTCAAATCACCAGTTACCCTGTCGTCAAACCTCATTCCAATAGCAATTAATACATCACATTCGTTGGTCATTAAGTTCGGCGCATAATTTCCGTGCATTCCCACCATTCCTTTGAAAAGTGGATGGTTAGACGGGAAGGCAGACGCCCCAAGCCATGTGCATGCAACAGGTATGTTTGCTTTTTCTGCAAGCTCCAAAATTTCCTGTTGAGCGTCAGAAATCAAAACCCCATGTCCAACAATTATAAATGGCTTTTTAGCACTGTTTATTAATTGAGCAGCATCTTTTAAGCTGTCCTTATTTAATTTAGGAACAGGCTGGTAGGATCTGATACTTGTGCATTTTTCGTAGGCAAAATCAAACTCTTCAAATTGTGCGTCTTTTGTAATGTCAATTAAAACTGGTCCGGGCCTCCCTGAATTTGCAATGTAAAATGCTTTAGCCATTGCTTCAGGTAATTCGTCAGCTTTAGTAACTTGAAAGTTCCACTTTACTACGGGTGCAGAAATACCTATGATATCAGTTTCTTGAAAAGCATCTGTTCCTAATAAATGACTAGGAACTTGACCGGTGATACAAACCATTGGTGTACTGTCAATCATAGCGTCAGCCATTCCGGTAACTAAGTTGGTAGCTCCTGGACCCGATGTAGCAATTGCTACAGACGTTTGATTAGTAACTCTTGCCCACCCTTCGGCTGCATGAGTTGCACCTTGTTCGTGTCTAACCAAGATGTGTTTAATTTTGTCTTCGTACTTGTAAAGTTCATCGTAAACAGGCATGATTGCTCCTCCAGGATAACCGTAAACGGTATCGATCCCCTCTTCAATTAAGCAAAGCATTAGCGCTTCTGCTCCTGTTACTCTTTTAGTTGGCTTGTTTCCCATTGTTACCTGGTATTGTAGAATTTGTATTGTATAAAAAAACCTTTCTCAGCGATGAGAAAGGCTTTGAATATTATTATAGCTTTTCCGCATCGTTTTAGTCTTTGACGACGAGTACGACCGAATTGTAGTTAGGTTTATTTAGTGTTGTTTTAAACATTTTCATTATTCTCTGATTAAAGGTACGATTCTTCACTCCTATTTAAGAGTGATTTGAAAACAGTAAGTCGTGTTTTTTGTTTTTTGGTCTCGCGTTCAAAAGGGAGTGAAAGGACTTAACTATCTGATGGTAAAGATAGTAAGTGGCTAATTGTAAGGATGTGTAAAGCTGTTTTTTAGTACGATATCCTAATTGGAATAGTGTACATAACGGAGGTTGGTCGATCTAAATTCATCCCAGGATTTAACTTAGGTAGCAATCCAACGGCTTTAATAGCTTCTTTATTTAAGATGTCGTGCTTTCCTTTTAATATTTCAATTCCCCCTACAATTCCTTTTTTGTTGACCACAAACTTGACATATATCACGTCCTCCAATTCCATTTCTTGCGCAATTGGTGGCATGTCAAAGTTGGCTTGAATTTTATTTTGCATTAATTTTTCAGTGCAAATTTTACGTTCCATGTTTGATTTCAAGTCCGCACATTCAGGATAAGTTGGCATGTTACTAACAAAGGTCATTGGAACATCTTCAATTGCTTCGTCGTTACTATCACCAACGGGCTCGTCTTCGATAACCATTTCGTCCAAGTCTGTATCGTCAAAATCAGGAATCTCTGTAATGACTTCGTCTTCAACTAATTTTATCTCTGGTTCAACCGGGGGCTTCTCAGCTGGTGGTGGCGGAGGCGGCGGAGGCGGCGGTGTAGTGATGGGAGGTAGTTCAGAAAGATCATCCTCTACTTGCATGTCAAAATCGTACACTAATTTAGAAAAAGACTTCATGTTTAATGCAGCGTAAGTGCAGCTTAAAACAAGCAACATCCCTACTAAAAAGAACACGGTTTTCTTATTCTCTAAATTACTCTTGTTGTTTTTTCTGTGTTCCATAATTGTAGTTAATCAAACGAAATGTAAAGTTCATTATTACCTTTCGATAAATCAAAATTACAGATTTTTTTTTGGAGCAGTTAACGTTGCGTTAATTTATGTTATTTTTGATTCATACATGAAAAAGATTTTTCTTCTCGCGATACTGCAAATCTTATTTTGTATTGCCTATTCGCAGCAGTTAAATATGCAAGTGCTATCAGAAAAATCGGGAGAGGGTGTTCCACTAGTTAATGTGGTATTGCTTCCTGGTAGTCAAGCAACAGTTGCTGATTTTGACGGAAATTTTAGTATCAGTAATACTGGTGATAATGATTCACTCATGGTCTTAGGGGTCGGTTTTGAAGTTTTCAAAGAATCAATTGCCAATTTACTTGAAAAGAAAACTTTGAGTTTAAAAGAAGAGAGTGTTGAGTTGGAGCGAGTCGAAATCAAAGTAATTAGAAGAAAAAAACGAAACAGAAAAGTTGATCCAGCTTACTTGTTGCACAAGGCTATTGTGGAACATGCGTCGGTCAATGATTTTAAGAATAATGCCAGTTATTCTTGTAAAATATATAACAGGGTTGAGGTAGACGTAAACAACGTTACTGATAAGACAAGAGACGTGTTGATTTTTAGACCAATCCACTTTCTTTTTGATGACATTGACAGCACTTCATTTCCTAAAAAGTTTGTTCCTATATTATTTACAGAGGTAGTTTCGGACTATCACAAAGGAATTGAAGGCAAAAGGGAAATTGTAAAAGGAAGCAAGGTTTCAGGGGTGGAAATTGAAACCTTGGCTCAGTTTACAGGAAACATGTATTTGGAATTCAACGTGTATGACAATTACTTGACTTTATTTCAAAAGAGTTTTGTTTCCCCGTTAGCTACAAACTCATGGTTGACTTACAATTTTTACTTGACCGATAGTTTACACAAGGGAGACACAACGCTGTATAAATTAGAGTTTATTCCGAGAAGACAACATGAATTGGCTTTCAAAGGACAGTTATGGACTGACAATAAAAGCTTTGCCATTCATGAAATTAAGTTAGAATTGTTGAAAACAGCCAATGTCAACTACATTAACCAGTTTGAAATTGATATCAATTATGCTTACAATGATTCTGCTTGGGTAATCGCATCTGAAAATATATTAATGGATATAAATTTGACTAAAGGAGTTTATGGGTTTTACATTAAAAAAAAATCTACTTTTTTGGATTACCAACACCCTGTAAGTTTTCCAGATAATTATTTTAAACTTTCTGAAATGGTTACTTCTTGGGATTCAATTGCTGAATACGGTGATAAAGCCATTGCAGAAATGCGTGTTCGAGCTAATGACAGTATAGAAAATAGTATTTATCACAAGATGGATAGTGTGATGAACACCGGGTACATTAAAAGAGTTAAGAGTTTAGGTAAAATGTATTATACAGGATATTTTCCTTTTAAAAATGTTGAATTGGGACCATATTATTCTTTGTATTCTTACAACGAAATTGAGGGGAATCGTTTCAGGGTAGGTGGAGCAACGAGGACTGATTTTCTTCCGAAGACACAGCTATTTGGTCATGTAGCTTACGGTACAAAGGATGAAAAATACAAAGGTCAGTTCAGGGCGACTCACTTCTTCAATCTAAAAAACTGGAGGTATGTGCGCTTAGGGTATTATGAGGACTACACCTTGTTAAGCTCAAGTACTAATTCATTTGCCACGGATAATATATTGTCCTCATTAGCGAGGAGGGTTAGTCCAAGATTTACCCACTTAAAAAGGTATTCAGGTGAGTGGTTTCATTCTTATTTTCAAGGTTTAGAGAATTATATAAAAGTTAATTGGGAAGAGTATCGACCTCTGGGTTCTTTAACCTATGAGCGACCGGATTTGACCAACGTTAGTCTTGTCAGGATGAATACGGTCAAATTTGGTGGAAGACTGGCTTTGGGGGAGAAATTTGGTTATGGAGGTTTTAGACGTTTTAGTTTTGGTTCAAAAAAGCCCATTTTAAACTATAGTTTTACGCAAGGAATTGTCATAAAGGGTGAGGGTTATGAGTTCAGTAAAGTTGAATTAGAATTTATAGATAAGTATTACCTGGGCTTCATGGGTTACTTGAAAGTGGTTTCTACAGCAGGAAAAGTTTGGGGAAATTTACCTTATCCTATGCTTTTGAATCATACAGGAAATGATTCTTATTATTACGATAGTAAAGCCTTTAACTTAATGAGTCCTTTTGAATTTGTGAGTGACGAACAAGTTACTTTAATGTTGTCTCATCATTTTAATGGTTTATTGATGAACCAAGTGCCTTTGTTTAAACGATTGCATTGGAGGTCATTTGTTTTCGGACGAGCCGCTATAGGGCGGTTAAGCAGTGGTCATGAACAGGTTGTTTTACTTCCAACAGGATTGTCTGAATTAAGAGAGCCTTATGTTGAAGCTGGTGTGGGGATGGAAAATATCTTTAGAATTATTAGGGTTGACTTCTTGTGGAGACTGACCAATATAGATCCTGACACGCAAGTTTTTGGAATAAACTTCGCTTTTCAACCAAGACTGTAACATCATCAAGCTTAATATTAGGCACAAAGTACGTTCGAAAACAGAGGTTTTGTACCTGTTTAGACCTAGAGTATATCAAGCTCAATCAGTTAAAACTAATTTTGGACACTTACTTTTGTTCCTTATGGTCAACAACGTTCTCTATTCCCAGTTATTTTTTTATCTTTGCCGACTGTTGAAAATAGAGGGGAAAGGAATCAAATTATATCAAAAAAGACGACATGAAACTTTCGAAATTTAAGTTTGAATTACCAGAAGAATTAATTGCCAAACATCCTGCTGATGTTCGTGATGAATCAAGATTAATGGTTGTTCATAGAGATACTGGTAAAATTGAACACAGAATATTCAAGGACGTTTTAGAATATTTTGATGATCAAGATGTGATGATTTTTAACAACACAAAAGTTTTTCCAGCCAGAATGTATGGCAACAAGGAAAAAACTGGAGCAAAAATCGAAGTGTTTTTGTTGAGAGAACTTGACAGAGAAAGTAAACTATGGGATGTATTAGTTGATCCTGCTAGAAAAATTAGAATTGGAAACAAATTATATTTTGGAGAAAACGAAGATTTTGTTGCTGAGGTAATTGACAACACTACTTCAAGAGGAAGAACTTTGAGATTCTTGTTTGATGGACCGTACGAAGAGTTCAGAAGAAGATTAAATGAACTTGGTGAAACACCTTTACCAAAGTACATCAATAGAGATCCGGAACCAGCTGATATCGAAAGATACCAAACCATTTTTGCAAAAGTGGAAGGTGCAGTTGCAGCTCCAACAGCAGGTTTACACTTTAGTAAAAACCTGATGACAAAATTAGAAATCAAAGGAATCAACTTTGCAGAACTTACTTTGCACGTAGGTTTAGGTTCTTTTAGAACTGTTGAAGTAGAAGATTTAACTAAGCACAAAATGGATAGTGAAAAAATCGCTATTGGTACTGATGCCGAAGTTATAGTTAACAGAGGAATTAAAGAGAAAAGAAGAATTTGTGCTGTTGGAACTACTGTAATGAGGTCTGTTGAAACATCTGTTTCCACTGATCACGAATTAAAAGAATACGAAGGTTGGACGAATAAATTTATTTTTCCTCCTTATGATTTTAGGGTAGCCAACTCAATGATTACCAACTTCCACATTCCAGAATCAACATTGTTGATGATGACTTGTGCGTTCGGAGGTTATGATTTGATCATGGAAGCATATCAGATAGCAATTAAAGAAAAGTACAATTTCTTTAGCTATGGTGATGCGATGTTAATCATATAATGATTTAAGCAAATGCTTGTAGTAAAGGATATTCTTGAAAACAAAGAAGCTATCATTAAGGCACTCTCTAAACGAAAGCCGGATGCTCACCAGTTAATTGAAGAGGTTGTCCAATTAGATGCTGCTCGCAAAAAGGCAATTTTTTCTTTAGAAGAAATTCAGGCTGAAAGTAATAAAGCAGCTAAGGATATTGGGATGCTTTTTAAGGAAGGGAAAGTCCAGGAAGCTAATGTGTTGAAAGAAAAAGTACAAGCTGGAAAGTCACAACTTCAAGATTTAAAAGTGAGCAGTGCTAAAATCGATGAAGCTTTAAAAGCATTGCTATACAGTATTCCAAATGTACCACACGAGAGTGTTCCTGTTGGAAATTCAGAAGAAGAGAACGAAGAAGTTAAAAGAGAAGGAACAATTCCAACATTACATGCTGGCGCGGTTCCTCACTGGGAATTACTTAAGAAATATGACCTGGTCGACTTCGAAGTTGGTGTCAAAATTACAGGTGCAGGTTTTCCAGTGTATAAAGGCAAAGGAGCGAGGCTTCAAAGAGCTATGATCAACTTCTTTCTTGACGAAGCTGTTAATGCCGGCTATGATGAAGTGATTCCACCGCTATTGATAAATGAAGCATCAGGATACGGAACAGGTCAATTACCAGACAAGGAGGGTCAGATGTATCATACACAAGTGGATGACTTGTACTTGATACCTACTGCTGAAGTTCCTGTTACAAATTTGTACAGGGATGAAATAATTCCAGTTGAAAAACTACCAATTAAGAATGTTGCGTATACACCATGTTTCAGAAGAGAGGCAGGGTCGTATGGTAAAGATGTAAGAGGTCTAAACCGATTGCATCAATTTGATAAAGTAGAAATTGTACAAGTTGTTGATCCAAAGAACAGCTACAAAGTGTTGGAAGACATGAAGAATCATGTGGAGTCTTTGCTAGTTAAGCTTGGGTTGCCATATAGAGTTTTACGTTTATGCACGGGTGATTTAAGTTTTACCTCTGCCTTGACTTATGATTTTGAAGTGTTCTCTACAGCTCAAGACAGGTGGTTGGAAGTAAGTAGCGTTTCAAACTTTGAAACTTACCAGTGTAACCGTTTAAAATTGCGTTACAGAGAAGGTGCTGAAAAGCCACAGTTGGCTCACACATTAAATGGAAGTGCACTTGCATTGCCTAGAATGTTGGCGGCAATATTGGAAAATTATCAAACAGAGGAGGGAATTGACATTCCAGAAGTTTTAGTTCCTTACACAGGATTCAAATCTATTTCATAAGCTAGTATTTGTTGCCGAGTGCAATAAAAGCATCAAGTTTTTCTTTTATACCTAAAGGATCTTGTTGAACACTCAAACCAAATGGCTTTTCGATTTTTCAACTCGTTCTTTTTTCCTTTCGCTTCGTTTAAAAATTAGAATGTAGCTAGGGCTATGTTATAATTTTTGTTCTCCATTTATCAATTTCCAAAGGTGTTCACTTGTTCGTCATTCCTCCTCGGCTCGCCTAGCGAAAGAAAACAATAGTCTTCGGTGAAATTCCCGAAAAACTATGTGGTTTGAGTATATTAGTATCGATGAATATTTACACCAAAAAAATATTGTGGAAGTATCTGCTATTGGCAGTTGCAGTATTTATTGGCGGTATGTCTTTGTGGTACACGAACAGTGTTGTTACAAAGTTGGCTGCTGAGGAAGAGAAGAAGGTGGAATTGGTTGCAACAGCCACAAAAATTGTTACTTCTACTAATGACTTTACTGCTGATCTTAATTTTTCCTTTAAGGTTATCCGGGAAAATAATACGGTCCCTGTTATTTTAGTCGACGAAAATCATGTGGTGAAATCATGGCGAAATTTAGATTCTGCTAAAGTGCTGAAAGACCCAGATTATTTAACGGAAGTTCTGAAGGATATGAAGGCTTATCATGATCCAATTGCCATTGAAGTTTCAGAAAATTCAAAGCAATACATCTATTTTAAGCCCTCCATTTTAATCGACTTATTAAGGTACTATCCTTATGTTCAATTAAGCATCATTGCTCTCTTTATCGTTATTGCCTACTTGGCTTTTTCATCATCAAGAAATGCGGAGCAAAACCAGGTGTGGGTGGGGATGTCTAAGGAGACTGCCCATCAATTAGGAACACCACTTTCATCCTTGTCAGGATGGTTGGAAATTTTAAAAAGTCAAGGTGTCGAAGACTCCATAAGTTCTGAAATAGAAAAAGATTTGGTGCGCTTGAATAGCATAACCAACAGGTTTTCGAAGATTGGTTCTCAGCCAGTTTTACAAGAAGAAAATTTGTTTGAAGTATTGACGACAACAATTACTTATTTGAAAGGTAGGATCTCTAAAAAAGTCAATTTTTCATTTGAGTATAGCATT
>Ga0115000_10003365_pt1 | contig 13382 bp, 10 predicted proteins | sample ArcticOcean_MG_C_6_FD_89690 | JGI IMG/M metagenome (GOLD analysis project Ga0115000, IMG submission 89690) | Marine microbial communities from western Arctic Ocean - ArcticOcean_MG_CB8_128 | ecosystem: Environmental > Aquatic > Marine > Oceanic | place: Arctic Ocean: Canada Basin | collected... | reverse complement strand
AAATTTAAAAATGGAATATTTAATCAAATTGCATCAACACCAACCATTGACTCTTTAGGTTACTTTTATGGAAGTATTACAAAATTATTGGGATACAAGCCTCATCAACATGAAGGAAAAATATTAGGTCTAGCAGCTTACGGAAGAAATAAAAAAATTGCTAAAGAAATAATCAATATGATTTCATATGATAGTAAATCTAATCAATTTGTTGGTAATTATGAAAAAGGTTTATATCAAGCAAATTTTGATAACGTTAATTTAAAATTTCTTAAAAGAAAATATACAAAGGATCAAATCGCTTTTTCGACTCAATTAGCTCTAGAAAGGACAGTTATAAAGTGTGTAAAATCTTTGTCAAAAAATAAAACCAATTTAGTTATAGCTGGAGGTGTTTTTGCTAATGTTAAATTAAATCAAAAAATAAGCGAGTTAAAAAATATTAAAAAATTATATGTATTTCCTAATATGGGAGATGGTGGTCTTTCAGTTGGTGCTGCGCAATATGCTTATTTTAAAAAAACAAAAAAATTTCCCATTAAAATTAATTCAATGTATCTTGGAAATAGATTTTCTGAAAAATTAATCATTAGTGAAATTAATAAATTTAAACTATCTTTTGTAAAACCTAAAAATATAGAAAAAGAAGTTGCTATACTTTTATCTAAAAAAAAGGTTATTGCCCATTTTTCTGAAAAGATGGAATTTGGACCTAGGGCCCTCGGAAATAGAAGTATTTTATGCAGTGCTGAGGATGCAAAAATAAACCTAACTTTAAACAAAAAATTAAATCGAACAGAATTCATGCCTTTTGCACCAATATTAAGAAAAAAAGATGCTAGAAAATTTTTATTTGTCTCTGAAAAAGTAGATTATAAATATATGACGTTTACATGTGACTGTAAAAAATCCATGCTGAAAGCGGCTCCAGCAGCAGTTCATGTTGACAATACTGCAAGACCTCAAATAATTTCAAAATCAGACAATAAAAGATTGTACAAGATTATTAGCGAATACAATAAAATTACAGGTATACCAATTTTAATTAATACTAGTTTTAATATGCATGAAGAACCTATTGTGAATTCTCCCAATGACGCAATTAGAGCCTTTATTTCAGGTAATTTAGATTATTTAGTTCTAGAAAAATTTTTAATTTCTAGGAAATGAAAAAGATTGCATTCAAAGTTGCCTTCTCCGAAAAAATTGGTTCAGGTCACATCTACAGATGCGCAAGATTATCAGAAAGTTTAAAAAAAAAAGGTGTAATTACTTATTTTTTATTAAATAAAAAAATAGGTTATAAGTTATCTTTTTTAACAAAAAGCTTTAGTTTTTGTATAGTGAAAAAAAACTTTGAAGATGAGAAAAATTTCTTAGAGTCAAAAAAAATTAAAAATTTATTAATTGATGATCCCAAAGTAAATTTTAAAAAACAAAAAAAATATAAACTCTCTATAGATAAGCTCTTTATTTATCAAGATCTACCCGCAAAGAATTGTGCAGATATATTAATTAATCATAACTATATAAAAGAAAGTTTAAACAAATATAAAAATTTATCTTATAAAAAATGTAAATTTTATTTAGGTCCTAAATATTATCTATTTAATAAATTTAAAAGTTTTAATAAAAAAGAAAATTTAACTACAATTTTTCTAGGTGGCAGTACTTCAATTAAATTATTAGATAATATATTAAAAATTATAAGTTATAATACTATTAAAAAATCGAAGATAATAGTTTTTAATGGAATTTTTAAAAAAAATATGAAGTTTTTAAAACAAAAGTATTCAAAATTACAAATTTATTTTAGGTCTCAAAATAAACAGCAAATATTCTTTGAAACTATATCTAAATCCAAAATATTTTTTTCTAGTTGTGGATCCACTATTTTAGAGTCTATTTACCTAAAAACGCCCACTATTGCTTTTATTAGAGCAAAAAATCAAAAGAATAATTGTTTAAATTTATCAAAAGACAAACTAATACATTATTCAAAAACTGAATTTACAACTAATAATTTCATTAATACAATATTAAATAATAAGAAATATTACAAAAGACTTGTTAAGAGATTAAATAATTATAAAAAAAAAAATTTTAAAAATAAATTAAGTATTAAAATTTTTAATCAAATTAAATGAAACAAAAAAAAAAAACAATCTTTTTTTTAATTACTTTATTATTTTTCTTCCTTATTGTTGCTTACTTAGCCGAATTATATCTGATTTATAAAAGTAATAATGTTAAATTTATAAAGGATGACAGATGGCTGCAATATAACATTAAAAAAAAAGAAATTGATGATCTGAAACCATATGTAAATAGTATGTACACTTTAAATCACAGTCTTAAGTTTCCAAAATATTTTTCCCCATCTACATTCTCAAATTCTAGTATTTTTACCTGTAATGAAAACGGTTATTATCCAATAGTCAACTCAGATAGATATGGATTTTATAATGATAATGAAGTTTGGGAAAAACCATTTGATATAGTTTTTGTCGGAGACCCATTCACTGCTGGCTCATGTGTAAATATTGAGGATAATATTGTATATAATTATAAAAAAAATTTTCAGAATAAAAATATTTTAAATCTAGGTACAGCTGGTAGCTTTCCTCTATTAGATTTGTTGAAATTAAAGGAATACATATTTCATTCATCTCAAAATAAAAACCAAAAAAAATTTACTGGCTATATTATGAAGGCAACGACTTGAGAGAATTAAGTAATTTTAATATTAAATATAAAGAAACTTATCTATTTGAATATTTGACTAATCCAATGTTTTCTCAAGAGTTGTTATATAATGACAAAGCAAGAAATACAGAAATTAGTAAAAGTTTAGATTATGTTATAAGTATTATGAAAAATATAAGTGGTCAAAAAAATTTTCATAAGTATAAATTTCATCATTTTTTAACCATGGCAAAAATAAGAACGTTACTTTTAAGTTCTTTTTTTAGCGAAAAACAAGATATAGATTTAGAGGCGCTTAATTTGTTTGAAAATATTATAAGTCAGGTTAATTATTTAGTTAAAAAAAATAATGGAGAATTAATTTTTGTATATTTACCAACAATAGAAAGATATAGTAAATACAAATTATATAATTTTAAAGTTAACAGCAGATCTATTCTCGATAAAAAATTAAAATATAGTGAAGTAATTAAAATGATAAAAAAACAAGATGTGAAAATTATTGATATTAAAACAGATATATTTGATAAGTTTGAGTATCCTTTAGAATTATTTCCTCAAAGAAAACATCACCATTACAACTCAAAAGGTTATAAATTAATTTCAGATTATTTATCCAGTAAATTTAATTAGTTAATATATGAATTCTAAAATTGATTTGCCCCACAATATATTAAAGAAATATTCAAAAGATGATCCTGAATTGATTCTTCAAAATGAATTATATAAAAAATTTGGTGATAGATTTTTAGATTATAGGGAAAAATATAACAGAATGTTAACAGACGAACATCATAAACAACTTTTAGATTATCCACTAACAGTAGTATTAGAATTAGTTAATAGGTGTGATTTAGAGTGTGTGATGTGTTATCAGGGATTTAGAAATGACACAAATAAAGTAACAGTCAATGAAAGTGTATTAGATAAGATTTTTGATGATTTTAAAAAAAATCAACTTTCAGCATTAATGTTAACTGCCTCGGAGCCCTTGTTATATAAAAATATTGGGCACGTTTTAAAAAGAGCTGAAGAAGCAAAAATAATGGATACATTTATTTTTACTAATGGTTCGTTATTAGACAGAAAAAAATCAGAAATGATAATTAATAGTTGTGTTACAAGGTTATTTGTTTCAATTGATGCCGCAACAGAAGAAACTTATGACAAGGTTAGAATTCCAGTTGGAAAAAAAAGATTGCAATATAACAGGTTGGAATTGTTAGAAAAAAAAATAAAAGATTTCATAAAACTTCGGAATGAGTCGGGTAAAAAATTACCACTTACAAGAGTATCTTTTGTGGCATTAAAAGAAAACCAACATGAAATTGAAAAATTTAAAGAAAAATGGGAGGGGATAGTAGACTCAGTTGAAATTCAAAGAGAAACGTCAATTAATCTCTACAAAGATATTGAAACTCTTGAAAAAGATAAAAGTTATATTCCAAAAAATACAAATTATAATTGCAATAAGCCTTGGGGAGATATGGCTATATATTCTGATGGAAGAGTTGGGCCCTGTTGCAACCTAGTAGGAAGAATGAGTCCGATCGGAAATGTCAATGAAAAAACAGTTTTTGAAATATGGAATGGAGAGACAATGAGCAAATTAAGAGAAGGTTTCAAAAATAATTCTCCAAATGATATTTGTAAAATTTGCATAGATAATCAAGAAACTAATATTTAATTAATCAAAAAAGTGCAATTTATAATTAACTTTTATAATTTTATCAAAAAGTTATCTTTTTTAATTTCAAAAAAAAATAAAAAAAGATCCATAAAAATTTTGATTGGTATGGTTATTGTAGCACTTGCAGAAGTTTTGGGCTTGGGTTTGATTTATCCCACAATTCAACAAGTTTTAGGAAACAAAATAGATTTCTTAAATGAATTTAATTTTTACAAAAATCTAAATGGATCTGAACAATTGTTACTAGTGCTTATAGTTATTTTTTTTGTTTTTTTATTAAAAAATATTTTCACAATTTTATTCATTATTTACAGAAGCACATTTATGCAAAATTTTTTAACAAACTTAAGAAAAAAATTATATAAATTGTATGTAAATCAAAATTTTAAAAGCTTTATAGATAAAAATTCTCCAGACATTTTAAGAAACATCCAAATAGAAACAACGGTAGTAATGAGGTCATTAGAGGGTTTTATTAATATTTTATCAGAAACCTTGATTTTGTTGGGTATATTAACTTTGTTGATTTTTTTAGCACCTCTTCCTTCAACAATAATTATTCTAATGTGTTTTTTGTTTTTTTTAATTTATGTTAAAACTTTCAAAAAAAATATTTTTAAACTTGGTAAAGAAAGATTTGAATTAGATTCAAGTTTAATAAGTCATGTAAATAGTTCTCTTGGAAATTATAAAGAAATATTAATTTACAACATATTTTCTTTTTTTAATCAAAAATTTGATGACACTGGATATAGATTGAATAAAAATATGAGAAATATAATGGTTTTATCACAAGCATTGAGAGTAATTATAGAGCAATTTGGTATAATTGTTATTTTAGGTTTATCATTTTATTTTTATAATACATCTGAAAATCTTTCATCAAACACTGCTTTATTAGGTTCGTATGTATATGCTTTCTTCAAAATTTTACCTTCGTTGAACAAAATTACTTTAAACGTGCAAGCGATTATCAATGGCAAACATTCAGTCGAGTATTTATGTGGTGAAATTCAAAGATTAGAGAATTTACAAAATCCTAATAGCAATAAAAAAATTGAAAATTTAGAAAAATTTCAGCATTTAAAAATTCAAGACTTAGATTTTAAAATAGGTGACAAGTATATTCTTAAAAATATTAATTTAGAAATCAACTCAAATGATAAAATAGGTATAATGGGTGAAAGTGGATCAGGAAAGACAACTTTATTAAATTTGATTATGGGTTTAGTAGAACCATATCGTGGCAAAATAATATTAAATGGTAGTTCAAATTTAAAAAATTTAAAGCATAATATTGCTTTTGTTTCTCAGTCAAATCATATTATGAATGACACTTTAAAAAACAATGTAACGTTTGGTCAATATAAAAATAATGAAATTGATGAGAAAAAGTTTTGGAACTCTATTAAAAAAAGTGGCTTAGAAAAATTTACTATGAGTTTGAAAAATAAAGAAAATACAATGATTAATGAAAATGCAACAAATATATCTGGAGGTGAATCTCAGAGAATTCTAATAGCAAGAGCCTTATATTTTGCCTCTGATATAATAATTTTAGACGAGTTTAGTAGCGCCCTAGATATTCAAACAGAAAATAAAATTTTAGAGGAAATAAATCAAATTGATAAAACTATAATTATAGTATCACATAGGAAAAATACTTTTAAAAACCTTAAAAAGATATATCAAGTAGATAATAAATCTTTGAATAAAATAGATGTTTAAAAATAAATCAATATTAATAACAGGCGGCACGGGTTCTTTTGGTAAAAATTTTTTAAGAAAAATTATTCAAAAAAATAAAAAAATTAAACGAGTAGTAATTTTTAGTAGAGATGAATTTAAACAGTCTGAGATGCAAAAAGAATTCAATCCAAAAAAGTATAGATTTTTAAGATATTTTATCGGAGATGTCAGAAATAAAGAAAGACTAAAGATTGCTCTAAATGAAATTGATATTGTAATACACGCTGCCGCATTGAAACAAGTGCCAACAGCTGAATACAATCCTTTTGAATTTATAAATACAAATATTCTTGGTGCCGAAAATTTAATACAAGCATGTTTAGAAAATAAAGTTAAAAAAGTAATTGCACTTTCAACGGATAAAGCATCCTCACCTATAAATTTATATGGTGCAACAAAATTATGCTCGGATAAACTTTTTACTGCTGCAAATAACATTAGGGGCAAAAAAGATATATTATTTAGTGTTGTAAGATATGGTAATGTTTTAAATTCAAGAGGGTCAGTAGTACCTCTTTTTAAGGAAATATCAAAACAAACAAAAACTCTACCTATAACTGATCCAAACATGACAAGATTTCATTTATCTATAGATGAAGCATGCGAATTTGTATTTGAATGCTTAAATTTAGCAAAAGGGGGTGAAATTTTTGTTCCAAAAATTCCATCATACAAAATTATTGATTTAGCAAAATCAATAAAACCAAATTGTAAATTTAAACATATTGGAATCAGACCTGGAGAAAAATTACATGAGGAGATGATAAGTATTAATGACTCAATAAATACAATTCACAATAAAAAAATGTACATTATTTTACCATTTGATCAAATTAAAATGTTTAAAAAAAATTATTATAATTTTACTAAAGTGCCAAAAAACTTTACATATAATTCATTAATTAATCCTAAATATTTGACAATAAATGAATTAAAAAAAATTATTTTTAATCAAGCTGAAGAGATTTAATTTGAATATAGCAATTATTCCTGCAAGGAAAAATAGTAGAAGAATAAAAAATAAAAATATTATAAATTTTTGTGGGAAGCCCATCATTTATTACAGTTTAAAAGCTGCAAAAAAAAGTAAACTTTTTGATAAAATAATAGTTACAACAGATTGTAAAAAAATTAAAAAATTATCATATTATTATGGAGCCGACTTAGTTATTAACAGAAAAGAAAAGTTAGCAAAAAATAATATTGGAATCATTAATGTTATTAAAGACTCAATCAAAATATTAGCAAATGATAATATCAATCCCGATTATGTTTGTTGTATTTTCCCTGCATCTCCAAATATAGATATTCATAATTTAAAAAAAAGTTTTTTAAAAATAAAAAAAAATAAAAATGGTTTTGTTTTTGCAGCTGGTGAAACATTCCAAAAATTTACTGATAGTTTTTTCTTTGATAAAAAAACTCTAATTAAAGTCAAAGAGCTTAATGTTTTGAAAAAATATTTAAGCAAAAAACTATATATAGACGCTGGCCAATTTTATTGGGCAAAAAAATTAACATGGTTAAATTCAAAAACTACATTTCAAAAAAATTCATCAATAGAATTAATAAAAAACAGAAAATACGCTGATATTAATACACATGATGACTTAAAATATGCAGAATATTTATTTGAATCAAAGTAATTATTCAAATTTTTTTTGATAATTTAATTATTTTTTTCATCAAAATTAATAATCAACTTTTTCTTTTGATTGAGTGCTTATATTCTTGTTCAGAATTTGGTTTTTGATTACTATAGGTGCAAATAGTACAAAATTTGACTCCTTTAGGTAAGCCATAAATTTTTTTGGATTATTATTTCCAAAGAAGTAATCTTTCTTATTAAAGATTTTTGTAATTAATAACAATTTTTTTTTTTAATAGAAAATTATAATAATTTTTAAACATTAATATTATTTATCCAAATTAATTAAAAAATTATTTATAATTTTCGAAACTTTTTTATTTCCTTGTATTGAAAAGTGTATTCCTTTAGGCGCATAATCTTCAATTAAATTTAGAGAATTAGTCAAATCAATAAACTTTATATCTTTTTTTTTTAAATAATCTATCACGTTATTACCATATATTTTCCCTCTATAATCATAATCCCAATAATCAGATGCTGGAATATATACAAAAAAGTATTCACAATTAATTTCATTGGTACAATTTTTTTCTACAAAATTTATTAATCTCTTTGTATTTTTTGGTATTAATTTTTGATTAATTTTATATATTGTTGAGATAGTTTTTTTTATCTCAGTTAGTTTTAAGTGATAAATAACTGTATTGATTTTTTCTGTCCAAAATTTTGTTAGTTCTTTTTGTTTATCATAATATTTCTCAGCAACCGTAATATTTTTTTCATAGAAATCACTTATTAGATTTAAATTTTTTAAATATTCTTTTGAAAAGACAAAATTATTATTTATATCTTTCTTTAAAATATTTCTATTATTAACTATCATTTTTTCATAGGTAGAATTCTTATTGTACTCATAATCATTTGAATAAATAAATACGATTATTTTTTTTGGTTTAATTACTTCCAAAAAATTCTTTATAATGATCTGATAATGAGTGGGATTAGAACTCCCTATTCCTAAATTAATAACATTACTATCTTTCGATAAAATATTTGATATTGTGTATTTATCATCAACACAACTTCCATGTATAAAGCTATCTCCTATAAGCATTAAATCTATATCTTTTTCATAAATTTCATTATTATTTCTAAAACCATATTTATCAGTTTTATATTTTATAAGGCCATATCCTTCATCACAAAGATATGAGTTTTGATTAATTAAAGAACTTATTGGTAGAATTGAATATTTATTTTTTAAATCATTATTTAATTTTTCAGAATTGATAGGGTAAAGGGTGAACTTAATCCCTTCTTTGAAAGCTTCAATTTTTTTAGTCATATTAATATCAAGCATTTCCACCTTTATTTTACTTGCTTCACTTAAATGTCTAAAATTATATTTTTTTAACACCCAGTCTGTAATAATAATGCAAATGTAGAAAACGAGAACAAATATTGATAAATTTATAATCAAATTATTTTTTTTTAACAAATAATACCTCGGTATGATTATATTTTGGTTTATCTACTAACTTAAAACTTTTTTTTTCCAAAAAATTTTTAATATTCTTCCATTGCGCACCACCCTCATAGTAATTTTTTTGACTTATTTCAATTTGAATAGACTTACAAAATTTTATACTTTTTAAGCTTCCTTTAAGAGCTAAAAGCTCCGAGCCTTGGATGTCTAAAATCCAGTGATTATAATTTGAAATTTCAATTTTCATATCTTTTACCAACTTATCTAGAGTAATCATTTTAAGTAATTTAGTTTCTTTTGTAAAAAAATTTCTATCTTTCCAAAGTCTCTTTTTTTTTACATCTTCACTAAACTCAAATATGGAAGAACAAGCACCATCATTATTTGAAACGTAGAATGGAATATTGGATATATTTTTGTCTCCTAAGAGCGCGCAAATTGCTTTTTGATTATAGTGTTTTTTGGCATTTATTTCTAATTCATCAAATATATAAGGATCAGCTTCTATCCAAATTACAGGTTTATTAAACCAGTCGTACACTGCTGCTTCAGTGCCTCTATGTCCTCCAATATGTAAAATTCCAGTTGAATTTTTTATTATTTTAATTTCGCCCAGACTTGGTAAAGGAAAAGGATGTTTAACAGGTGATTTTACATTTAACTTTATGAGCTTTAAATTAAAGTTTTTTAAAATCTTTTTTAAAAATATTTTTATCATTTAAATGAGTTATATTAACAGTTATATCATTTGATTTAACAAAGTTATCTATAACTGTAAATACTTTTAAGTGTTGTTTATTATTAAAGTTATCACACCAGTATTTGTAAAATTTTTCTGACCAATATAAATCCCACTTTTTGTTTATTTTATTAAATTTTGTATATAATGGATAGACAATATCTTGATTGTGAAAAACAAAATTCATAAAATAAAATTCTTTTATTTGTTTTTTATCTACTTTAATTTTTTTCTTTGTTAATTTTAGTATGTTTTTTTCATATTCCCTTAAATTTTTGGAATGAATACAAAAATTATAATTTATAGTAGGAGTGTTTTTACTGGCAGTTAATACTGGGATGTCAAAATATGGGTATTCAAATTGAACTGAACCATACATTGTTAAAACAAAGTTTACCCCTTCATTAATTAATTGATTATGGGAAGTATTGGAAGGTAATTTAATTAAATTTTTATATTTTTTACATATTTCATCTGTAATATTTTCAGTGAATGGTTGGTATTTTTGATATTTTCCAGCATAATTTGGATGATCTTTAATATACCAATTAAATTCTGTTTTATCGCTTAATTTTCCACAAAATTCCATCCATTCATAAATATCAGAAAATAAAGTTTTTCCATAACCGTTAACAGAGTCAAAAAAATCTTGGGTAGTTATTAATATATTTAATTTTTTGTTTTGTTTTAAAATATTTTTTGTTTTGTTTTTTTTAAAAGTAGAAAAAGAAGAGTGCGAAATATAAGTTTGGCCTGACTTAGTGCCAGTCGCTCCTTTAATTCTATTAATGAGTACTTTGTTACCCATTTTCAGTGCTTGCTTTTTATAATTACTTGATAATTTTTTAAATTTATCTCTATAAAATTTAAATTCGTTATGTTGAAATAAGTATTTTTTAGTTATCTTGTATATTCTTCCTTCAGCATGCAACAAGCAAATCTTATTTTTAAAGACAGCAATTCTATGAACCACTCCATAACTGTATTGAGCATGAACTCCAACGACAGCTTTAACATTATTATTTTTAAAATATTCTTCCCAGAATAATATTAATTCAATAAATTCTAATAAAAAATTCTTAAATTTTTTATCTTTTACATTAATTGTTGGAACATAAAATCTTTTTAAGTATGTATCATAAATTAGATCTCCGAAAGGAATTTTATTTATTTCAAATTTATAAATATCTTTATTTGATTTAATTTTATTAAACTTTGTTTTGAAAATTTTAAGAGCATTTGTTTGCTGGTTTTTAGATATTTTTGGTCGAAATATGCTAGAAACACCAAAAGAATAATAGATACTAAAGTTTCTATATTTTAATAATTTACTTAAACTCCATTTTAAACTTTTTATTAAACCATAATGAAGCTCTGAAATAAGCAAACTAAAATTATAAAATCCAACTATTTTTGATTTATATTTTTTTGATAAATAATTAGACAAATAAGAAAGAATAATATGATCTGAGTGGAATGCATTAAATTCAACTAATATCTGAGTATTAGAGTTTGAAAAATTATTATTGAAAATTTTTTTATTAATTCTTTTATATCTATAAACAATTTTTTTTGTTGATATAAAACTGAGAAACTTTTTTAACATTCAAATTATAGTTATTGATTATATTTTAAGAAATTAAATAGAGAGAGTATATTAAAATTACCAAAATGCAAAAAAACAACTTTTCTCGATGTATCCTTTTTCATAAAAGGTGTTCGACCATGATAACCATTTGTGAAAACTGCAATTAGAGAATTTCTTTTTACTTCTGCTCTAAAAATATCTTCTTTTTTAAAAGTACTTAAATATGAGTTTTTTTCTGAAAAACTTGGCACGTTAGAAAAATTTTCTAAATTTAATAACCATGATTGAATGTATTCTTTGTTAATTTTGTGACTTTTTAAGACCCAAGAAAAGGGGGCATCTGTATATTTTATATCGAATGGTGAGTAATAAATCTTAAGATTGGGTATAAATCGATCCATGTGTAAGTGATTTTCTCCTAGAATTATTTCTTCAGAAGCTTTATTGGATTTATGTAAATAAAATTCAACACTTGGTTTTATAATTTTACCGTAAATTTTAGATGTGATTTGATTTGAAATCATTTCTAAATTTGAAAATTGTTTAATATCATCTTTAGCCCAAATAATATCTACATCTTTGGATTTGGTAATATTTTTTGGGCCCTCTAGCCATAATTCATTATTATTGTTTAAATTATTAAATTTTTCACAAATTTTTTTATGCTCACTTTCATTAAGAACATTTTCAATTACAGCAATACCATTATTTTTTAGTGACAAAAAAACATCTTCAGAAAATTTATTAAAAGCAAAATTTTTTTTAGAATTCTCATCAACTTCACTGAAAAAAAAATAATTAAATGATTTATTTTTCTTGGATAAATTTATCCAAAATTTAATCATAAAGTTTCTTAAATATTTATTTTGGATTTTCCCAATTCTTTTGCTTGGGTATGAAAAAAAACGCTTTAAAATAACACTCTTCAATTTACCTGGATCTTTAATTAGTTTGATCCAATTTTTAATTTTTAATAAATCTTTAATTATGTTAATCATCTAATATTAAATTAAAATTTTTATATATCCAATAATTAATTATATAGCAAATGTTCGAAAGTCTTAATCTTATTAATTCAAGTCATCAAAATTTTTTACATGGTGGAAAAAGAGTTCTAAAAAATAAAGAGAATGGTAAAAAAACTAATAATCCAAGGTTATCAATCATTACAGTTGTTTTGAATGGTGAAAAATATTTAGAACAGACAATTAAAAGTGTTTTAGACCAGAAATATAAAAATTTTGAATACATTATAATAGATGGAGGCTCTACAGATCAAACTCTTGAGATAATCAAAAGATATAATGAACAAATAGAATACTGGGTAAGTGAGAAGGACAAAGGTATCTATGATGCGTTTAACAAGGGAATGATATTAGCAAAGGGAGATTATATTGGAATAGCAAATTCTGATGACGTATATACTGAAGGTGCATTTAATATTCTGAATCAATATATAAAAAAATTTCCTAAAAAAGATTTTATTTTTGGTGCAGTAAAAAAACATTGGGGTCTTCTTTATGGATATAAACCTTGGAAGATTTATTTTTCTTGGGGTTTTTATTCAAGTCACTCAACAGGTTTTTTCATCAAAAGGTCCTCAGCAAAAAAAGTGGGACTTTATAATTTAAAATATAAACATTCATCTGATTATGATTTTTTTTATAGAATGATTGTGAAATTAAAACTTGATGGTATAGCAACTAAAAAAGAGGAACAATTTGGAATATTTAGAAGGGGTGGTCATTCCAGCCGTATAGATTTTAAAGAACATTTTTTTGAAGAAATAACAATTAGATTAGATAACAAACAAAATAAATTTTTAGTATTTTT
>Ga0115000_10003364_pt1 | contig 13386 bp, 10 predicted proteins | sample ArcticOcean_MG_C_6_FD_89690 | JGI IMG/M metagenome (GOLD analysis project Ga0115000, IMG submission 89690) | Marine microbial communities from western Arctic Ocean - ArcticOcean_MG_CB8_128 | ecosystem: Environmental > Aquatic > Marine > Oceanic | place: Arctic Ocean: Canada Basin | collected... | reverse complement strand
CTCCCCAGTTATGCATACACAAATGTTCTAAATCTGGACAATCATCGATTACTTTTTTAAATAAATCAAATTCCATAAACCCATCTTCACGCGTCATACCTTCAGTCACAAAACAAAATGTACATCTTAAATTACATGTATTTGTTGGTTCTATAATTAGAGATGTTAATTTTTTTACTTTCATTAACCTATAACCTTATGCACGATGTAGTCTGGCCGATTTTGTATTTGTAAATGAACTCTTCCAAGATATTCGCCAAGAAAACCGATAGACAACAATTGGACCCCTGCAAAAAAAGAAAATACTGCTGACAATACAACAAATCCTTCAATTAAAATTCCAGCAACTAAACGCTGATACAATAAAAACATCATTATCGCAAAGCCTATACTCGCGCCAAATAATCCTAAATAAGTAACTACTCGTAATGGAAAATTTGAATAACCAGTAATTAAGTCCCAAGTTAATCGAAGAAGTGGTAGGACTCCATATTTTGTTTGACCTATTTTTCTTGAATTATGATCAACTTCGACATGTACTGTCGGCACCGCCATCCAACTCATTAATACCGCCATGTAACGTGACCGGTCTTGGCATTGATCTATTTTTTCAATAACACTTCTCCTCATCGCACGAAAAGAACTCAAGTTTAACGTAAAACGATTCCCAAATAATTTCTGCGCAAAATAATAAAGAACCTTTGATCCTATAACCCTTAGTGAACTATCCCGACGTTTGCGTGGTATAGTTACAACAAGATCGACCTCATCAGTGAAAGCACCTAACAAACGGTTTATTTCTTCTGGTGGGTTTTGTAAGTCTGAATCAATTTGCACTATAATATCGCCTCTACTCTGACGAAAACCTGCCAATACAGCTGCTTGCTGTCCAAAGTTTCTAGTAAATTTCACAATACGTAAATTAGAATCCTTTTTTTTCCATTCGCACATTAATTCGAATGAGTTATCAGTGCTTCCATCATCCACAAATAATAATTCATATGATTTTCCCCAACTTTCCGCCTCCTTCTTTAAACGAGGATAAAACTCATGCAGAACGAGCTCCTCATTAAACATAGGAATTACTACTGACACTTGTAAAGAATCAATCATTATTTTCTACTTTCAATAGAACTTTTTAGTTTTAATTCTTTATAGAAAACTAACTAGCAACTATTAAGCCTTGAGCTTTCAGCCTCTATACCTTGCACGCTAATTAAATTATTTAAATAGGTCTAATTTTGTGTTGGAGCGTTAGTAGGAGCTATTGCATTTCGCCACAACAATGCTAATGGAGTATTTATCATGGATCGCATTATCCACTTTGGCTCTACAGCTCGCAGTACATGTCTTAAACGTTGGGCACTTAAATAAAACCTACGATTTGCTTCTCGTTTTAATTTTATTAAGTCATCTCCCTCTACCTCACTTGCATTGGATGATGCAGCATCAAATGTATACTCAGAGAAATCTTCAAAGTTACTTTCTCGAGATTCAATAAAAGTCTGCCTTAAGTCTGTTCCTGGATTAGGAATTACTAATGAGAAATTAGCCGTGGTCAGCCCTAGGTCACAGGCAAAATCTATTGTCTCTTTCATTTCTTCTCTAGTTTCAGATGGAAATCCCAACATGAAAAACCCGTGAACACTCATTCTAGAAGACGTGAGTTTTTCAACGACGTCATATATGATATTTATATCTAAATCTTTTTTTATCATGTCTTGAATTCTCTGAGAACCTGACTCTATTCCTAGCGCCATCCTGTATACTCCAGCCCTTTGCATTTTATCGATTAACTCATCATCAAAAAAATCTGCGCGTAACCCGTTTGGGAATGAAATGTGGATATTTAAATTACGTTTTATGATGGCATCCAACACTATTTTAGCTCTTTTCATATTAACGTTGAAAACATCATCCACTATATGAAACTCCCTGATCCCATATACCTTAATAAGGTATTCAATTTCATTAACTACCGCCTCAGGGGAACGATACTGAATTGATTTATCAAAAATATCATGACAGTAGGTACATTTAAACGGGCATCCTCGCGAAGTCACCAAGGGAATAAACCTTTTATTCCGAAAAACTGGGAAAAAATCCATAGATGACTGGAAGTTAAAATATCTTTCTAGATCAATCAAATCATACTCCTGATCGATTGTATCTAGGTCACGGATAACTGGCCGTTCAGCAGTACGCAGGTATGACCCATTTTTTTTATAGGCTATTCCTGGGACACTTGCAATATCCTTACCTTTTTCCAAGGTTTCAATTAGCTCTACAATGGTGAGATCACCTTCCCCACTTACCATTAAATCTACATTTGAATCATTGAGAATAAATTGTGGCTCGTGGGAGCAGTGAGGCCCTCCAAAAATAACCGTCACATCGGGATTTATTTTTTTCACCTTAGCCGCATCTATAAAGCCATATTTACATTCAATCGTCATCACGCCAATCCCAACAACTTGCGGATCAAATGAATTCATAACAGCATCTAATTCTTCATCTGGTGAGTTTGAAATTCTTAGGTCAAGAATTTTAACTTGGTGTCCAGCCCTTTTTAATACTGAACCTATCGCCAGAAGTCCAAGAGGTAAAACACGGGCCATTGATTTTTTTTCCGCTGCTGGTCTTAATAATAAAACTTTCATGCAATCTAATCCTTATTTTTCTGATCCAATGTATTCAGACTGACAACAACCTAAGCAGCCCGGAAATATTTTTTCACTTTTAATTCGCTCTCGAAATTCACGCGACCTTTTTGCATTCCAAGGAGAAACACCATCCCCATCCTCTAAATTTCCCAGTCGATAATGAGGACAACTAAAAACATCTCCATATGCCGAAAAAGCCATCTTAGTCCATGGAGTGTAACAGCGATAATCCCTATAAGAACTTTTATTCGAATAGTACCGAACAATTTCTTCCGGTGTTATGTAGTTTGGTGAAAAACGCAGCTGAGTTGAATAAACTTTCTCTCTTGTTAGTAAAATATCAAGTTGGCCTTTTAAAATTTTTGGATCAATTTCGTCAATTTTTGGAGTTTTTTTCAATAAGTGGTCATCTTGATCATAATCCTTTGCATGCCAATAGGTCGCTGGATTTTGCAGAACAAAATTACATACATTAATTTTTAATTCTTCTGCATAATCATAAAGCGGCACTAGATCCATTACGTTTCCCGAACTTATTACACAAGTCAAATGAATCAAGGGGTATTTTGCGTTAGAATTCTTGCGTTGAGCTACTAGTCGCTCCAATCCAGCCCTTGTTTTTCTATAAGAGCCCGGAACTACTGTTACTTTATCGTGGAATTCTTCTCGCCCTTCTAGGGATACTCCCATGTATAACAAACCGGAGTTAAATAACGAGCGCGTGCGTAAATTGACTAACTGTTTCACTACATTTTCGGATAAAGATACTCCGTTTGTAATGATATGAACCTTATGATTCTTTGTAGCATATTTTAGTATATCCATGAAGTCGACCTTCATGAATGCTTCTCCACCAGTAAAAGTGATCAAGGTTGACCTTGGAAGGGAGTCGATGGCAAGTTTGATTTGGTTTGTTGAAAGCTCGTTCTTATATGTTTTATTATTTTCAGTGTCCTCTATGATCTCAAGAAAATGGCACATGTCACAACGAAGGTTACATCTATAAGTTACCTCAAAAAAAACATGTGCCGGAGGAAATGCACGCCCTGGGTCAAGATAATAAGGAAGAAAAGAATACAACCTAGGGAGAACCTTTTGCAGACCTTTTATTGTAAATAAATTTTCCATTAGTTCTGTTTAGTTATCGGTTCCATTATTACTTCCAAACTCTTATCTCCAATATTAAACAAAAGATCTATTAACGATAAGTTAGGAACAAACCCTGGATACCTTTGCAAATACTTTGGGTGATCATACTCTTGATATTCTAAAATAATGCCTCGTTGGGAAAAATCTTCCGCTGACAAATAATCACGGGCCCTATTCCCGGTTAGGTAATGAGTTGCATTCAACTGCTGGCAAAGATCTACAATGCGCTCGGCCTTTGCACCTTTGACTTTAATATCGGACGATCTAGAGGTCTCAGTATTTATATTAAGAACCTCCTTAAGGTATCCGGTTGTTTCGTAGCACAGATCCAGTAAAAATTTCCACTGTTTATCATACACTGATTCAAAGTAGGGGTAGTATGTTTCAAAAAATGGGGCGCGTGAGTAATTTACTCGAATCGCTTCACAGTGTTTTTTATTCCAATTAGTCGAATTATCAATACGAGTTTCCTTAAGCAATTGTGTATAACGGTTTTTTTGTTCAACAGGAACCGTTAACCAAGCCCATCCATCTTTAGTACGAATTTTATTACGATTTCTCCAGTCACGCCGTGTAAATTGAACATCATCAAGAAAAATAAATTGATCTGATCGTGTCATCTGCTCAAAATAACCAATCCATGGCAGATAGGATGGTTGTAAAACTACCAAGCGATTTATCTGCGAGACCATAGGGCCACCATCGTTTATCTTTGTCCCCATAACTCCTTCATCCACAAAAATTTTTCCCACCATTGTTTATTATTCTTATAAAAATCAACTGTGCGTTTAAGTCCATCATCCAATTTAGTTTTTGCAGTCCAACCTAGCAATTGGTTAGCCTTGTTAGTTGATGAAATATGACGGGAAACCTGACCTGGTCTATCCTCAATATATTCAATCAAACTTTCAGGTTTTTCTAGAATATTCAATACCTTTTTGGCTATGGTAAGGATATCTGTGTCGCGTCCCGTACCTAAGTTTATTGCCTCACCAACTACTTTATTAGCGTCAGCATGCATAATTGCATCCAACGCTTCACACGTGTCCTCCACAAACATCCAATCACGCAAACTCTGGCCACCCCCATGAACCGTCAAAGGTTGATCATTAAGTGCACTCGTAATAAAATTTGGGATTGCTTTTTCTAAATGTTGAAATGGCCCATAGTTATTAAACGGTCTTACAATAACAGCTGGAAGGCCATAAGTATGAATATAAGAATATACTAACCGGTCCGCACCGGCTTTTGCTGCCGCATAAGGACTCATTGGGTTTAAAGGATGTTCTTCATCCATTGGTGCAGTCAGAGCTGTTCCATAAACCTCAGACGAAGAGATATGAATAAACCGTTCCACTGGATGATTTACGATTGCATTGGCAAGAACTTGGGTCCCAATAACATCTGTTTCAAAAAATAATGAATTGTCATAGATCGAACGAGTAACATGTGATTCAGCTGCAAAATGAACCACTATATCGCTATTGGAAACCAACTGATTAACAATATCCGGGTGAGTTACATTCCCATGGGAAAATCGAAAGTGTCCGTTTAATTTTAATTCATTAACAATGTTATCCAGATTACCTGCATAAGTAAGTGCATCAAGGAGTTCGATATTATAGCCCGGATACTTCTTATGGATGTAGTTGATGAAATTGCTTCCAATAAACCCAGCACCACCAGTAACCAAAATATTTTTTTTAGTAGAAGTCATGTTTTTCTCGGAGAGTTGGAAAAACCAAGTAATCTTTTATCCAAATCTAGGCTAACAATTTTACATTAAAAGTGAATAGGTTGCGACTAGTCCCCTGTCTTTACTTATCGGATAAAGTTATCTTTCCCTTTAGACATTGTATGGGCTTTAAATTGTTTTAAAATAGGAGTTTAGCTAAATAGTTGATAAGTCGGCTAAAATATAAAAAAACCTTTGAACAAACAACTAAACCCTTTAATAACAATAGATTAGAGGGGACGATTCTAGTTCTCTGTTTGTACAGTAATTTTTATTTTCGCTTAGGGCGTGTTGACAGAGGCTGGTTTTAAATACTGACCTAGTTCACGTACTTCGTAATCCATTCACCCACCTGTTTATTTGCTTCTATGATTTCTTTGGAAGTCATTCTTTTTTCAACGAACTTTCTATTTGCTACCGCTGCCCGATCTCCCTTCATTTCTCCTAAGTGGAACCACCTATAAGCCACGATATAGTTACGTCTTACTTCAATCCCCTGCAAGTATATTGTGCCTAAGTTATTTGGCGCATCAAAATTACCTTGTTGAGCTGCCAATTCATACCATTTGATAGCTTTCTTATAATCTTTATTTACTCCCTCGCCTTCTGCATACATTGTAGCGAGGTTATTTTGCGCATCTAAATTACCCTGTTCAGCTGAAAGTTTATACCATTTAACAGCCTCTTGAAAATCTAGATTAACTCCTGTTCCTAAGTCATACATTAAACCTAAGCCATACTGACCGAGCGGATCGTTTCGGTCAGCCAAGGTATGAAATGCCTTTAAGGCTATTTCATAATCACCCCGTTCAAAAGCAGCAGTCCCATCTTTATAGCTTCCAAAAGCCAGAAGAGGTATTACCCAAAGACTCAATATTAAAAATATCCAAAAAATAAATCTCATTTCAATAAACTACTTTCGAAAAAATATTAATTCGCATCAGCAAAGCCATAGTCTCATGAATTATTTTTTTTTCAAGCCATCTCTATCAGTTCTTTCACAGCCTTTTCGATTCCCTCTGCCACTTCTGAAATGGTTTTACCGAGCATGTAAGCGGGCGAGGTAATAATTTTATTTTTCTTATCTGTCACAATATTCTGCACTGTACAATCTTGATGTTTACTACCCAAGTTTTCTATTTTTTGACCCCACTCTTTATCATTGCCAATTGTAAGAGTTGGAGGTGCTACATCTCCTTCAAATATTTTAGCGTACATGGCCGGAGCAATACAAACAGCTGCCTGTGGTTTTTGTTTATCCCTAAATTCTTTAACAAGACGCATTACCTCAGGGTGAACCTCTGCATCTTCGCCTTTTACAGCCATGGTACATAAATTTTTTGCTGCACCAAATCCACCTGGAAATACCAATGCATCAATATCATCTACCTTTATCGTGCTGATATCTTTTATTTCTCCTCGTGCAATCCTTGCTGATTCAACTAACACATTACGTCTTTCTCCGGCAACTTCTTCACCAGTAAGGTGATTTACAACATGCATCTGATCAACATTAGGTGCCATACATACTGCTTGAGCTCCATTTCTATCAATCGCAAGAAGCACTATCACGGATTCATGAATCTCTGATCCGTCATAAACTCCACATCCAGAAAGAACCACTCCAATTTTCTTTTGCATATTACCCTCCTAAATTAGGTTTGATCAAAATGAAGTCTCAGATATCTTTTCCGCAAATCAGAGGGGGAATGCATATCCACTTAAAAATAACCCTAAAGAAATCAATCTTTTTATTATTTTTACAATAGCATCATTATTAAAAATATTAATTTATGGCTCGTAACCATTCGTGATCGGCAAGCGACGATCTCTCCCAAATGCTTTAGGTGTAATCTTAATTCCTGGTGGGCCTTGTCTTCTTTTATACTCATTGGCATCTACTAATTTGATAATTTTCTTAACTTCTTTCATCGGTAACCCAATTTCTTTAAGTTCATCAATTCCTTGATCTTCTTCTATATACCTAGCTAAGACCTTATCTAAAAGTGAATAAGGAGGAAGAGAATCTGTATCCTTTTGATTTGGTCGTAACTCTGCCGAAGGATCTTTCCTTAAAATTACTTCTGGAATTAATGCGTAATTTTCGTTTTTATTAACCCACTTCGACAATTGATAAACCCATTGTTTTGGCACATCTTTAATAACAGCAAACCCTCCAGCCATGTCACCATATAAAGTGCAATAACCAACACTGAATTCACTTTTATTTCCCGTGGTTAAAACTAACCAACCCATTTTGTTTGAAAGAGCCATCATATAATTACCACGAATTCTTGCTTGCAAATTTTCTTCTGCGCTATCTGACGGCAAGTCTTTAAATATTTTTGATAGAGACTTTTCGTAGACCTGCATAACGTCTTTTATCGGAAGAGAAATAACACGGATGCCCAAATTTTTCGCCAAAGCTTCAGAATCGTCTATACTTCCTCGCGAAGAGTACTTAGAGGGCATGCTAACTCCCACTACATTTTCTGGTCCGATTGCGCTTACCGCTATCACTGCTGTAAGCGCCGAATCGATTCCTCCACTTAAGCCGATCACTGCCTTACTAAATCTATTTTTTTTTATATAATCTTGAGTGCCAAGAACTAAAGCTTTAAATATTTCTTCTACTCCACCCAATTTATTTATTTTACGCGATAAAATAGCAGGCTTATTAGAAACACTCGGACTATTCGAAGTGTCATATTTTTTAATTGGTATACCTGAGATTTTATTTAATTTTTGTTTTTTCGATTTTGGTTTAACTTTTAAATCCGCATAAATAATTTCTTCTTTAAATGAATTACCTTTCGTTATAATAGCTCCATCAGGTTTAACTACTAAACTATGCCCGTCAAAAACAAGTTCATCCTGCCCGCCCACCAGGTTTACATATACTAAGTGCGCTTTATATTTGCGCGCACGTTCTCGAACCATATCTTCTCTCGTCTTTCCTCTACCTTTGAAATAAGGTGACGCCGAGATATTAACTAGAATATCGGCTTGACCTTCTGTGCATATTTTTTTACCTGGGCCATTGACATCCCAAATATCCTCGCAGATTGTCAAACCTACTGCTATGCCATTCACTGAAAAACATACCGATTCATGACCTTCCTTAAAATATCTTTTTTCATCAAAAACCCCATAGTTCGGAAGAATCATTTTTCTATAATTTCCTATAACACGGCCCTCATAGATTATCGCTGCCGAATTATACAAATTCATTTTCACTTTTTCCACATAGCCAATCACAACGACCATCTTTTTTACACGCAAGCTAATATGTTTCAGCGCTTTATTATTTGCTTCAATAAAATCATTTTTAAGCAATAAATCTTCTGGCGGGTATCCAGTTAAGACAAGTTCGGGGAACACAACCAAGTCTGCTTTAAATTTGGTTGCCTCCATAATGTAGTTTTCTATCCGTTCTACATTGTATTTAAAATCCCCTACCACAGCATTCATTTGGGATAACGCCACACGCAAGCTCAGGTTCGACGAACGCACACCAATTAACACCTTCTTTTTTCTTTTTATTAGGCTTTTAGCTTGTTTTATAAGGGGAGATTTTTTTTTAATTTTTTTTTTACCACTCATACGCCATATATTCCTAGAAAAGTATAGGCACCATTATCGCTCTAAAAATAAGCGACTATTTAAATTCTTTGAGTACTAGGGTAAGATTATACTACAATAAATCTCAACTCATTTTCATAAACATTTTTTTTAATTTTATATCAAATGCATAAAATGACTGCTGTGGAAGAAAATATAAAATATTGTATTGAAAAAAATGGTTTTCCTAGAAAAAGTGTACGACTACCTTTTAAGGCGATATATGAAAATTGTAAAAACCATGATATTGCTTTAAAGGAAGTGCTTGCTAATCTAGTTCAATATAAAATAATTGGAACGATACTGGGTGATTTTATTGAATTTCGAGCTAGCGACAAACCAAAACAACAGGCGAAGGTACCAAGCAAAGAAAATAAAGAGCCCCGTATAAACATGCCCAACATGGAAAACCTAAAAGAGGTGGCTCAGTCATACATGTCTAAAATGAGCCCGGAACAAATCAAGGAACTAGGAAAAACCGTTTCTAATATGGGAGAAGAGGAAAGAAATAATATCCTTAAAAATTTTTCGCAACAATTTTTTAAGGATAAAACCTAAAACAAAATAACCCCTCACTAAGTAAAAAATGCTCATATTCGCTAAAGATATTTCTCACCGAGACTTCATTCACAGTGCTGAAGATCAAGACATTGATATTAAAAAATATATGGACTACCAGAGATGTCTATTCCCCTACACTATTGTTCGTGCAGGGCTTGATTTAGCATACAAAGAGTTGGACGATATTCTTAACTATTTAGATAATGGGAACAAGCCACCAGATGATTCTAGTAGACAAGAATATCCATCAGATATTCCAGGTTGGTATCAGTCCAGATTTCCATGGACAGCTGGTTTTATTAAAATTGAAGACATGCACAATCTTCTGGTTATCTTAATTCAAGCTATGGATTCCTTCCGAACGCATGAAAGAATGAACACATACCATCTAGTGGCTCTTTATGATTCTGTTCACAATATTATTGAGCTATATAATGAATTACTAAAAGATTCTCCAGAAAAAGCTCGCGACATTCACCTCAGCCAAGATCAACCAGTATTTTTTGATGATTTTATTAATAACTATTGGGCACATCTTGATTGGATGATTCTATCAAAACCAGATTATGAGCACGCAAAGCATACAGAGCGTAAACAAAAGATTGAATTGGCAATTCAACAACGAATAGGAGATGGAGAAGACCCTATAAAAGCTTTAGAAAACACAAGCGAACTATTTTCCATTGACGAAAGCTCTTTTAATATTTTAAGAAGAGGACTAATTTTGCAAAAATATTTCGAACTGGAACCTGTTCCACTTAATTCTAATCCATATGAACTTTTAAATAAAGAGATCGCAAGTGGCACTAAGTTTGGCCTGATGCCCTTAATTGACTCTGAATTTATAAGCAATATGTATCATCAAAAAAAATCGAGTACTACTCATATTAGTGATTAAATGGACTGTAACAAAGTTTTAAATTAATGCATTCCACAATCAACCTTACAGCAATTGAACTTCACTGCTATTATGGTCTGCTCAAAAATTCATGGCTTGATAAAGAAAAATTATGGGCGCTACTATATTCGACTCAACGCAAGCTAGCAAAACCTCTCTCAGTAGGCCGCGTTGCTAAAGTTGGGGTCAGATTACTTAACCCTCTTCTTTGATTTTTAATTGATTGTCTTCCTGTAACGATTCTTTTTTTAGATTTTTTTCCTTTTGAAGCTTTATTTGTCTGAAGTGAATTTTTGCTTGTTTTCTTGCCTGGCTTGATAGCTGTTTCTAATTTTGCTACTTGGGCTTTTTTAATTAATTTATTCCCGGACTTTTTTGTTTTAGAAGACCCAGCATAAATTTCTTTTGCATCCTTTGAAAATTTGACCAAAGGAGGAGATTTGCTAAAAATATCTGTCACATAAGAACTCATTGACCCATTAGAGTTGAGGCTTCCTATGTTTCTTTTGCCTGAGCTACTCTTTTGAAGAGTCATCTCAATAATATTACCTTCAACTGTATTTGCCAGTTGAACCGTGCTTTCGATCGAGACAACATTTATTGATTTTCCCATACCCTCTATAATTCTATCTGCTACAGCAATGGCTAATGGTTGACGTTGAGTATAGTTTTTCTTGCCAAGCGAACCTATGGGATTAATTGCTAGATCCTGCCCACTCAGATTGCCATAATAAGAGATAGCTATGTCTTTACCATTTACAGTCTGATTTACTTGGCTAATTTCTAAGCTATCTGTCTCATAAATATTAATATCACCTGCGGTGTTATTAATAAGATCGATAGATTTTAATTTCGTTTCAATGGCATTAGCTGACGTACCAAAACCTCCATTGGAAACTGCGACTAACCTACCGTTTACCGCTTCGATGTCTGTCGATCCATCCGAATCTCCATCTAATATACCGCCACTAGTGGAAGTCAATGAAATTGCAGAATTAGAACTACTTGATGATGTCAGGGAACTTGTTAATGTCAAATCCCCGCTTGATTGTAAAGTAATTGTTTCTCCCGCATTTTGAGCTCCAGTAATATTTATAGTTTTATTGGTTCCGCCAACTGTCACTGATTGGTCTCCTCCAATTGACGATGCACCTAATATAATCGAACTATTCGTGGTGAGAGTCGCATCAGCTAAAGAGCCAGTAGTATTCAAACTAACGGCGCCTGTAAAATTATTTGATGTATCACTTAAGGTAATAGCTTGGTTTGCGCCACTAGTTGTAAAATTCGAGTTGCCTGTAGTGACTGTTAATGGTACCACTCCTGTAATAGTTCCCGTATTGGCGGTTGCGGTTAAAGCCTTAAAGGTTGAGCCTCCAGTAGAAAATGCGATACTTGCCGAGTTTAAATCAACCGTCGATATATTAGTACTATCTGATGAGCTGATCCCGTTCACTGTCATAGCTCCTGCCGTACTATCGCCAATGGTCAGTGTTCCCGCTGTAATATTTCCTAATTCGGCGCCTGAAATTGTCATATTTGCTGATGTTGAACCTAGTCCTATAGTGCCGGCATCAGACACAAAAATTTTAGCAGTTCCAGATCCCGTATTAATTGCTCCTGAAAGACTAAAGTCGTTTGCTGTAATAGAAAGCGTATTACCGCCTGTTGTAAAAGTTCCTGCCGAGTTGCTAAAGTCACCTGATCCATCATTATTTGAATCAGCATCTAAGCTTACTGAACTACCAGTAGTTATATTTACGCCTTGATTGATACCGTTTCCTGCATTAACTCCTAAGGCCTGAAAAGTTGATGCATTATTAGAAAAACTAACACTCGACGCACTTGCCGTCGTCAAGTTAACCGTGGTCGCATTACTACTGTTCGATGCAGATATCCCATCAACCGTAATATTACCTGTCGAGCTATCACCAATATTCAAGGTACCCGCTGTTATATTACCTAGCTCAGCGCCCGATATAGTCATATTCCCGGTTGTACCTCCCAATCCAATCGTGCCACCATCGGAAACAACTATCGTCGTTGAACCTGTTCCGCTACTGATCGATCCAGACAAAGTAATATCGTTAGCAGTTAAAGTAAGGGCGCTATTACCTGTAGATAGTGTGGTGGATGAACTATTTGAAAAATTTCCAGCACCATTACCATCTGAATCAGCTGTAATAACTGTGGCACCTGCTGTCGTAAAATTCTCAGCTAGTGATATATTGCCTGTCGAAGTCAATGTAAATGCGCCGGTTCCTATAATATCACCTGAAGTAGTGGACATTGTAAGATCACCACCTGCAGTGAATGTCACTCCAGATCCAAAATCTATCCCCGTTGCCCCAGTAAGTGTCAAGGCTCCTGCACTTGTTATAGATGTAGTATTAAGAGCAAGCTTCCCAGTATCGGTCGTTACCGTTAAACCGCTGCCAAAGCTTGTGCTACTACCTTCGCTTGTCATCAATGCATTAAAAATAGAATCATTATTAGAAAAACTAACACTCGACGCACTTGCCGTCGTCAAGTTAACCGTGGTCGCATTATTACTGTTCGCTGCGGATATTCCATCAACCGTAATATTACCTGTCGAGCTATCACCAATATTCAAGGTACCCGCTGTTATATTACCTAGCTCAGCGCCCGATATAGTCATATTCCCGGTTGTACCTCCCAATCCAATCGTGCCGCCATCGGAAACAGCTATCGTCGTCGAACCTGTTCCGCTACTGATCGATCCAGACAAAGTAATATCG
>Ga0115000_10003361_pt1 | contig 13395 bp, 14 predicted proteins | sample ArcticOcean_MG_C_6_FD_89690 | JGI IMG/M metagenome (GOLD analysis project Ga0115000, IMG submission 89690) | Marine microbial communities from western Arctic Ocean - ArcticOcean_MG_CB8_128 | ecosystem: Environmental > Aquatic > Marine > Oceanic | place: Arctic Ocean: Canada Basin | collected... | reverse complement strand
ATTACAAATAGAAAAGAGTGCGGTTATTGAAATTGTTACAGATGTATGGGCAAATACTGAATTATCTTTTAGAGATGATGTTTTTCGTTTTCCAGATCCAAATTCTGACAATTCACAATCAGATATTTCGTCCGAATCGTCTTCCTCATCTTCGGATGATGATGAGGAAGAAGATGATTGTTGTTTATCAATATACGACGAAGTGGAGATGGAGGATCCTCACACAGGTGAATCTATTCTCGGCACTGTTATGGGCATAGATATGCGCAACGGGTTACATCCAATGGTCAATGTGCGGCGCACAGATACTGGTGAAGTTGAATGGATTCCTATGGAGAAGCTCACTCTATGCGATAATCAAGAAGACGTCTTTGACGAGGACGCTGCCAAAGACGAAGATTCAGAAAAAGATCGAGCCGCAACAATCGCCGAAAAAAAAGATAACATTGCCATGAAAAAAGGTACGAAACATGATTGGAAAGGCAGTCCTGTGACTATTGACTCGGATCCTTTTTTGCCAGATGGTGCCAAAAAAGATGAAGACAGCGAACATTATTGGGTTATTGATGCTCAGGGTGATCGCGTGTCGGTTTCAGCTTCAGAGTTGGATGTTCCAGAAGAGTCCGAAGACACAACAGATTCAGATGTGGACGAAGAAGAAATCAAAGCTGAAAACGAAGAGGAGGCCATGGCAGATGTGGAAGAAGAAGAAGACGAAATCGAAGACGAGACCCTGGCAGATGTGGAGGAAGAATCGGATTCAGAATTACTAGGAGAAGATTCAGAGCAGGAATTAGAACATGACTCTGACAGTGATCAGGAGACTTTAGCACCGATTTCAGATGCTTCATTGGCGGAGTTTTCGGATGGAGACGAAAACGAGCCTTTTGAAGATACGGACGAAGAAGACCTAGAGTCAGACGAATAATAACAAAAATGAAATATAAATGAATAACGTTTTTAATAAACATGTATACTGTGTACCATGCAACTATTGTCGGGAATAGAAGATCTGGAAAAAGCGCACTATGTCAACAATGGTCAGGGGCAGCTCCGACATCAACTTATGTAGCATCGTTTTTGGTTGAAGATTATACATTTGGAAATATTATAGTACACGACACCCCGTCACAAGAAAGGTTTTTAAAAGGAATAGAGACTTATTATATAATGTCCGACGTCATTATATTGATTGTAACAAACGACGAATACGATGATACATGGGTTTCGAGAGTACAAACATCTAAAAAAACGAAATGGTTTTTAATATTAAACGGAACACAAAAATTCCCCGAACAGCGACGTTGGGCATTGTTCAACGATGTTCGTGTTGTAAATATCGACATAGACACGGGTCACAATGTGTCACGAGCCTTTGAAATTTTCAAAGGATTAATTCAAGATTGTGCCGATATTAAAGAATCTAACCAAAACGACGTTAATTTAATGAATAGTATACAATTATATTTAGAAAATTATAGTAATCACTATTGTGGATATTAATAAACAGAATGTTACTATAAAACTTCTCTCGTTTAACCAAAAGGATGATTGGCATCTTAAAAAGAGAAGTTATGAACCCTATTGATAATGCTGCTGATTTGTGTCCCATTTGCTTAAATGATATGTGGACAAGCGTAAAGCTTAATTGTGGTCATCGTTATCATCCCGATTGCATTTCCTCTTGGTTTTTACGTCAAAAGAATTGTCCATATTGCCGTGATCCTTTCTCTCTCGCTTCTTACCTCGACCCACCCCCTCCTCCGCCGCCTTTACCTCTTCCGCCCCTACAGCCACCACCTTTACCTCTTCCGCTCCCACAGCCACCACCTTTACCTCCTCCGCCGCCGCCACCTCCACCTTTCTCAACGTCTCCTCTACCACAGCTTGTTTTGGAAGAGAGGGAGCCCGCCTCACAACAATTTTCAAGGTGTGCCAAGATATTTCATCTTTGTTTCGGATTGGGTAGATCGACGCCAATAGTAGTTGGTGATGACTAACGGATTTGTGAATATGAATTCGATTGTTCCATGGTCGACAACCCGACAAGCGATGAAATTCTTTCATCTTGTCATCGAAAATTAGATCATCAGCCGTTGTGACAACATTGTTTTCTGACAATAAAACTCTTAAAGCTGGTGTTTTGACAATAAATGACGAGTGCATAGGCACGTTATTGTCCACAAAGTTTAAAATAGACCAGTCCCAAGGTCTTTTAAATATATATGGTTCAGAAGTCAATGTACATATACGAATACCACGCCCTAAAAAAGGTCGCCAACCATATTGAATATAACCATCAAGGTCAGATCGAACCAATCTCCAAGATAAATATAGTTTTACCATGGCATTCTGACCAAGTATCTCTTTACCTGTAATTTCTTCATTTGTAACATCATTGAACATATTAATAAATATTTTGTTGTGTCCTCTCTTTGTATATGCATACGTTTCAATCGACATGACAGGCGTCGGTTTGTGACACTGTTTCCAATATTGATCAAAGTGTTTGGGTTCAATAATGGTACGAGCTGCCTCTTTCAATTCAGCTGTAATGTTTGCTAGCCATTCTTCTCTACAATCAAGAGTGAGTTTGTGGTGGTCGGATTCAAAATTGTTTACTGTTGAATATCTGACCTTCAGAGGAGGTGTTAGGTGTAACCATCGACGATTGGTATGGACAAGCGTTTGGCAATTTGAATCTTTTTTACATTCTGAAACTGAAAACAACACTTTTTTCAGATGATGAATATTCATTTTTGTTTTTTATTCAGTCGCAAACAATCTGCATATTATGCTCTACTTATATTTTTTTGTTACATATGTCCGACAATGACCTCCAAATTTAAATCCCAATTACAGGTCGCACAGCCTTTATATTTAATAAAACTTGTTTCAATCAATGATCTTTGAACGCTTTGTCTTTATAGCTTCTTTGCTCTTGTGTTATGTTTCTTTTTTATTAGGATTGCAATACAAAACATCGATGGCATATATTCCGTTAATACTCTCTTTTTCCAGTTTATGTAGTATTGTAATTGTCACTGGATTACAGTTACAAATACTCGTTCACAAAAAAGCCATTTCAGTGGCAGACAAATGGTCAACCATAACTTGGTCAGTAGTACACCTGGGTATTCATTGTATTTTATTCTTAGATGGTTTGGAATTATCAAATATATTGGTTGTGCTGTGTCTCTATGGTATTTTACTCACCACTATTATAATTGTGGTTGGGACATGTTCCTGTTATGTTATTTTACAAAACAGTCGATCGTGGTATGCACATGTATACTTGACTTGTGTCTGTTTCTGGGTATTTATTCAGTTTATGTCACTACGAACACCCGATTCGATCACAGAACAGACCTACATGTCCACCATTCCGATTGTCGCAATGGCTATTCTGCGTATTACAGAAGACATTGAGTATGGTGGTTTGACAAAGGAAATCATTGTTTGGGTGATATGTGTAGTATTACACATTGTATATGAAAATCATGGGATGACACACGAGCAATTTTTATGGGGGACAATGATCGTTCTGGTCGTTCTATGCCTTAAGGAAGCGCGTCATTGTTGTATGTTATTTGCATTACCGTTTGTATTGGTGCCATTTTTCATATATGTCACCTTTTCATGTCAGCGATATCAACAGAGTGCTCTCGATGTCATGAAAAAATACGATGAATTGTTTGGAGACAACGAAATTATTCGCATTCCTTTAGAAGAATTCGGTGAAGACAATTGGGAAGAAAGACTTTAAATCAAGTCTTCTTTGACTTGATTTTCCGTTGACTTGTGGTCGATATTCTCTGGACTTTTTGGAGACCGTTTACTATAGACATACAGAAAGGATGCTACAGTTGATATTTGAAGACCAGTGAAATTTGCCCATGAAAAAATATAAGTTGGGTCAAAGAGACCCACACAAACAAGTAATCCCATCACGGCCGATTTTGTGGAACCTGCCACCGCCAAGGTTAACGCATCGTTTTTTTCAATGACCCAGGCAGCAGCCCAATTAAGAACCAATCCCATTAGAATAGACCCTGTAAACATCATTCGGAATCCATTATTAGACCACACATGCCACTGATTGGGACGAAAACTAAGAGAACCAATGGACGAAATACACGTACTCATGATGGCAGAATATAACAAAAGGGTTTCTTTTGATTTCTTTCCCAATGCTTTTTTTGTTGTGATTTGTGACAAGGCCGTCACGACATTATTCAACATGACAAATACATATCCACGCATATTGAATGTGAGATCATTCGTCGCAGCCACAAAAGATCCAAAAACCATCACACATATCGAGATTAGTTGCAAATTGTTGTGCGGAACTTTAAACAGATACCATTGTAAGACCGTAGTCATCAAAATAGATATGCGACGCAAAGCAGTAAACATCGCAACATTTAAGACTGAAGCTGCATTCAAACCTAAAAATATATTGACTGTGTTCAATGCTGCTGCTATAATTACGTCACGGTTTGGTCTTTCGCGTGTTTTAAAATTAAAGAAGAATACAGAAACAACAGATTGACAAAATATTAAAAACGGAATGGAAGGAAACTGATAAGTTGACAGTAAGATTTTATTGAAAATAACAATCATGAACGAACTTGACATGTACAACAAAATAGACAACCAATGCATTTGTTTCTGTGTTATTTCTGTACTAGATAATACTAAATACTGAATGTGTAAAATAATTGAGGATTCTTATTTTCAATAAACATCTATAAAAAGGTCTGACATTAGAACAAGATGGCATCACTATTGTGTTGTGCCGCATGTGAAGCTGGTACTTGTACATGTTCACTAGTAAAATGTTTATTGACGGATGGTAAAATGGGTAAAAAGGGTGCAGCGGCGATGTATCTGACGATATTTATAATTATGTCGTTCGTGGCTTTTGTTTTGCAACATTGGGGAGCACCACAATTTGATTTTTATTCATTTCATGTTGGATGTGAAGATATACCCAACATCGATACTGCTGCTTGTAAAGGTGAAAATGCGGTGTACAGAATATGCATCGGTATGTCTATTTGGTTTTTAATGTTGGGTCTGATGTCCATGTGTAATCAGAGAATTCATAGTGGGTTATGGGGCATTAAAATATTATTATTGTTAATGTTAACGACAGGACTCTTCTTTACGCCCATTGTTGGTCAGCCCATATATGTACAAGTCGCCCGCGGCATTTCCGGCATATTTCTAGTATCACAAATAGTTGCGTTCATTGATGTGGCCTATAGATGGAATTCATTTTTTGTCGCGCGGGCATATAACGACTATGATAGTGAAAATAAAACATGGCTTACATTGGCTTTGATATTTTGCTCGTTCATTATGATTGGTATTATTATTGGTATTATTTTGTTATATGTTGAATATAACAATTGTACGCGTCAAACTGTATTCACAACTATTTCTGCGGTTTTGGTGATCGGTACAACACTCCTTCAATTACACACACCAGACACAGATAGTTCTTTATTGACATCATGTATCGTAGGATTATATGTCATTTACTTATGTTGGGTCGCTGTCTCTTCAGATGAATGCAATCCCGGTACGCCCACAAATCAACAAATGATATTGGGCTGTCTAGTCACAACATGTTCTCTTGCGTGGACATGCTATTCTGTGGGAACTCAGAACATTTATTCTGAATTGAGTGACAAAGAAGACGAGGAAGATCCAGACATTGAAGATTCGGACACTGGTAATGACCAACAATCTGTTGTTTTATTCCATGGGATAATGGCTATTGGTTCGATATACATATCCATGCTCTTAACAAAGTGGGGGACAACGTCTGGTAATTATAGCAATGCACAAATGTGGGTATCAGTCGTTTCGCAATGGATATCTGTGGCGATTTATATCTGGACTCTTCTTGCTCCAAAAATGTGTTTAAGTCGAGATTTTTAACACCTTTTGTACGGTTGTATAAAAGCATCTATTTTCTTAAAAAATGACATCCATTGATGTAATATTAGAACCATATGACTTGGAGGAAATTATTTCAAATGAACCAGAATTTGTAGACGAATGGCGCACAACTTTACTCGAGGAATATCCAAAGACTCCTGGACTTGCTTTAGTACTAGAAAACTTATACATACAATCTATTGAAAAATTTTACCAAATAAAACATTAGTTTTTTCAACCTATATATATCGATAGACATACAAATAAAATGTCTGCTGTTAAGTCACCTCCTGCATCCCCAAAAAAGAGAAAAAGTAGTTTGAAGCCGCGCGCAGCACGAAGATGGCCTTCGAACGAAGATTCACCCTCAACTAAACCCTCAGCATGTACCAGGGCGTTTTTCTCACAAACCATACTTGTGCGTCAGCACTCTGCTCATGATGATGACGGAAACAGAATTGAAGGGTCGGAGGTGCATTCCGAAGACAGGTTGGGCCCTGAAGGAAAGATTAAAAACACAGAAGAACAAGAGGCATCAAATAAACAACGCGACATCGACTATGTATTTGTATATACACTTCATAGTTTTTCCGAAGATGATCGGGAAGAAATGATCAACTCCAATATCGTGAATTTTGGCGTGGTAAGAGCTAGAAAGGAATTAACTCGCAAAAGAGAGGCATACACACCGACGGCGGCAGATATATTGCAAAAGTGCATTTTGGTTCTAGGCGAATTAAATCATAAAGATAAAGATAAAATAGATATCAAAGGAGGTACAGCTACGTTAACCATAGGAGGAAAATGCGGCTTACAGGTTGAATGCCTTAAAAAACTGAAAAACTATTTACAATCGCAAGAATATAGAGATTACTGGAATAAATGAAAAATTGTTATTCATTGTTTTATCTAAATTGTTTAGTTTGTGAAGGATGAACATTTGTATTCAATGTTGGAGCAGTATACGACTGAGGTTGTCGCGGGTTGTAATTGTGTAGTTGCGGAGGGAGCTGCTGGTACTGCACCCGCTGCTGGTACTGTGGAGGGGGCTGCTGGTACTGTGGAGGGGGCTGCTGGTACTGTGGAGGGGTGTGTTGATGGCACTGTTGTTGGGCGTATTGTTGTTGGGCGTATTGTTGTTGGGCGTATTGCTGTTGGTACTGTGGAGGAGCATTATGTTGGAGAATACCATATTGATAATAATTCAACGCATTAAATAAATTACTAAATGATGTGTTTTTTTGCGCTTCTTTATGGACAACATCTTTATGGGCAACATCTTTAATCATTACAATAACAACAGGGCCAGATATGAAGTTTTTATTTTTTAAGATATTGATTTTATTTTTGAAAACTTCGGGTACTATATAAATATGTCCTGATTTAACTTCAATCACACCAACACGTTGTTTATTAATAAATTGTATTGACAATTGTTCAAATGTTTTATTATTATCTAATATATTTAATCCATAAATGTACATTTTTCGATTACCTCGATTTTTTGTAAATTTGTCAATTTTAACGATATCTACCTGGCCAACAATATGGAGACGAGTAGCTTTAAGTATGTACTCTGGAAAGGGGGACTGGTTGCTATAGTCTTCAAATGTAGCTTTAAACGTAGCTTTAAACGTGGCTAAGGAGGAGGTACCAACAGTTCCACCCCAAATAGTGGCAGAAGATTTAGGTTCATATGTATTCATTTTTTTATTTGTTAGTATTGTATTAGTTTTTAGATCGTGTGAATTGTCTTTATGAACCGATTCGTGGTTTGTTTTGAAAGCGTTTGTAGTCAGTGGAGCGTTTGAAGTCAGTGGGGCGTTTTTAGGCAGTGGTGTGTATCTGTTTGGTGATAAATTATAACTAGAGGACGTGTGCATGTCTAAATATTTAGTCATAAATTGATGCTATAAATACTAGATATTATTCTTTCTAAATATGTCTAAATATTTAGAAACTTTTGGGAACAATTGCACAAATCATAACGGATATTACGATCATACTCATTAAAATATTTGGTATCCATACCACTTTAATTTGATAAAAAGTAATAGAACGGTATGGACGCATAATCACTTGATGTAAATTAAAGAGTGTCAGACATGATAATACACACAATGACCCGAGTGTGTACAATGGCTGGCTAATATTGGTATCGACAGCCATGCCCAAGTTCAATCCCAGAATAGGTGACCCCACGCACCGAGACCACCACTTTTCTGCACCGGTAATCTCAATAACTTGAAATCCACAGATTTCTGACCCACCTTGTAAGGTTTCGTCTTTCCAGAAGATCGACAGCAAATACTGTGGCGCAAAAATAAACAGTAGTGCAAATGTACTGCTGAATGCGAGCATGGTTATATTCGCAATCTCTTTTGAAATGTAAACTGACGAACTATCAACAACATCTTCAGTAGAATGAGACGCCGCTAGTGCTGTGACCACAAAAAATACCATGCTCAAAAGACCCGTCAAAAACCACTGACAAAGACCACTGCATGATTTTGGTTTAGCATCGCCATACATTTGCGTAAATAAGAACAATCCACTGTGAATAATATTAATTCCGTGGATAATAGCCATTTGATAACATAAAAATTGCGAACCTGGCGATACTAAAGTGGGAATGACACATCCACAAAGCAAAACAAATCCCATAAATTGACCCAAATAATATAATTTGTCATCGCGCTCGTTGGGCAGGTTGTTAAACCATGGACTTTGATACTTGCCACCTTTCATAAATTGCTGCGGTGTCATCAGCAGTCCAAAAGACATTAGACCGACAAAGCAGGCATTCATTACATTTGCGGAAAGAGGTTCAATAATAACTGTCATTTTTTTAAAGTTGACAACGGTTAAATAGCCATTTACATGGTACAAAGGAGTTGGATTTTGAATTTTGACGAACTATTTAGACCATATAAGCCCTTTTATTTATACTATTATGACGTGTCGGGCAGTTATTTGGTCAATATCGTTCCTATTGTCTATCTTCTTTTTAGCCATATTAATATCGGGTCAGAAAATAGTAAAATCGGATGTAACAACAGCAGTTTTTGGCAGCGCCGTCGTTGTATTCGTTATAGACATTTTAATACTCATGTTTTATCCTAAAATTATAAAAGAAGCATGTGAAAAGTAATATTAATTTATATATTATTTTATATCACTTTTTGAGCACTCGACATGGGCCATAATAAAACTGCTCTTGGTGTTCAGCCAGCCAAGTTGTAGGTCGCTAATCCACTCTGCTGTTGTTGTTTCACGATTTTCTTTGAGCTTGTCCACTTCACCCACATTGATGCGACGGTATTCGTCTCGAATAAATTTAAAGAACTTGTGAATTCCCATGGGACAAGACCAATTGCATTCGTTAAGAAGGACACGCTTGCTTGTGTTGTACAGAGTACGGTGAGCATTTTCGTCAAAGCCATCCTTAAACCAAGTAGCTGCTGTGGAGATTCTTTGATTATGCGGAGATACATACTGAGAAAGTCCACAATAAATGGCGCCGTCCAAATCGGTAGGACTGTACTTAAATTCTTGTTTTATTTTGGCGTAAAAAGTCTGTTCAGCAGTATCGCCTTTTTTGATACCACCGACGACAACTTCACACAAGCGGAATGGACGCCGGCCGTTGCCAATGTTGATCTTTTGTGTGAATTCACACAAAAGAGAATAAAAAGAACAAATACGACGATCCCAATCGGATTGAGTACGGAGAATGTTCGCCTGTTCAAAAGAACAAATACGACGAGTCCAATCGGATTGAGCACGAAGAATGTTCACCTGATTAATGGCATACACTTCGCGGGCAGGCTTATCCTTGTCTCCTTCCAGCGTGATCTTTGACGAAAGCTCGGTTTGCAACTTGGCTGCCTCTTCTGGAGTGAAAACGCAAATGGGAAACCAGCTCTCGGCAATACATTTGATGAGGGCCGCCGCACAGTAATCCTCCAACGAAACAATGATCGGATCCTCACCGTTTGTTGCGCCAGCAGGAATGAACAGATCGGTCGAAAGAGGCGATTTTAGGTCTTCAAGGTTCAAGGGACGACCCTCAGGGAGAGTAATCACGTCGTGTGGATATTTCCCATAAAAGCGTTTTTGCCAATCTGTCCAACATTTTGCGGCACCGGGCGCTTTGGCGTTATCCTTCTCCGTGCGGTCGCAAAACGTTATCAGGTAATTTCCTTGGACAGATTGGGCCACAAATCCGATTCCACACGGTTGAGGGTCAGATATATTCTTTATGTGTCGGGTGCAAGTTGACATTTATGCCATTGTTTACAGTCTTAAATAATGAAAAAAATATATTCTTAATATTTATAGTTATTCCTAAAATTTACAAATTTGAAGAGATGGCATTCTTAACACATGGAATTATTCTTTCTAAATAAGATCTACTATATTCATGGGCATTTCTTCAATTTGTGTGTTATAAAATTGTTCAATATCGCGTAAATACCGGGTATCTTGCATAGTCAGGAAATTTATGGCCACACCCTTTCTTCCAAAACGTCCCGATCGTCCAATACGGTGAATGTAATTCTCGCGATTTGTGGGAAGATCGTAATTAATAACCAACGAGACCTGCTGTACATCAATGCCACGTGCTAATAAGTCAGTAGTAATTAAGACACGGGAAGAACCAGAACGGAACTCTCGCATGATGAGCTCGCGCTCGCGCTGATCCATATCACCATGCATTGCACTTACTGTAAAATCGCGCGTCGTCATTTTTTCAGTCAACCAATCCACCTTGCGACGTGTGTTGCAATAAATAATAGCCTGTGTAATTGTTAATGTTTCGTACAAATCACAGAGCGTATCCAATTTCCATTCCTCGCGCTCGACTGCAATAAAAAACTGTTTAATGCCCTCCAGTGTCAATTCGTCACTTTTAACTAAAATACGTATAGGATCCCGCATAAAACGCGCCGTAACTTCGAGCACTTCGAGCGGCATCGTCGCAGAAAATAAACATACCTGGACATTTTCAGGTAGAAATTGGAAAATGTCATATATTTGATTTTTAAATCCTCGACCAAGCATTTCATCGGCCTCGTCCAGGCAAAATATTCGAAGATGAGACAGACATAATGCACCGCGATTTATCATGTCGTAACAACGTCCTGGTGTACCAACCACAACGTTTATACCTTCACTAAGAATGCGGATATCTTCACGAACCGCAGTGCCACCAACACAGGCGTGGACATTCACGTCCAAGTAATCACCCAATGCAACCATCACCTTTTGTATTTGTTGGGCCAATTCGCGAGTAGGGGCCAACACCAATGCCTGACAGTCGGTAATGTCCATCGATATGGACTGTAAGATGGCTATAGTGAAAGTGGCAGTCTTACCGGTGCCAGACTGTGCTTGGGCAATGATATCGCGGCCCTTTATGACAGGGACAATTCCGCGCTGTTGAATAGCTGACGGCATTTCAAAACCATATGCATAAATGCCACGGAGCAGGGATTCGTTTAAATCCATATCGTCAAAGGTTTTCGTTACTACAGACCAGTTAGATGCTTGCTCAGGGCATTGTGGAGTGTCTTCGGGTGGTTTCGGATCGAGATTGTTGTTGTTGTTTGGGGTAGCTATTGATGTCATTTGTCAATATTATATGTGCTTAACTATGATTAAGCATAAATCCTTAATTCTTCTAAAATTTAAGAGAAGTCAATCTGAAAAAACTTGAATGCTCTAAAAAATTAAGAACTAACTTTTCTTAATTTTTAGTCCTGGTCAATGGAGGCTCTTAGCTGTCATTCTAACATTGTCAAAAGCCACGAACGTGCTAAACATCAACTCAGCGACTTATGGAACCAATTACACGTCTTCCTCAGTATAGAATTTGATAATAGTTATCAAGTTGATAAAACATTTATATTTTACATATTTCGGAAGCATCCATTTGTAATCCATAAACTATCGGAAATGGAATGGAGTCAAAGTAGAAAGAGGATGGTTACTACTGATATGATACGCAGAGTGGTCTACGTCCAATTGAAACGGTTAAAAGTCATTGAAAAGAAAACAAAGAAAAAAATTTTTATTTCAACCAGATTCAATACCTTTACATTTCTGGTGTACCGTGCATATAGAAAAAACCTCGACTTTACTCGGTCAAGAGTAATGCAGTGTTTATATTAAAATAACAATGTAGAAACACTTTAATAACTCGTAATATACATTCAAATGACCTACATTTGTCACTAAATAAACATCCATTTTTTTAACTGGCTCTAACTATTTAAAAAAAAAATCACTATACAAAGAACGTAATACGGATAAATGAAAATATTCGTTCCTATTTTTATTTTATTATTCTCAACTTTTCTATTGGTTTCTAGCCAAAATTACTCGTGTTTAGAATTAAAGACAGAATATAAAGACTCATGCAATTGTAGTCATACTGGCGGGGTTTCCAACTTTGTTTACTCGTGTTTAGAATTAAAGACAGAATATAAAGACTCATGCAATTGTAGTCATACTGGCGGGGTTTCCAACTTTGTTAAATCTGATGAGTCTTCTCGTGAATGTCAAGACCATGACGAATGTTCTTGCACCGACGATTGTCCTCAATTTTGCAAAAATGGAAAGTGTATGAACTACGAGTCTTTTTTTGATTCTTCAGAATATGCATGTATTGGTGAAGATGAAGGTTGTGTCAATAACAGTGAGTATTGTGCATTCCATTTGACATCAGAACCACGAGTAGATGATGATGGTATTAACTACACAGAATTCGAACCTAAGTCTTCTCAGTGCTTAGACTGTGCTAACTGTGCTCTAAACCTTAATACAACTTTCTTTGCTGGAGTGATAACAAAAATGACGCTGCCCATAGATAAAACAGCTAATTTTTGTTGTCCAAAAAAATGCTCTGGTCATACTGAGAATGCCCGTAACTTTAGCTGGACATTTTGTCAATGTGCACCAGGTTGCGATCCAATACGGATGGTACCAGGTGATGGTCAATGTAACATCGAATGTAACAATGAAGCGTGTAGTTTCGACGGTGGTGACTGTGAAGGTGAGTGTGCAACAGATTGTCCTTGGAATTGGATAGGTGATGGTCAATGTAACAATGATTGTAACAATGAAGCGTGTCATTGAGACTGGGGTGAATGTGATGGAGGTGATAACGATGAAGAGCATGGAGTATGTAAAAAAGTAGTAAATGCCACGTGTTTTGATGGTGTAAGCAATTCGACATGCTGCGACGTCGACAAATCATGTGCCGACGACGACGACGACTACTGCTGCGGTGACGATTACTTATGCTCGAACGACTCAGCGGATTATGCCAGTGCCATGGGCGGCATATTATGCTGTGACGTGGCAGATTGCCGTGCAACAGGTTGTCCTTTAGATTGGATAGGTAATGGTCAATGTAACGATGAATGTAACAATGATGCGTGT
>Ga0115000_10003359_pt1 | contig 13401 bp, 12 predicted proteins | sample ArcticOcean_MG_C_6_FD_89690 | JGI IMG/M metagenome (GOLD analysis project Ga0115000, IMG submission 89690) | Marine microbial communities from western Arctic Ocean - ArcticOcean_MG_CB8_128 | ecosystem: Environmental > Aquatic > Marine > Oceanic | place: Arctic Ocean: Canada Basin | collected... | reverse complement strand
TTGAATTTTGTTCGTACGTTCCATCAAGCTCAGCTTTTGGAGATGATGCGGCTACGGAATCCCAAATGATTGTGACTGGGACATCTTTATCCATCGCCTTAGCCTTTAATATTGTCGACTCCGCAATACCAAGAACTTCCTCCGTACAATGCGTGTCGACATATACAAATCGCTTTGTGATGTCTACACCCAGCAAACCGAGGTTCCCTACTGATGTAGCGTTTTCAGTGTCGATATAAACGACTATCCCACCGAGCTCTTGGGTCGATCTTGCTATCTGAATTGCGATATGCGATTTTCCAATAGACGGTGGACCAAAAATCTCTATGATCCTTCCTTCAGGAAGACCACCATCTCGACGATTAGAAATGATATAATCTAATTGCTCCGAACCAGTGCTAATCCATCTATTAACGTGTGTTGGAGATTCGTCTGTTGAAAGATTATACGCTACTCGTGTTCCATGCTCTTTGTTAAGAGACTTAATTAAATCAGAAGTGAAATCTGGTCCAACGCTGGATTTAATACTTTTTTTCTTTGCCATGTTATGTTTACCCCGTAAAAGATTATAGGATCGTACCTAAGAGTGTTCAAGTAAAAAGGGGAGGAAGCTAAGCTTCCTCCCCTTGGAATTAAAGGCCTGTAGAGACTAACTAAAAGCTGTCGTCTTCAAGGTCTGCGAATGCATCATCGAGACTCTTAAACTTAGAGTCGATATTCTTCTTAGGCGTTGGAGTAGTTGTAGCGTTACCGTTGAATCCGCGAGTTGTTTCCCCGTCGTCGCTGGTGGCGTCATCACCCTCAAGCCAGTCATTCACGATCTTGGTCAAGGCTTCATAAGATTTAGCCTCGTACATATCATCAATAGAAGGAATCGCTTCTACCCATGTAGCAGCCAGCTTATTATCAGATGATAGTGCAGACTGCTTTCCTCGTGGGCGGACCTCAGTTGTTGCCCACATACGTCCTGGGGCCTTTGTACAAATTACCTTAATATCACGACCATCGGTAGGATCCGTGATATCGCCATAATCTTCATCAAGCATGACATTGAGAAGAGATTGATAAACCGTCTTACCAAAAGCCCATACTCGAACGCCCTTATCTTCCTCACCTCGAACGATTACTGGGGCGTAATAACGGGCCTTAGGATAAAGCTTCTTACAAAGCTCATAGGACTCCTTTGTTCCTTCATCACGAAGCTTAGTAATAAGTTCCTGAATCGGGTCGGGATTACCAAACTGATAGGGTGCTAGAAGACCCGGGTTATTTCCGATATTGTAATAGAACCATCGTTCAGCGAAGGGAAGGCCGTCATCGTTCGTAGCGAACGCCATGAGCCTAACTACACTCTCTTCACCCTCTTGTGGTCGCCACATTGAGTTGCGTCGACCGCCGTTGCCTGATAGTTGTCCAAGCTTCTTACGAAGCGCATCAAAATTAATTGCCATTATATTTCTCCAAATGTTTAATGTTTAATATGCAATGTTCAAATTGTCTTGTGTCCTTAAGGACATTAGTAGTATAATAGTTAATCTGTAGTTTTTCAATTAATTGTTTTTATTTTCGTAATCTTTTTAGGTCTGTGTTGGGTGTCGAATATGCTTTTTTCTAAAAAGTTACCGATTCACCGCAGCCACACGTCCGCTTAGCGTTTGGGGTATTAAATACAAGACCTGACTTAAGCAAGTCTTCTTCGTAATCAATCTCCATACCATTTAAGAACAGGTATGACTTGATGTCTATGCAGATCTTAACATCACCAAATTCGAATGTTTTATCTTTCTCATCAGGATGATCAGCAAATTCGTACTTGTACATAAAGCCAGAACATCCTCCGCCCTGCAGGCCTATTCTGAGATAGTAATCTGGGGTCTGACGCTGTTTAAGGAGCAACTTTATCTTGTCTTGTGCAGGTTGTGTCATTGTTATTGCCATTTTGTTTCTCCTATTTGTAATATGGGTTTTCGCCAGTCAAGTGATCAGTTACATCTTCAATTTCACCAATTTTCGGAAATACTTCTCTAAGATGTCTTTCCACTGCCAGAACCATCGATATCTTTGATGATGCGCAACCGTGACATCCTCCACCCATCGTCACTTTTAGAGTTTTATACTCTTCATCAAAATTATGAATTGAGATAAAGCCTCCATGTGTAGCTAGTCCTGGGTTTATATCTTCGTCAATGACTTTTTGAACATCATCTCTTGTCATGCTTGCGCCTGTAGTCTTTTATAGCAGCTTGTATTGCATCTTCGGCCAATACAGAACAATGAATCTTTACAGGTGGTAGCGAAAGATACATTGCGATATCTGCATTTGATATCTCTTGTGCTGACTCGATCGTTCTACCTTTCACCATCGTGGTGATTAGTGAACTTGATGCGATTGCTGAACCACAACCAAATGTCTTGAACTTAGCATCCTCGATGATACCATCATCATTAATCTCAAGCTGGAGTTTCATCACATCGCCGCATGCTGGGGCCCCAACCATGCCTGTACCTACACCCGGATCATTTCGATCCATGCTACCCACATTCTGTGGATTTTGGAAGTGATCCACTACTTTATCTGAATATCTCATTGTTTCCTCATAAGCTATAACTCTTTTGCGCCACCGAAAGCGGAGGCATTGGCTTCTTCAGCATCTTTCCTTCTCTTTTTTCTTGCTTCTGCTGATCCGTCTCCAAGAGGTAACATAGGTCCAGGAACTCCGCCAGCTGATTGCTCATCGGGATAGCTCTCATCGCCACCTTCACGTTCATCTTCAGCGCTTTCATCTGGTTCGCCCAAGATTTCTTCTTCAAGTAATAGTCGTATGTATTCTCTAATCGGATGCATACTTTTAATTATTACTCAGAAAAGCGATGTGACGCTTCTATCTCAAAATATTGTGGTTCAACCTTAGAAAGATTTTCTTTTAGCCATAAACACTCTCGTTCAGCTTCCTTTTGATTGTTCGTTGCTTTCCACCAACACGTTAATTCTGGGTTCCAACGATAGCGACCCTGCTTTAAAATAGTGTTTTCTTCCCTTAACGAATTTGATGCAAATACATGATAGTCTGAAGCTTGCGCATTTTCAAAGAGCTCTTTCATATACTCATTTTTTCTAAGGATATGTAGTGTTGCATTCACATCTGCAACCGCGTTATGTGAATCGTAATAAAATCCATGCCAGGCACAGATAACCTCAAGAGCCTTAGAACATCTTACGACAGGTGTCCAATCAACTTGAGACATAGAGCATCCCCAGATGGCGTTCTCAGGAACTGGACAGTTGTTCTTGCGAAGCGCGGTATCTATCCACTTTCTATCGAAAGCAGCATTATGAGCAATGATGAATTGGCAACGACCCAAGATCTGCGAGATACGAGACCAATCTATTGTATGTCCCTCAAGATCATCATCAGTGAAACCAGTAATGTCAGTAATAATTTTGGGTAGTGGAGATGATGGCTGCTGCATAGCGACGATTGTTTTCTTCAAGCCAGAAACTTCACCAGTTGTAGCGTTAACAAAGAAAGGTCGTATTGCAATTTGAATTACTTCATCTCTTAGATGGTTCAAGCCAGTGGTTTCAACATCCACAACTGCAGCGACGATATCGCCATCGGCTGGCGCTCTGTCTGGGGGGTCTAAATCCACCAGCTTATTCAGTGATACTTTCCCGTCGAGTTCCAAGTGCTTCATTTTTTCTCCCAAAAATATGATATATCAATAATAGAATGGGACAGAGCTATGTACAGAGGTTATTCCCAGTCTCCTTTTTTCGAGCCAGTGTGGACAATTACATCACTGCCTATAACTTGTATTTGTAGCGGAACGTCAGAAGATAAAAGGCCGGCGGACATGGCACCCTTTAGCGTATGATGGAGAAATTTTGCACCATTTCTGGCGTTAAGGCCGCCAAGACCAATTGATAAGCCTTTGCGAGTGCCCTTTGTAACGATGCCGACCCCACCATACGCTTTAGCCATCGTGTCTTGTTTAACAGCTTGCTTCCAGACTGCTAACACACCTTCCAAGCCATTACCGCCACCTTTAACTCCAAGGTTTTTCATAAGTTGACCTGGATTTTTCTTTGCCAGAGCGCCGGCATCTGCGACAGCTTTAGTAAAGCCACCTCGGCCGACAGATAATCCTATCTCACCAGGCTTTATATCTTTACCACCTTTGGACTTCTTTTTCTTTTCTTCTTCTTCAAGAATTATACGAATATATTTTCTAACTTTTTGCTCATTCATGGTTGCTAAACTCTTTTATCTTAAGTGGAAAATTTCCAAGGTGTGGGACGTTATACCCTATATTTACATATCTTGTAATTTCTTCTAAATACTCGGGAGGGACATCAATTATAAGGGCATCATGAATTACAAACAAGGCTTTACACTTTCCAGCAAAAATCTTAGTAAATTCATTGAAGCCAGCGATCGCAACGTCAGCCGCTGTCGATTGTAGGTAATTATTCACAAGAATACTTTCTCTACCACCTTCCTCGATATCTATTGGTCTTCCAAAATAATTCTGTATCATTCCAGACGTTGCTTGTTGACGTAGGGTTTGCTTAAGTTCTGGAAGATCAAAATATTTTGAGACTTCTCTAAGCAAATATGTTGCACTAACGTCTGAGGTGTCTTTTCGAAGTAATTGCTCTAGCCGGTGTTTTCCCGCACCATATAGAGAGCATAAAACCGCTAATTTTGCAGTATCCCTACAGACCTTTATGTTACTTGACTCTATGAACGAAAGATAAACATCACTGGCGGCATGAACATTCGCGATATTCAGAGCAACTCGAGGCTCGAGCGATATGAAGTCAATTTCGTATAATGATGATGCTGGCTTTGCAGGCTCAAATACAGATCTAAATTCTCTTTTAAGAGTGAGAACTTGTGGGCCCTTTTTTATTGTGAGACGACCTGTCTTTGTAGATACCCTATCGTAGAATGGAACATCTAAAAATGACTTAACAGACCCTGATAACATATTTCTTAAGACGTGCGAATCATTGTGTTTAAGAAGCTTTTTAAGAAGTGTTGTATCAATCTTTGACTTACAGAGATTACCAAACAGTTCATTTGAATTAATAAAGAACTTTGGGTACTTACTTTCTAAAAATAGCTTTTCAATCTTAGAGAGCTCTTCAACATATTTCTTAAAGTTTGTCTTAAACACTTTTGGTGGTAAGATATAACGCCATGGTATTGTAGCACCAGAAGTGCTAATATTAGAAAAACTTTTTCTGAATCTTTCAGGTACAAAGTCTGGAATGTCAATACCGTATAAGCTTAAGAGCGGCTCAAGGGAGTCTGGTCTACCTGGGCAACCAATGACGAAATATGAACCATTAGAAATTTCATGAGTCCATCTAATCAGGTCACCGCTTATAATCATATGATTTTCAGTGCCGATATATTTCTTATGCAATAAAATTGGCATAGGTCAATTTAACAAAAAATAAGGGTATGTTCAAGCTTAACCGTCAGACATGGCAGTAAGGGCAGATTTTACGCTACCAAACATACTGATGTACTTACCAAATGCGTCCGTTTGTGTCATCTTTAATTTCGTCTCAAATTTGCCTTGTGACAATGAATGGTCAATTCCTGTAACAACAAACACGTTATCTATTGTGGTTCCAGTGCCGAAGTCAATAAAGAATTGCTGACCATACGAAATTAATGGACAGCCATACGTTGTCAATCCAAGTGATACAGGAGACGTCTGAAGTGGCAAACCTGAATCTCTGGAGCCTTGTGGGCCGTCGCCACCTGAACCACCGGCACGTAACATATTTATTGATGCCAGCTTAGGATCATTCATCGAAGAAAGATCTGCTGACAAGACAGCTGAGTTTGAGCTACCGTAAATAATCGATGGCATGCTTTTCATCATATAGTCTTTTAGCGCTGGAAAACCACCCTTTACACGAAATTGTGTTTCGACAAATTCTTCTATATCAACTCCAGATGGATCATTGCCGTCCATGCCATCCATTGCTGTTTGAGGGACACACTCTATTAATCCAGCGTCAATAGCATTCATTAAACCTTCGAAAAAATTGGCGCGGTGGGAGACATCCCATCCGCCATCTGGGTTTGGGCCGGCCTCAACTTCTCCAGGAACACCGCCGGCAGCTGATGAAAGTAATCCAATGGAGTCGCTTCTTGCTGCGCCAAGCATCTTCATTAACGAAGTGTATGGTGTGCATACAGTGTCGTACATATGAATTCTTAAAATAGTGCCCTTCTTACCATTCGGGTGAGTTCCAGGCTTACATGGCACAGCTTGCATCTCCATTTTAATACGTGGCATTTTAAATTCTATGTCTGCGTCTGGACCGTATGCATCCTCTAGACGCTTTTTCTTCTCATCGTTTAATTTCGTGGCATCCTCTTTAAATTCTTCTTTCATCTGTGTTTCACCCTCTTCATCGGTCTCGAAGAGAGAAGTTAGACCGTATACGTACGATGCTTGATTCTGAATAAATTCTTTAGTCATGAAACCTAAAAAACGACCTAAAGGCATATTCACTGTTGTCTTTGTAACTTCTTCAAATTTCTTTTTGAAATCTTCAATCTTTATCGGAATATCTGCGATTGTTAGACCTGATAGATAACTTGCTTTATCATTTACTGGATAAAAAATGAATTGTATCTCGTCGAATCTTCTAGTTGCAGCAAGAGGTTTACCTATCATATACATCATCATCGCGCCGAATGAAACGAATTTTGGACTGTTATACTTGGCATTGACGAATTGTGTACTTCCATTTGCGCCTCGTACTGTACGTGCAAAAGGGTCTTTATTACTTTGACGCATGGATTGAAGGTGCTGTATCTTTCCAGCGACGGCATCAGCGATAGTTGCCTGCGCTTCAGCGACGACGCCGCCAGTGCCATTACTACCGAACATGTCTGTTAGGGTACCAGCTAACTCCTCCTCTGCGGGATTCGTAGAATTTCTTTTCTCAGAGATGAACTTCTTGATTGCGTCCGCTGTTTCTTTATCTACAGTAAGAGCCTTACTCGTGTCAGACGCCGCGGTCATAAAAGAGCTTCCAAACATATCTTTTGCAGATGAAGCATCGCCTGTAGCTTCGGCATCTGCTTGTATTTGCTCTTTTATAACTTGGATGGCACCTTGTAGGTCTTTTAGGGTCTGCATGATATCATCGATACCTTCACCCTGACTCAAGGTTGCTGTATCAATATTACCTGAGCCCTTCATAGAAAGCTTTAGCTTAATCTTAACCTGGCCCACCTCGTCAAAAGAAAAAGAGCTATTGACAACCATATATTTTTTCTTTACTTTACAAAGGTTTAATAGCGCGCCAAAGAAATTTCCCTGAACATTACCATCTGAGTCGGTACCACCTGACGGATCTGGATGAGACCAACCGTATGTTATCAGTAATTCAGTTGATCCATAAAGATCGGGTTTCACAAATTCAGATATCTCAGACAATCTTGAACGATCGTGCATTATTAGAGATAGTTCGGCTGTCTCATGAGACATCATTCCTTTTGAGGGTGTAACTGAAACACTAAAATCCTCGATAGTCATCATTGGTCTGAATGGATCTATTATTCCTGCACCTCTACGACCACCGACTGATGGAAAGTCATCCGGATCTCCCCCAGGTGGCGGACTAAACGCTTCATAGTCCTCATACCTCTCCATCCTAGCGCTTGCCCCGGTCCCGATTACTGGAACCATTGTCTGTGGAGCTAGAAACATCTCCATACCCGCAGTAGCAACTTCCGGGGCTTCATGATCTGGATCAATAGAGTTTGGATCAGACGCCGGGAGTGCTGCAGCTTGAGCTTCTACAGTTTGTTGAGTTTGCTCAAAGTCGTGAAGAGATTCGCCATCTAAAGCGGTGGCCATATAGTAATCTGCAGAACTTTCTGCTGGGGCAGATGAACCTAAAAGAAATTGCATCATGCCCATTGTCTGAATTCGACCATCGTCTTTAGAGACACCGCTCTTTTGAGATATCACCGTTATATCAAGATACGGTTGACATCTAGACAGCTCTAGGGTTGGTATACAATTCATGAAAAGAGCAACGGCACCAGTATCTCTTTTGGCAGGAGTTAATTTAGTGTTAAAAACCTGGAGAGCACAGACATTCGGGGTAAATTTCGTTGGAGATGCGAAAACTCCATTGATCTGTCCTTCTCCATCCTCATCAATTTTCATACAGTTTTTTGCAGAATACTCTGAACCAACAAAAGAAGGCCAGGTTGCACTTCCTACACCCGTGGGCATGTCAAGCGTCTCAAAAGCTTCTGGCTCACCAACTATTCTATACAGCGTTTTTGCCATGGCGACCATGTCGGAGACTTCTGCTGCTGTAGCACCACTCATAATATCTACTAGCGCTTGCATTGACTGCATCATGGTCACACCACCCTCAGTAGAGTTAGTGAATGCTCTTATGACCTTATGCATCTCAGGTGTGGGATCTAAATTAACTGTCCCAAATGAATCAACAGCGTCATCATCGCCAAAGGCAAGGAGAGCCATGAAGTCTTCTTTTGACACGATAGACCAGTATCTTCCTAATTTGTCAACAATGTCCGCTAATTTATCGTCGTAAACAGCCATATATCATCCCAATAAAGCCATAATCTGACCTATGTCAGTAGGAATTTTAAGATAAATGCCAGGAGGAACCTGTAAACCCCAGCCGATACCACTGGCGCCGGCAATTACCCACCATAAAGTGCCATCTCCATATATCTCTCCAGCGATGATGTCTAACCGTTCTGATTCTGTTGTGACACGTCCTTTCCATTCGATTCTACCAGCTGCAACGGCTGAAGCAATCATAAAGCAGGAATCCCATGTTCCATAAAATTTTCCGTTTTTTAATTTCGGGGCTCTTTGATATCTGTTTATCGGCATCTAATTAACATCCTATATTATGGCGTTCCGCCGCCGCCACCCGGGGCACCGTAACCTTCTGAAACTGAATCTGCAAACCCTTCCACTGTATCTATGTTTGCATCGGAGTCAACATAAGAACCGCGGTGGGGACTCATTCGGCCACCAGGAACGCTTCTTCCGGCGCCTGGACTGTAGAAGTCTTCTGCAAGACCACTGTTAATTTTGCCAACAGGGTAGTTGTACGCGCGCATTGCGCCGTTGTTGTCAAGACCAGGTACGATATCATGTATCGGGCTAAAGGAAATGCTGCACTTAACCATTTGTGGAGCCCTTCTACTTACACCACTCATATCCCATTGTGCATCTTTCCAATCCATGTCAAAGCTTGTGATAACACCTGCAAGACCACGTCCTCCAGCTGACTCAAAAGATCTTACAACTGCATTTTTATCAGGACGAAAGAAGTCATAAATATCAAATACTTGCTCTTCAAGAGTAACATTAACTGGTGGGTTTGTTGGCTCGGGCATTTCAGGTAAGATTGGATAAAGATCAGCTGATGTTACGATATAGGCATGAGTATGGCCTTTGGCACTGACGGGACCGTATGGGTCTGCTGGATCGTCCTGGTTAGCCAGTGTTACAAGATATTCGGCGTACTGGCCGGCTTCTCTAAGGTCGTCATTAACGTCTGTCTCCGTATTCAGCGGCTCGTCTCCACTACCATTTGGAGAACCGTCGACAAAATTACCAAATTCATCTGACACTCTTCTTGCTAGAATTACTACTTTTGCGTCAGTATACGTTCTGGATAAAAAAGCATGATCTTCAATTAAAATTCCGCTGGTGGCTGTTGGAGGTGGGAACTGGGCTAACCAGCTACCTACAGTGTAAGCTCCACCAGTCGGGTGAGTCTTATCAAAATCCATATCGTATGTTGTGTAGCCTTCGGCATTATCCTTTAGCATCGCTATACCAAGGTTCAGCGCAGTATCGCCAGGTAGATAGCCAGCGGTGGCATCATCTAATGATGATGGTTGAAACAAAATATGCATTGCAATATCATAACATATTGCATGCGCCTCCGCTTCCGCGGCAGCAGCGCCCATTTCTGCTGCTGCTTGGGCTTCCTCTTGATATGTCAGGTCAAACGGAGCTCCATTCCATGTGGCCTGGGTCTCGCTACCTTCGTCTATTGTCGTTCCTGATGGTGTGCCATACGCAGAAGCTGCGGGAATGGCTTCGGACATACCAAAAATTCTTGCAAGATTAAAGCGGCTGTAATTACTACGAATAACATCACCTACACGAAGACGAATAACTGGAGATGCAGTTGGGATCTGCGAGAATGGCATGACGAATTTCTTTGTTCCGGCTTGGACTGGTTTCCCCATAGAAAATTGAGGATAGCACATCGAAACCATCTTATTAATACTCCACCACAAAGAATCAAAGTCTTCTTTAGATGTCGCGACCATGGTCCACGAAACAGAAACAGATCGTGATGTGTTTTGGTATATTTTAACAGGATCTATTCTGCCATAACCAGCAGACTCAGCATAACTTACCGAGTACGAGTCTTTTACGTCCTCGATGAATGCAGGGAAAGATATGACTTCATTAGTACGAAGGTCATGAAAATAAAACGGCATGTACTCTGCATCTAATTCATTCTCTATTTCTGTTACATACTCTTGCGGGAGTCTATGTCCGTCATGAGCAACAACTTTTCTTCGCATTGGTGTATTAGGGCCAGGTCCTGTGGTATTGAAATATTGCCCGTTTGAATTTGTCTTGTCTCCTATCGCCACCATATTTGCTTGAGCGTAGTTAGACTGAAAGCCATACAACGTATAGGCATTAGCATATTTCTTTGGGAGTAATATCAAAGAAGGACTAGATCTATGACGCCAAGCCAACTTATTCGAACCGCCAAAGGCTCTACTTTTTGCCTGTCTTGTTTGACCATTATTTGGCATATTGTCGATAGAATCGACTATTGCGAAGCGTCTTGTCTTTGCATCTAAAAATCTGTCGCCCATTACAGCAAGTGTACAGAAGAATCTCCAAGAAGCGTAATCGTTAAGATGCATTATGGTATTGAACATACTAGGAGGATCAGAAGGCGAGAGGTCATTAAGTAATTGCTTAAGATCCCTTCTTACGGTTCTTAAAATTGTGGCATAATAACCATGACTTTTTTGTGCGGATGCGAATAGCGATAAAACATCACCGCCAGATCCTGCAAGGACGGCTAGCCACCAAACTTGAATCGGTCCTGCTGACGGGTCTGGACTACCCGCGGGTACAGGTGGTACAGATGAAGGTGCTATCTTAAAGAACGCTAGAATGCCGAAACAAACGCATCGCCACATCGGTTGGCTTGTTTGCGGAATTCCCATTCGCGCAAGCATTTTTGCTACAGAGTTCCCGGTACGGTACTGACCCTTTCTCATTTGTGCAGGCTTTGTTTCTATTGTTGTGGTAGCGGCAGCGACTTGAATTATCGTCATAATAGCTGCAAAAACTGTGGCGCCTGCCAGGATTTCAGCGAATGCACGGGCAGCAGTTGCAATTTGAGATGCCATCACTCTAGGCTCTGCTGAGGCGAATGGCTCATATGGGTTGTTTAAGACACCAACACTTCTACGAGGAGTAAGTGGTGAACCATCAATATCATCATATTCAAGGTGAGCATCAGGGAGTGCGGGCCGGTCGGGGGCGTGATAAGCATTGGATGCCCTTAACTTATTTGTACTGACTTTTTTCTTACCAATCTGTACGTTACTTGGAATCAATGCACCAGCACGAGCACCGGCTGATGTTGGAGATTGTCCGGTACCCATATTATGACCAGTTTGTCTCAGTAGCTGTGAATATGCGATTTTCTGCATATCTTTTATGCTTGTTCTACTAGCGTCAGGATCATAGACACCAAAGCGACCTTGCTCTACAGGAATACCTGGAGATGAGAACTCGTTACCCTCGATGTAAGGTGAGCTGGTTGGCATTGGGTCAAACTTATTGTTTGCAGAAAGAATTGCAGAGACTTTCTGCTGCATTGGTGTTGCACCAGAAGGGTTAGGAAATGCAGCTTGTCCTGACGTTGAACCGATGCCGGGTTCATCATTCTCATAAGTAGAAGCAACATCACGTAATAAATTATGACCGTCTTCTTGGGCATTCTTATTTAAGAATTCACCGAGTTGTGGATTAAATTTGCCTGAGTTACTAAGCGTTTCAAAAATTGGTACTGCTGCAGCTGAAGCTGTTTCACCAGGTGGCATTGTATCAGTAAAGCCTTCAGTACTATCATTTCCACCTGTTGTGAAGTCTGCTGGCGAGCCGTCGGCATTAACCAGAGAAAATTCATTTAGTGGCGATGCTGGATCAATGGGGAAAGCATTGTGGGTTATCGCATCTGTTGTAAGAGAACTTAAATAGCTTGCTAGCGTTTCGCGAGCTTCTAACTTAAGATCATCACCAATCTTTGTTTCACCATTCGGTCCAGTACCCTCAGGTGTATAAGTCTCGCCATTTATACCATCAGTGCTCATATGAAACTAGTCCTCGATGCTTTTAACTATCTTTTTAGAAATTTTACTGATGAAAGTTGGGTCTTTAGCCATGACATGAAGGTGATTAGCTAGATCAGTTACTTCTTTTGTCATCGCATTTTGCCACTCAGTAAATACCAGCTCATTCATTTCATCCCACTGCTGCTGTTCTACTTTTTCAGCATCGTCAGCTAATTCTTGAGAATCAACCTCTATCTTTTCTTCATCCTTAATTTTCGTTTCATCGCTCATCTAGATATTCCTTACTCAGCTTGCGCTAGTGGTGATGTCATAACCGACTTATCAACAAGAACCTTCCCGACCTTGTTAGCATCCATTGTAACGTTCATGTTAATAGTAATATTAACCGGTTCGTTTGATATTGTGAACTCTCCGCCGCCGGTTCCGATGGCACCTGCAAAGTTCTCCAATGCAACATTGGCATCGATCCCTTCCGCTCCCAGACCATTAAGGGCGACAAGCGCTGCATTCACTTCTGTTACCATCGCGGCGACACCGGCTCCGAGTCCGCCGCCTTCTGACAACGATGCTGCCACATTTGATAGGGTACTAACTGCACTGGCAAAATCAGCCATCTTTTGTACTGTCTCAATCGCGCCGTTTAATTTTTCTAGAGATGACTCTTCATATTGGAAAGTGCCTGAAGCAGAGAATAGCGTCCCCATGTTCGCGTCACCGCCGCCAAGGGCAGTTTGGATCTCCGATATCCAGCCACCCATCATCCCAGAGATATCTTCAGGAGCCCCGAGCCCAGACAGGGTGCCGACAACGTTTGCAAAGTCGCCAACGACCGCCATCGCTTTACCAATAACTTCAAGCTTGGCTAATGATGCCTTAGGATCTCCCTCAATCGGGATATCTAGAACCGACTTTACGAGTGGACCGATGTGGGCCCTAGCGGCATTAACGACTGCTCTGATGA
>Ga0115000_10003358_pt1 | contig 13406 bp, 14 predicted proteins | sample ArcticOcean_MG_C_6_FD_89690 | JGI IMG/M metagenome (GOLD analysis project Ga0115000, IMG submission 89690) | Marine microbial communities from western Arctic Ocean - ArcticOcean_MG_CB8_128 | ecosystem: Environmental > Aquatic > Marine > Oceanic | place: Arctic Ocean: Canada Basin | collected... | reverse complement strand
GTAAGTAACTGTTAAATTAAATTAACTCGCACACAGTTTGTGGTTTTAAACCTCCGGTCCTTAAATGGAAATTACTGTGGTGGCATAACCGGGAATAAATATGAAAATACCTAAGATTACAATAAATCAACTATTAGAAGCTGGCGTTCATTTGGGGCATAAAACTTTAAGATGGAACCCAAAAATGAAAAAATATATTTTTGGTAAAAGAGATTCAATACATATTATAGATTTAACACAAACCATAGAGTTAGCAAATGTTGCTTTAGAAAAAGTTTATAATACAATCGCAAATAACGGAAAAATTTTATTTGTTTCAACTAAAAAACAAGCCTCAGAGTCAATTGCTGAAGTTGCAAAAGAAACAGATCAATATTTTGTTAATTATAGATGGTTAGGTGGCATGTTAACAAATTGGGGAACTATTTCTGCTTCAATTAAAAAATTAAAAAAAATTGATGTTGATTTAGTTGCTGAAAATAGAGGGTTTACAAAAAAAGAACTTCTTAAAATGAGTGTTTTAAGAGATAAACTTCAAAGATCTTTAGGTGGAATAGCTGAAATGAAAAAAATTCCAGATATTGTATTTATAATTGATACAAATTATGAGTCATTAGCCATTAAAGAGTCAGTTAAATTAGGTATTCCAATAATTGCTATATTAGATTCAAATTCAAATCCCGATGGCATTGATTATCCTATTCCTGGAAATGACGACGCAAGAAGATCAATTGATTTATACTGTTCCTTAATTAAGGAAACAATTGAAAATGCCAAAAAAGCTGCACCAAAAGTTCCTGATGAAAAGCCAGTAACTGCCATTATCAAAAAAAAAGAAGTTAAATTAAAAACTATTTTAGAAGTTGATAGAGAAAAACTTGATGCAAAAATTGCAAAAAAAGGAAACAATAAATTAAATTAATATGAGCAATATTGAAAAAGTTAAAAAATTAAGAGAGTCTACAGGAGCAGGCTTTAAAGATTGCAATTTAGCTATAAAAGAGTCCGATGGTGATTTAGACAAAGCTGTAGAAATTTTAAGGGTGAAGGGTATATCTAGAGCTTCTAAAAAGATGTCTAGAGATGCCAAGGAAGGGGTGGTTGCAACAAGTGGAAATGAAATTAAAACATCTGTTATTGAACTCAATTGTGAAACAGATTTTGTTGCAAAAAATAAGGACTTTGTTTCATTTACTAAAGAATTAAGTGAATTAAATAATAAAAATAATTCAAATTTAGAAAAATTAAATAAGTCTAAAATGAAAAATGAACAAACTGTTGAAGATAATCTTATTGCATTAATTGCTAAAATGGGTGAAAAAATAACAATAGGTAGGGCTAAAACCTTCAATCACATTGGGGCACAAAATTTTAATTATTTACATACGATTGTTAATGATAATTTATCTAAACTTGCTGTTGTTGTTTCTATTGAAACTAAAGATTCTTCCGAAAATGTAAAATCTTTTGGGAAACAGCTAGCCATGCATGTTGCTGCTTCAAATCCACTTGCTTTAGATACAAATTCTATTAATAAAGAAATTTTAGATAAAGAACAAAATATTATAATGGAAGAATTAAAAAGTTCAGGTAAACCAGATGAAATTGTACAAAAAATTTCCTTAGGCAAAATTAATAAATTTAAGGAAGAAAACTCTTTATTATCACAAGCATGGGTAATGGAACCCAAAAAAAAGGTGCAAGATATTTTAAAAGAGCTTAGTATAACTGATTTGAAGATTAAAGATTTTTATAGATTAAAAATTGGTGAATAAATGTTTGATGATAATAGTTATAATCAAAAAATGGGAAAAACTATTGATGTTTTTGCCAAAGAACTAACCTCTCTAAGAACTGGTAGAGCAAACTCTAATATGCTTGATCTTATTAAGGTTGATGTTTACGGACAAAAAATGCCAATAAACCAACTAGCTAGTATTACAACACCTGAACCTCGAATGATAAATATTCAAGTTTGGGATTTAGGCAATGTTAGTTTAATAGACTCTGCAATTAAAAAATCAGAGCTTGGATTAAATCCACAAATAGATGGTCAACTTGTTAGACTACCAGTACCTGATTTAAGTGAGGAAAGAAGAAATGAAATTAAAAAAATAATTAAATCCACTGGTGAAAAATGTAAAGTATCTATTAGAAATATTAGAAGAGAAGCAAATGACGATTTAAAGAATCTTTTAAAATCAAAAGACTTGAGTGAGGATGATGAAAAGAAATTTGAAAAAAAAGTACAAATTTTTACAGATGATCATATTAAAATAAATGATGAAAAAGTTGCACTAAAAGAAAAAGAAATAATGACGATATGAATCCAGTCAACCATGTTGCCATTATTATGGATGGAAATGGACGATGGGGTATTAAAAATAAAAAATCAAGAAATTTAGGTCATAAAGCAGGTCTAATTACTGTTGAAAAAATAATTAAAGCTACTGTTAAAAAAAATATTAAATATTTAACACTTTACGTATTTTCAACTGAAAATTGGAAAAGACCAAAAAAAGAGGTACTTTTTTTATTTAATCTCTTAGAAGTTTTTCTAATAAAAAAAACTGCAAAATTAAATAAAAATAACATTAAGTTAAAAATCATTGGTGATAACAGGATGTTCACAACAAAACTTAAAAAAATTTTAACAGATTCTGAAAAAAAAACAATTGATAACAAAAAACTACAAATTAATTTAGCCTTAAACTATGGTTCAAGATATGAAATAATTAATTCTATTAATTTAATCAAAAAAAAAAAAATACCTGTTACGTTAAAAAATATTGAAAAAAATCTATATACATCGGGCATACCTGATCCAGAAATATTAATTAGAACCGGTAACACTAATAGATTGAGCAATTTTTTACTCTGGCAAGCAGCCTATTCAGAAATATTTTTTGTTAAAAAACTCTGGCCAGATTTTCAAGTAAGTGACTTTTACAAAATATTAAATAATTTTAAAAATTTAAAAAGAAATTTCGGTGCTCTTTAATTATGAATGATTTAACTAAAAGAATTTTCACTTCAATTATATTGATTTCCCTTTTAATTAGTATGTTTGCTTATAACTATATTTTTATTATAATTTTAATAATATTTGGAACTATCATTTGGGTTGAATTTAACAATTTGTTTATAAAAATTTTTAAGAATAATTATTTAAAAACCCTAATAAGTTTTTTAGTATTAATTTATATTTTTTATATTCTTTGGCTTGCTATGATTTCATTTCAATCTAATGATAGTAAAATTATTTTATTATACACAATTCTTGTATGTATTATGTCTGACATAGGTGGTTTTATTTTCGGTAAAACTTTTAAAGGTAAAAAATTAACAAAGATAAGTCCCAATAAAACTATTTCAGGTTTAGTTGGAGCCTTCGTTTTTTCTTTATTATTATTAATTGTTTTTAACCTTACTATTGAAAACTTAAATTTAATTAAATATTTAATTTTAACATTAGCTGTCTCTAGTGCCTCACAATTAGGTGATATATTTATCTCATACATTAAAAGAAAAGCAAAAGTTAAAAATACTAGTGATATATTACCTGGTCACGGAGGTTTACTTGATCGCCTTGATGGTATAATTTTTGGAATACCAATAGGCATTAATCTTGCTATCTTAATATGAAAAAAACTATAGTAATACTTGGATCAACTGGTTCCATTGGTAAGTCAACAATCCAAATTATTTTAAAAAATAAATCAAAATTTAATGTTTTATTATTAGTAGCTAATAAAAATTATAAAACATTATATAAACAAGCAATACAACTTAATTCTAAATATATTTTTATTAATGATAATACAAAAATTAAAAAAATTGAAAAATTAATTGGCAAAAAAAAAATAAAAGTTATTAGTAATTTTGAAGATTTAGATAAAATTTTTAAAAAAAAAATTGATATAACAATGAGTGCTGTATCTGGTATTGATGGATTAAAATATAATTTAATGATTATAAAACATAGTAAAAAAATTTTGCTTGCAAATAAGGAATCTATTATCTGTGGATGGAATTTAATGAAAAATCAATTAAATAAATATAAAACAGTTTATCAACCTGTAGACTCTGAACATTTTGCAATCTATGAGTTAATGAAAAATATTGATATTAATATGCTGAAAGATATTCACATTACAGCATCAGGTGGTCCATTTCTAAATACAAAACTTAAAGATTTAAAAAATATATCAATTAAAAAAGCATTAAATCATCCAAAATGGAAAATGGGTCGAAAAATTTCTATTGATTCAGCAACGTTGATGAATAAAATTTTTGAAGTTATGGAAGCATATAGGTTGTTTAATTTTTCAAAAAATAAAATTAAAATTATAATTCACCCCCAATCATGTGTTCATGCAATTATTAATTTAAAGAACGGTGTTTCAAAAGCATTGATGCACAACACGGATATGAAAATACCAATTTTAGCTTCAATTGAGAAAAATACTGATAATTTGCATAAATATAAAAAGTTTACTAATTTTAACTTAAATAAATTTAATCAATTAAGTTTTTTCGAAGTTAATAAAAAAAAATTTTCATCAATAAACCTTTTAAAAAAAATTTCACTTGAATGTAAATTATTCGATACAGTTTTAATTAGTGCTAATGATGAATTAGTACAGATGTTTCTTGAAAAAAAAATTAAATTTTTAGATATAATAAAAAACTTAAAAAAAATAATTAATTTAAATCAATTTGCTCATTATCGTTATGTTTCACCCCAAAACTATACTCAAATTTATAATTTAAATAAATATGTTCGATTGAAAACAAGATCCTTTTGTATATAGTCCGCGAAATGCATAAAATTTTTTTATATTCTTTTTTATTACTTTTATTTTTAACAAAATTAAGTCTTGCTACTGTTATCAATAAGATTGAAATAAATGGTAATACTAGAATTTCCAATGAATCAGTTATTGTTTTTGGAGATATAAAGTTAGATACAGATATAAACGATAATAAATTAGACTCAATTTTAAAAAAATTATATGAAACTAATTTTTTTGAAAATATTGATTTATCAATTGATAATAAAACTTTAATAATTAATATAATAGAAAATCCCTTAATTCAGAATGTAAACATTCTTGGTGTTTCATCTAAAGCATTAAGAGAAGAAATCTCAGACATTATTTTACTTAAAAATTCCAGTTCATTTGTTGAATTTTATGCAAAAAAAGATTTTCGTACGATAAAAACTTTTTTAAAAACTCAAGGGTATTACTTTGTTAATGTTAAATCTTCAATTAAACAAAATACAAACAACACCATTGACCTAGTTTATAATATTGAATTAGGTCAAAAAGCACTAATTGGAAAAATTAATTTTATTGGTGACAAAAAAATAAAAAGCCGAAAATTAAGAGGTGTTATTGTTTCTGAAGAAAATAAATTTTGGAAAATAATTTCTTCTAAAAAATACTTAGATGAAAATAGAATTAAATTAGATATTCGTTTATTAAAAAATTTTTATATAAATAAAGGTTACTATAATGTCATAATTGAAAACTCATCTGCTAAGTTTTTAGATAATAATACATTTGATTTAGTTTTTACTATTACAGCCGGCAGTAAGTTTTTATTTAATGATGTTAAGTTAATTTTACCAGCTGATTATGATCCTAAAAATTTTGAAAAAGTGAATAAAGTTTTACAATCTTTAAAAAATGAAGTTTATTCTTATAATAAGATTGAAGATATTTTAGATGAAATAGATCAGATTGCTTTATCGGAACAATATGAATTTATTGATGCAGATGTTGAGGAAACTATAATTGGTGAAAATAAATTAGACTTTACCGTTATCGTTAAAGAAACCGAAAAATTTTATGTTGAAAAAATAAATATTTATGGAAATAATATTACAAGAGAAAAAGTTATAAGAGACACTTTTTTAGTTGACGAAGGTGATGCTTTTAATCAAATATTACACAATAAAACAATTAATCGGATTAAAGCTAAAAATATTTTTGGTAAAGTTACATCTAATGTCATTGATGGAACATTACCTAATAAAAAAATTATTAATCTTGAAGTAGAGGAAAAAGCTACAGGTGAAATATCTGCTGGAGCAGGAATTGGTACAACTGGAGGATCTCTTGGCTTTTCAGTTAAGGAAAACAATTATATAGGAAAAGGAATTAAATTAAATGCCACAGTAAGGTTAGGTTCGAATTCTATTACAGGACTTCTGTCAGTAACTAACCCTAATTTCAATTATTCAGATAGAGAGTTAACAACAACTATAGAAAATTCAACTTCAAACCTTTTAACTACAAATGGATATAAGACTTCAAAAACTGGTATAGCATTCAGTACTAATTATGAGCAATATAAAAACTTTTATATATCTCCAGAAGTATCCGCATACTTTGAAAAAGTAAGAACTAATTCCACTGCATCTACTGCATTAAAAAAACAAAAAGGTGATTTTTTTGATCTCAATCTTAATTATGCTTTAAACTTAGATAAACGTAATTTTGGATATCAACCATCAGAAGGTTTTAGAAGTATTTTTAGACAAGAATTACCTTTAATTACAGAGGATTTAACTATTAAAAATAGTTATGAATTTAATGCACACCATGAATTTGTTGAAGATATGGTTGGATCTTTTAGTTTTTTTACAAGCGCAGTTAATACATTATCAGGTGATAACGTTAGAATTTCAAAAAGATTGTTTATGCCAGGGAAAAGATTAAGAGGTTTTGAAACTGGTAAAACTGGACCTAAAGATGGTTTAGAATACGTTGGTGGTAATTATTTAACAGCTATAAATTTATCTTCAACACTACCAAAAGTCTTATCCGAACAAGAAAATATTGATTTTCGTATATTCTTTGATGCTGCAAATGTATGGCATGTTGACTATTCAGACACTATAAATAACTCGAATAGTATCAGAAGCTCAACAGGTGTAGGTATTGATTGGTTTACACCAGTTGGCCCATTAAATTTTTCACTTTCTCAAGCAATAACAAAAGCTGCCACAGACGTTACAGAAACTTTTAGATTTAATTTAGGCACAACATTCTAATGAAAATTTTAATCAAAGCTTTGATTTTTACATCAATGCTATTTTTTAGCAATTTTTTATATGCAGAAACAAATGTTGTATATCTTGATATGAATGTAATTTATAATAAAACTAAAGTAGGTAAATTAATATTTACAGAATTAGATAAAATACAAAAAAACAACATTTCTAATTTTAAAAAAAGTGAAGAATCGTTAAAAAAAGAAGAACAAAAAATTTTTTCACAAAAAAACATACTTTCCGAAGAAGAATATGAAAAAAAGGTTTTATCATTTACTAAAAAAGTTGAAAAATATAAATCTAATAGAAATAAGTCTATTAATGAATTAAAGAAAAAAAGAGTTAAATCAATAAATGATTTATCTATGTCTGTTAATAAAATATTAGCTGAATATGCAGAAGAAAAAAAAATATCTTTTATTATCCCTAAAAAAAATATTATTATTGGAAAATTAGAGCTAGATATCACTAATGATATATTAATGATCGTTGACAAGAAAATAAAAAAAATTAATATAAACTAATGAGCACTTCATTAACTAAAGATCAAATTATTGACTTATTACCACATAGAGAACCTATGCTTTTAATTGATGAATTATTAAATATTAAAAAATTATTTTCTGCCACTGCAATTGTTAATGTAAAAAAAGATAGTTTTTTTGTTCAAGGTCACTTCCCAGGACAACCAGTAATGCCAGGAGTTTTAATAGTTGAAGCCTTTGGTCAAGCCGCAGCTGCACTTACGGCTCATGGAATTGATAAAGCCACATATGAAAATAAATTAGTTTTTTTAATGGGCATTGAGAAAGCTAAATTTAGAAGTCCCGTTATACCTAATTGTAAGCTTGAACTTAACATAGAAGCCACCAGATCACACGGTAGAGTATGGAAGTACAAAGGCGAAGCTTTTGTTGATGGAAAAAAAATGGCAGATGCTCTATGGTCAGCAAGCATAGTTGATAGAAAATAATTAGTAACAATTATTGATAAGTAATTAATTATAGTTTTGATAAAAAACTTTAATAATGATTAATCCATTTTTCAAAAATAAAGGTCCTTATAAAATAGATAAACTTTTAAAATTATCTCAAGTCAATAATATCAAAAATTTTACTAAAAATAAAATTTTTGATATAAAAGATTTAGTCACTTCATCTAAGAATGATATAACTTTTTTTCACTCTAAAAGATATGAAACCCAGGCAGCTTTAACAAAAGCATCATTTTGCATTACTACTAAAAACCTATCTAATGTTCTACCCAAAAATTGTAATAAAATAATTGTTGAAAATGTTTTAATTGTTACTGCTAAGATTACAAAAGCTTTTTATCCTGAATCAATTAATGATGATTTTGATATAAAAGTTAAAGATATTAAAAAAACTTCGTTTAAAAAAAAAGTTAAATTTGGAAAAAATATTTTAATTGGAACAAATGTTAAAATAGGTAAAAATTGTTTAATAGGTCATAATTCAATTATAGAAAGTAATGTTATTATTGGTAGTAACTGCTCTATAGGATCTAATGTCATAATAAGAAATACTATTATCAAAGATAATGTAAATATTTTAGATGGATGTATTATTGGAAAAAAAGGTTTTGGTTTCTTTCCAAATAAAGAAAAAAATTTCAAATACCCACATATTGGAATTGTTATTATCAATGATAATTCAGAAATTGGATGTGGTTCAACAATTGATAGAGGCTCTATGTCTAATACCGTGATAGGAAAAAATACATATTTAGATAATCAAGTACATATAGCTCATAATAATAAAATTGGTGATAACTGTATTATAGCGGGTCAAGTTGGTTTTGCTGGCAGCTCTACCTTAGGTAACAATGTAATGATAGGCGGACAAGCAGGCATATCAGGCCATTTAAAAATTGGTAATAACGTACAAATAGGTGGAGGTAGTGGTGTAATTAAAAGTATTCCTGATAATTCAAAAGTTATGGGTTATCCCTCTAAAAATCTAAGACAATTTATAAAGGATAATAAATAAATGATTCATAAAACTGCCATTATAGATTCAAAAGCAAAAATATCTCCAAATGTGAAAATTGGCCCTTATTGTGTAATAGGTACTAATGTTGAGATTGAAGAAGATACCATTATTCATTCGCATGTAAATATTTCAGGTAATACTATAATTGGCAAAAGCAATAAAATTTATCCATTTGCTTCTATTGGTAATGATCCACAAGACTTAAAATATAACGATGAAGAAACTAAACTTATAATTGGTAATAAAAACACTATTAGGGAGTATGTAACAATAAATCCAGGAACAATAGCTGGAGGAAGTGAAACAAAAATAGGTAACAATTGTTTATTTATGATTTCATCACACATAGCACACGATTGTAATATTGGAAATAATGTAATAATTGCTAACAATGTTCCTTTAGGTGGTCATGTACGCATTGGAGATGGTGTTATTATTGGAGGAAATTCAGCAGTGCAACAATTTACTAGAATTGGCAAAATGGCGATGATAGGTGGAATGACGGGTGTACTTAATGACGTAATTCCTTATGGGTTATCAATTGGTAATAGAAATTTTCTTCAAGGTCTAAATTTAATAGGGTTAAGAAGAAAAGACATACCAAATAAAGAAATACTATTATTATCAGAAGCCTATAAGAAAATTTTTAAAACAAATAAATTAACTGATAATCTAATTAAGCTTAATGGGTCCTTTAAGGATAACCCTTTAGTTAATGATGTAATAGAGTTCATTAATGAAGATAAAAGACGCCCAATTTGCACACCATTTTCAAAATAAAATGATAGGACTGTTTTTTGGTGATACTGATTTTCCAAAAAAAATACTTGGTAAGATAATAAAATTAAAGAAACCTTATTTTATTATTGACCTATCTTTAAATAAAAAATTTAAAAGTGATAAAAATTCATATTCAATTTCAATTGGCAAATTTGGAAAAATAACAAAATTAATTAAAGAAAAAAAGTGTAAGAAAGTACTTTTTGCTGGAAAAATTAATAAACCTAATTTTTCTTCACTTAAATTAGATTTTAAAGGATTATTTTATATACCTAGAATTGTAAGGGCATCAAAATTAGGTGATGCTGCAATAATAAAAGAAATAATTAAAATATTATCTAAAGAAAAAATAAAAGTTATTAGTTCAATCACATTTAATCCAGAGTTAGCTTTAACAAAAGGTTCTTATACAAAATTAAAGCCCGACAAAAATGATTATATATCCATTATAAAGGGTATTAAATCATTAAGAGAATTAAATTCTCATAATCATGTTCAAGCTCTTGTAATTAGAAATTCTAGTATTATTGCTAAGGAAACCTCTAAAGGAACTAAAAAAATGCTTCAATTAGTAAAAAGGTCCAAAAATTCTCAAGCTATATTAATTAAATTTCCCAAGAAGAAGCAAGACTTAAGAATTGATTTACCTACTATAGGGCTTGATACCCTCAAAGATTGTAAAAAGGCTGGTATTAAAGGAATCGTGTTAAAATCAAAACAAAACATCTTGATGGATAAAAATAAATGCATAAACTTTGCTGATAAAAATAAAATATTTATTAAAATTAATTAAATGAAAAAAATATTTATTTTAACTGGAGAGCCTTCAGGAGATAAACTTGCTTCAACAGTAATATCTAAACTTAAACAAAGAAATCCTGACATTAAATATTCTTGCGTAGGTGGCACACATTTAAATTCATTAAATATAAAGTCAATTTTTGACCTTAGGGAAATTACTTATACAGGGTTCACAAGTGTTTTATTTAATATTTTAAAAATAAGAAATAGAATTAATAAAACAGTTGATGAAGTTATTAGATTCAATCCCGATATATTATTCAGTGTAGATAGTCCTGATTTTACCCTAAGAGTTGCTCAAAAAGTTAAGAACATAAACGGTAATATAAAAACAGTTCATTATGTAGCTCCACAAGTATGGGCTTGGCGTCCAGGTAGAGTAAAAAAGTTTAAGAAATTTTTAGATCATATGCTCTTATTATTTATTTTTGAAAAAAAATATTTTGACAAAGAAAATTTAGCAAATACTTTTGTAGGACACCCGTTGCTTGAGCAAAATAAACAACCCAAGATAGATATATCTTCATTAATTACTATGGATAAAAAAATTATATCAATTTTTGCAGGGAGTAGAGATTCTGAAACTAATGTTCTTTTACCTATATTGTGTGACTTTATTAAAATGATGAATAAAAAATTTAATGATTATTTTTTTATTTTTCATGCGACTAATGAAAACAAAAAATCAATAACTGATTTTATAAAAGTTAATAATATAGATAATTCTCAAGTAATCTCAGATGACAATATAAAGCCATGTATATTATCTACTTCTGTATTTGCAATTGTAAAATCAGGTACAGTATCACTCGAAGTTTGTAACGCAGGTATACCATCTATCATAATTTATAAAATTAATATGATTAATTATTTTATTATGAAATTATTCGTTAATGTAAAATTTGCTAATATTATAAATATTATTAACAATGAAGAAGTTATACCTGAATTATTACAACGAGAGTGTAATGCTAAAGAAATATATAATTCAGTTGTTTATTTTTTAAAAAATCCTGAACTCATGAAAAAACAAATTAACCAATGCAGATTAACTTTAAAAGAAATAAAATCTAAGGATAATTCATCAGAAAATGCTGCTAAAGTTTTAATTAATTACCTTTAACAATTCATTATTTTAAATTTTAATCTAAAAATATAAACTATCTTATTAAAATCTTTATTTTTTTTTATTAAATAACTTTTTTTAATCTTTTTAATAAATCGTCTTTATCAAGAGATATAACTATATCATAAACTCCAGGTCCAAACTTTGATCCTGTTAAAGCTACTCTCAATGGCTGACCAATACCTTTGAAGTTTGTTTCATGTGATTTTATAAGATCATTCACAATAGGTTCTAAAGTTTTTTTGTTTAGAACTTTTAATTCTTTAACTTTATTGACAAACTCAAATATTATTTTTTTTGCTTTATCATCAATTAGTTTTAAATCTTCTTTATTAAAATTGACTTCATCAAAAATTATATATTTTGCATTATTATATATATCCTCTAATGTTTTAGCTTTATTTTTAAGAAATGTTAAAGAGTGTTTAATTTTTTCTTCTTTATCTGATTTAATCTTTTCTTTAAATTGTTCACAGTATTGAACAAGATGTTCATAAAGTTCATTTTGATCAATAGTTTTAATATAATGTTCATTCATTGATAAGATACGGCTCATATCTAATTTAGATGGTGATTTTCCAATACCTTCTAAGTTAAAATATTCAATACTTTCATTTAAGGTAAATATTTCCTTATCTTTATAAGACCAGCCAAGTCTTAATAGATAATTTCTTAGTGCATCGGGCATTATTCCTATTTTTGAGTAGTCGTCTAATGTCGATGCATTATCTCTTTTGGATAATTTTTTTCCTTCAATAGTGTGAATTAAAGGGATATGAGCGAATGACGGTAAACTCCATTTCATTGCTTGATATATTTGAATTTGTTTAAAGGTATTTATTTTATGATCATCACCTCTGATAATATGTGTTATATTCATTTGATGATCATCAACTGTTGCTGATAAATTATATGTTGGTGTTCCATCATTTCGTAAAATAATAAAATCTTCTATTGTAATATTATTTATAACAACATTCCCTTGAACCAAATCTTTTAATGTTGAGGATCCTTCTATTTTACTTTTAAATCTAATAACTGGCCTAATGTCTTTTGGTCCATCACTCACTTCTAATTCCCTACATTTTCTGTTATATGTATAAGGAAGTTTTTTTTGTTTCGATCTTTTTTTTTGACTTTCTATTTCCTCTAAAGAACAAAAACATTTATATGCATGTCCATTTTTCAGTAATTCATTAGCAATATTTATATGATCATTTATTTTAGTGGATTGAATGTATTCTTCTCCATCATGTTCTATTCCAATCCATTTTAAAGATTTAATAATTTGAATTTTATGTTCATCTTTAGATCTTTCTTTATCTGTATCTTCAATTCTTAAGTTAAAAGTTCCTTTTTGATTTTTTGAATATAACCAATTAAATAGTGCAGTTCTTACACCACCAATATGCAGTGCTCCAGTAGGAGAGGGAGCAAATCTTGTTGCTACTTTAGACATTGGAAATGTTTAGACTATTTTTTTAGAAGTTTCTATATAAAGATACCAAAACACCTTGAACTTTTACTCTATCTGGACCAAAAATTTTAGTTTCGTAGTTTCTGTTGGCACTTTCAAGAGCTACTGTTTTTCCTTTTCTTCTAATTCTTTTTAACATTGCTTCAT
>Ga0115000_10003357_pt1 | contig 13408 bp, 8 predicted proteins | sample ArcticOcean_MG_C_6_FD_89690 | JGI IMG/M metagenome (GOLD analysis project Ga0115000, IMG submission 89690) | Marine microbial communities from western Arctic Ocean - ArcticOcean_MG_CB8_128 | ecosystem: Environmental > Aquatic > Marine > Oceanic | place: Arctic Ocean: Canada Basin | collected... | reverse complement strand
TTACTGTAGCGATTCTTCTGTTTATTTTGAAAAAATAAAACATCTAGAGTGGCCGGTATTTTTAGATAGTTGTTACCAAAAAGATAAGCCACATAGTAAGTATGCACGTTTCGATATTATTGCAGCCAATCCTTTTATTAAAATAAAAGCAAAAAATGGCGTTACTATAGTTTTAGATAAAGACGGCCAGCATGAATACAAACAACCCTCCTTAGAAGTCCTTAGTGATTTAATGGACCAGTACCCAAAACCTTCATCTAGCCTTCCTTTTAAAGGAGGAGCTATTGGTTATTGCTCATACGAGTTAAATTTAAAAACAGCAAAAAAAAATACTATTAATACTATGATGATGGGTATTTATGATTGGGCAGTAATTGTCGATCACTTTAAAAAAAAAACATACATTGTTTCAATGTTGCTTGATTCAAAAACAGAAGCCTTTATTTCTGAACTGGTTGTTATGTTTGATGAAGATAAAACTAATTTAACTCAAGATTTTAAAATAAAAAATTCAGTAGGTGATAATTTGTCTTTTATAGATTACAAAAGTAAGTTTGATAAGGTGATGAATTATATAAATGCTGGTGATTGCTACCAGATAAACTTATCAAAAAAATTCGAAGTCAATACCGAAGGAGACAGTTGGAATCTTTACAAAAAATTTCGTGGTATTAATAAATCACCTTTTATGGCTTACCTTTTATATGATGATTTTGAGATATTAAGTGGCTCACCAGAAAGGTTTATTAAGTCAAAAGACGGAATAGTCACGACTAGGCCTATTAAGGGGACAAGGGCCAGGGGGAGCAATAAGGAGGTAGATAAGAGAAATGCTAAAGAACTTTTAAATAGCGTTAAGGACCAATCTGAGAACTTAATGATTGTAGACCTACTTAGAAATGATTTAAGTATGAATTGCGAAGTAGGTAGCATTAAGGTTGATGAATTATTCTCGATTGAATCCTACCCAAACGTTCATCATTTAGTGAGTACTATATCGGGTATTCTTAAGAAGGAATCTAACAATATAAAGCTTTTTAGCGATTCCTTTCCAGGTGGCTCAATAACAGGAGCGCCTAAAATAAGAGCAACAGAAATTATTGAGGAGCTTGAAGAACATTCACGTGATCTTTATTGTGGTTCTGTTTGTTATTTTAGCTTTGATGGCTCAATGGATAGTAATGTTGCTATAAGAAGTATGGTGCATAACAATCAAAAACTTTATTTTTATTCAGGCGGAGGACTTACTGTTGGCTCTAATGTGAAAGATGAATATCAAGAAATTGAAGATAAAGTTGAAAATATTAAACAAGCGATAAATTTTTTTAAGGAATAAAAATGACGTTAACAAAATCTGTAATTGAAAATATAATTAAGATGGATTTAAAAGATTGGGAATTTATTAACTCAAAGATTGTTAGATTTATACCGAGAAGTAGAGATATATCATTGGGTGAAATTGTAAAATCAATTTGGGATTATGCAGAAAAAGTAGATCACCATCCTGATATATTACTAACTTATTCAGGTGTAAAAATTACTTTATTTACTCATGACAAGTCCGGTGTGACTGAAAAAGATATTAGCTTTGCTCGCAGTTTAGCTAAAATTTATTAATCCGTCCCTTTTTTGAAGCTCCCAAAATTTAATAAAATTGTCGGAAGAATTAGTAGATTTAGTATTGTGGAAGTGAATAATCCACCAATAATAATAGCTGCCATTGGAGCTTCAATCTCCTTCCCTGGCTGATTTGACCCTAAAGCAATAGGAAGAAGTGCTAGCCCTGCTACTAAAGCTGTCATAAGAATTGAAGGTAATCTCTCAGTTGCCCCTCTTATACATGTTTCTAGATTCCACAAGCAGTTTTCTTTATTAACTAGAAATTGATAATGGGAAAGAAGCATTATTGAATTTCGTAATGTAATTCCAAAAAGAGTCACAAAGCCAACAATTGAGCCAATAGAAATCCATCCTCCACTAAAGATTACAGCTATTACTCCACCAATTAGAGCAAAAGGAAGATTTATTAAGGTAAGCCCTAAATTAACAAGAGAGCCAAATGTAATATACAGTAATAATAAAATAACGAATCCAACTAGTGTTGAGTGAATAATTAGGCTCTCTCTAGATTTAGCATTTTCTGCAGCTGAGCCAGTTATTTCAAAGTAATTGCCTGGACTTAATTTTATTTTATCTATCTTTTCATTAAGCAACGTTGTGAATTCATTAAGACCGTTATCGTCAGCATTTAAGGTTATTGTTTGAACTCGTTTACCATCTTGGTGGAGTATCTTAGAGCGCCCATTCTCTTGAGATATAAATGCAATCTCACCAAGACTTATAATTTTATTACCATCAGTTTTTATTGGTAATTTATTAATATCTAAAATATCATCACGATATGATTTTTTTAAGGTAACAGCAATTTGGATAGGATTAATGCCCTCATAAATTGTGGCCACTGGAAAGCCCTCATAAGCTGTCTTAATAATATTTAGAACATCAGTTTTTAAAATCCCCAATTGACTCATTCTTTCAGAACGGAGCCGAATTGAAACTTGGGGTGTGCCAGGTGGGGATTGCAACATGATATCACTTGCCCCATTAATTTTACGAAGTACATGGACAATTTTTTGTGCATCTTGATCGAGAGAATTTAAATTATCACCAAAAATATTAATAACTATTGATGCATTATAGCCAGAAATTGTTTCCTCTATTCTTTCAGTTAGAAATGTATTAATTGCAAAATTAACACCTACAAAACCTTCTGTTTTAATTAGTCCGTCTTCATCTTGGGTTTGAATTAAACTTCTAATTTCTTTTAGAACATTATCTTGCTCATTACCATTTAAATTATCTAATTCAATTTCAAACTCACTATAATGAGTTCCAAATGTGTCAGCGCCTAATGGAGATCTCCCAACCCATTGAGCAACTGATTTTACACCCTGTATATCACGAATTTTTTTACTTACTTTATTACCAATCCTTATAGATTCTGATTCTGAAGTTCCTGGAAAAGCCGTCATATGCATAATAAAGTGACCTTCATGTAGCGGTGGTATAAATTGTGTTTTAAAGAATGGTAGGGATGCTAAACCTACACTTATTATAAGTAATGAAGTGAAAATAATAGACCGAGAGTGTTTTTCGATATCTTTTAATATTCTTATATACTTTTTCTTCAAATAATTTATCACTGGTGAATCATTTGTTTGTAAATCAGATTTTCCTAAAAGTAAATAGCATAGAGCTGGTGTTATTGTCATTGCTACAAATAGTGACGCAATAATTGATGCTATGTAAGCTATCCCCAAAGGCCCAAATAATTTACCGGCAACTCCTGTTAGTGAAAGGAGTGGCAAGAAAACAAGTACAATTATAATTGTGGCAAAAATTACTGATTTTCTCACTTCCATTGATGCATCGAATACAACTTGATAAATTGGTTTAGGGTTAACTAATTCTCTATTTTGTTTAAGTCTTCTAAAAATATTTTCTACATCAATAATTGCATCATCAACGACCTCACCTAGTGCTATTGCCAGACCACTTAACACCATCACATTTAATCCTAAGTTAAAATAACTCATTGCAATAATGGCGGAAAGCAAAGAAAGTGGTATGGCAATAGCTGAAATAAATGCCGTTTTAAAATTAAATAGAAAGAAATATAGAATTGATATAACCATTAATGATCCAATCAGCAAATCTATTCTTAATCCTTTTATTGAGGCGTCAATAAAATTTGCTGGTTTAAACAAGTCTGGAATCAGGATGACTTGCTCTTTTAGAAGTATTGGCTTGAGGCTCTCGAGAGCAACTTCTATTTCTTTGGTAAGTTTGTAAGTATCAGAATTTAGTTGGCCTTGAACGGAGAGGTAAACCCCTTCTTTGCCGTTAATTGATGCGGCGCTGATTGATGGACTAGACCCAATTATTACATTAGCTACATCCTTAATTGTAATTTTTTTACCTTGACTGTTAACTAGTGCTGTTAGGCCAATCTCTTCAATTGTTTTTGATTGCCCTTCAGTATTAATTATAATCCTTTGATTTTTATTTTCTATGAATCCAGCGCCGATTACACCTGTTGATTTTTCTGCAGCCATAGCAATGTCAGAAATTGTGACATTATACAAAAAAAGCTTATCGGGAATGATTTCAATGTGAATTTGTTTTACTAAGCCACCAAAACGATTAACATCTGCAACCCCAGGTACGGACATTAAATGCGGAATTATAATGTTTTCAGCCAATGTTCTTAATTCTGTTAAATTTTTTACTTTTGAGGTAATTCCAATTCCAAGAACGCTTGATGCAGAGGAGGTGAGGGGGGTTATATTTGGAATAATATTTTTGGGCAGAATGCTCCTTAAGGACGTAAACTTTTCTGATATTGATTGTCTGTTTACATATATATCAGTTCCTTCATCAAAAATTACTGTGATAACAGATAGTCCTGGAATTGATTGCGAACGAATTTTTTTGACACCTATGGTCCCTGAAATTGCTTGCTCAATAGGTTTTGATACTAATGTTTCAACTAGCGACGATGAAAATCCTTGAGCTTCTGTTTGAATTATTACTTGGGTTGGGGAGAATTCAGGAAAAACGTTAAGTGGGCTATTTTTAATTTGGTATATTCCATAAGCAATTACTATAAAAGCTAGTCCAACTATTACCCCTGCATGTTTAATTGAAAAACGAATTAAAGAGGCAATCATTTAATTTTTAATCCTCATTTTCATTTGTAATTAGATGTTTATATTCTTCTGATAAAAGCAATTGCGCGCCTTTAGTTACAATTGTTCTAGGCGGTATATTTTCAAACTGCACGACCCAGCCATCATCAACTTCTTCTAATTTAAATACAGGATGCCTAAGGAATGAATTATTGCTTGGCTCTTCATAAATCCATGGTTTCCCGTCATTCCAAATAATTGCTGATTTTGGTACGTGAAATTTTTTAATCTGGCTATCTTTAGATGTTTCGATATATGAATTTATTTTGCTACCCAGCATTAAATCATTACTTGATGTTAGATAAAAATAAGACCTTCCTTGAATATCTAGATCTCTAACAGGCGCTTTAGAAATGAAGTTGGCTTTATATTTATTGTTCGGTTGGATTGGTGAGAATATCATCAATTCTGAAGGGAATATTTTTTGTATTTTATCGTTAGTAATAGTAATTTTTAATAATCTAGTATCTGAATGAAAAATATTCTTAAGTACCGATTTTTTTGGATTGGTAAGTAAATCTTTAAAAGGCTGGCCCCATTCTTGACCAACAACTTGCAATAAATTATTTCTATTATTCTTTAGAATATTTAAATTATTACGAAGATTATTAATTTCTATCTCTTTTTCGCGTACAACTGAGTCTGCAATATTTTTATTATCATCATTAAGCGATTGTAGCTTTTTAAAGTGCTTACTTTCTTCTTGAAGCTGGATGTTTAATGTATTTATTTTAAAGTTTAAATTTAAATAGTTAGTCTTGTAATTAATCAGGCTCATTAAATTTACTACATACCCATATGATGAGTAAAGTGAAGGCTTTCTGCTTTCAGAAATTATATGAATTTTAATACCACTATTTTTAATCATCGAATCTGGAAGAGTTATAATTTTATCCTGAATAGACGCCAAACTCTCCGCTTCTAATTTATCAACTACCCTTATACTAGAATCAATACCGCCTCTGAAAATTTCATCTTTAGCCAAATAGATAATTAACCACAATAAAGCTATGATAAGGATTGATTGTGTGATTATAATAATTAGTGATTTATTTTTCATTATGCATATTTAAATTTGGTGTAAATATAGGTTCTTGAAGTACACTTTCCGCAATCAGTCCAATTCTTATTAAATTATATATTGCTTTGTGATGATTTTTACTTATATCAATAAGGTTAATTTTTTCATTTTCATACTCCATCCTATTTATTAGTCCTTCCTCGAATCTCGCAGTAAGTTGACTTTCAAGTCTATTTTTTGTTTCTATCATTTGGTTTGAATATTTTAAATCTTCAAATTTATTTGAAAAATTTAATTGAAGCGCCTGAATATCGTTTATTGCTGACAGCTGCAAGGTAGATACCTTACTTGCTTCAAGATCTCGAAATTTTTCTGCTTTGTTAATAAATGCTTTATTTCGATCTGTTGACTTAAGAATAGAATTTATACCTAGACTCCATAACTTGGTTCCAAATTCGTATGCATATGCTGGTGAAAAAGTATAATCTGGATATTGTTCAGCTACTTCCAATTTTAATTCAGCTTCAGCTATTGCATAATTTGAAAGAACCTTCCTAAGATCTAATCTTTTAGTTAGAGATATTTCTTGTAATACTAATAATTTTTTATCTTTTAAATATAAGATAGTTATATCGTCAAGTATCGAAGTAATTTTTTTACTATCGATTGGAATAAGGTTAAATTTTTGAGTATTTAAACCAATTAATGAAGCTATTTGATTTCTCATAATTGATTGGTTCATTTGCAACTCTAATAACCTTTTATTAATTTTGTTGACCATAATGGTTTTTCTATCCAGGTCTATTTGAGATGCTATGCCTGCCTCAAGTCTTTTTCTCACCATATTCATTACGGATTGTGCTAAACGAAGCTCTGTTTTCGTTAGCTTTATAAATTCTTGGTTTTCAATGAAATTAAACAATTTATTAAATAATTCTATTCTCAGATTCCATTTAGTGAGCAGGAAATTAACTAAAGCAAGTTGAGATTTATTTAGAGCTAATTCATGCCGGATTAATCTTTTGTCCGCAGATTCAAATGTAAATGAAAAGCCACTGCCAAAAATTTTCTTTGTTAATTCTTTATTTGTTGTTTCTCTTCCAATTTTTAATCCTATTGATGATGGCGGATAAAGGCTTGCAATAGCTTCATTAGCTTGGGTAAATTCCAACTGCATCTTAGCTGACTTTAATTGAGGATTGAAAAATTGTTGTGCAGATATTAGCTCTTTCAAGCCCCAATCTTTAAAAGGTAATTCGTCACTATTAAAGCCTTTGGATATCAGAAATTGTGAAAATTCTTTATTGTGGATATCTGATTTCTTGATTGCTTCAATAATTTTTTGACTATCAATATTTTTTTTGCCAAAAGGTATATAGCTACAGCTACTAAGTAGAAATATTATTATTAAATACGGCTTTAATGACATATAAATTTCGATTTTAAAATTGAGTTAGTTTATTTATTTTTGTTGTTGATTCATTATATTCTAGGAGCTAGTTTTATACACTTATTTTATGCTAATAAAATGACATTGAATTATTGCTTTCCCAAGGCTTCTAAGCTGATATAATATCTTTTTTTTAATAATCAAAGTTACTTCGCGAGAGTGGCGGAATTGGTAGACGCACTGGTTTTAGGTACCAGCGCCGCAAGGCGTGAGAGTTCGAGTCTCTCCTTTCGCACCATATTTAAGGTTAAGGAATAATTACATTATGTCAGAAGCAATAGAAAAAATTAACAGTATCGAAAGAAAAGTTAAGGGGTTGGTTAATATTGCACCACTTCAAGGTGAAATATCAGAAAGATTCCTTAGTTTGAGCAGAACAGCACGTGTTGCTGGTTTCCGGCCTGGAAAGGTTCCAATGGCTGTTGTAGAAAAACAGTACGGGCCAGATATTAAAGCAGAGATATATACCAAAGCTATAGAGATGAAATTTGGTGAAATAGTTAATGCTAACAATCTTCGTGTTGCAGGTATGCCAGACATTCAGCATGGTCCTCTTGATAAAGTGAATGATGATTTTGAATTTACTGCAATATTTGAAATTTTCCCTGAGTTTAAATTAGGAAATTTTAAATCATCAAAGATTATTAAAAAAACAGTTTCAATAACAGAAAGTGATGTAAAAAAGACAATTGATGTTCTAATCAAACAAAGAGCGTTATTTGAAAAGGTAGGCAGAGCTTCTATGCTGGGCGATCAAATAGTAGTTCAACTTCAATCATTTATTAAAGACGAACAAATTGAGTCAACAGGTGAACAATCTCTAGAATTCGTCCTAGGGGACTCAAAGAGAATTAAGGCTGTTGATGACCAGCTTATTGGAATTAAAGCTGGTGAAACAAAAGAATTTGAAGTTAAATATCCAAAAGATCACAATCCTTCACAATTAGCCAATCAAAATGTTAAATATCAAATTACTTTAATAGAGGTTCGCGAGGCTAAGTTACCTGCGATAGATTCAGCCTTTGCAAAGAGTCTGGGTGTTGATAGCGGAGATGTTAAAATAATGGAGAGCGAAATAAAAAATTCACTTAACCAGGAAGTTGAAAAAAGAGTTGGAGCAGATGTGAAGAAACAAGTTTTTCAATTGCTTGTTGATGCGCATGAGATGGAGGTCCCAAAATCATTAATTTCGATGGAAACAAACCGTATGATGCAATCTACTTATGAGAATCTTAAGAAGCAGGGTGCTGATATGAAAGAAGTTAAGTTAGAAAATTCAATGTTTGAAGACTCAGCAAAAAGAACATGTAAATTAAGAATAGTGCTGGCTAGTTTAGTTGAAGTTAATAAGTTAGAAGCAAGCGAAGAACAAATTAAATTAAAAGTAGAAGAATTCTCAGCTAATTTTGACGACACAGAAAAAGCAAAAAAATGGTTTTATGAAGATTCAAAACGTTTAGATGAGCCAACTGCACTTTCAACTGAAGACAATATTGTTGAATGGTTTTTAAAGGAATGTAAAATTGAATCTAAAAAGATTTCGTTTGATGACTTAATGGCAATGCAGGCATAATAATGAGCAATTCAAAAATAGAATCAATTAGTCACTTTTCTCCAAACAACTTAGGTTATATCCCTATGGTTGTAGAACAAAGTGGGAGAGGTGAAAGGTCCTATGACATATATTCAAGACTGCTTAAAGAAAGACTTATTTTTTTAGTTGGTCCTGTAGATGATATGACAGCAAATGTAGTAGTTGCGCAATTATTGTTCTTAGAAGCAGAAAATCCAGATAAAGATATTTCATTATATATTAATTCACCGGGTGGCTCTGTAACAGCGGGAATGGCTATTTACGATACAATGCAATTTATAAAGCCTGATGTAAGTACTTTATGTATTGGCCAGGCGGCGAGTATGGGAGCTTTACTTCTTACAGCTGGAGCTGATGGAAAAAGATATTGCTTACCAAATTCTAGGGTTATGATTCACCAACCATTAGGTGGATTCCAGGGTCAAGCATCTGATATTGAAATCCATGCAAAAGAAATCTTATATTTAAAAAATAAACTTAATTCTATTTTATCAAAACACACAAAACAACCAATAAAAAAAATCGCGGAAGATACCGATCGAGATAATTTTATGAGCTCTGAGGAGTCGGTAAAATATGGCTTAATTGATCAGGTTATTGGAAGTAGAAACGAAGTTAAATAAGGATCAAAATGGCTGAAGATAAAGAAAAGTCTCTTATTTGTTCTTTTTGTGGAAAAAATCAACATGAAGTTAAGAAGCTTATTGCAGGACCTTCGGTCTTTGTTTGCGATGAATGCATTGATTTATGTAATGATATTATTAAAGAAGAATCTAACGAGCCTAAAGAAGATTTAGGAAAAAGTGAGTCAAATAACTTATTAAGCCCAATAGAACTTTCAACATCTCTAGGTGAACATGTAATAGGTCAAGACGAAGCTAAAAAGAGTATGTCTGTTGCAGTATATAACCACTACAAAAGATTAAGAAATAATAAAAATGATAAAGATGATTTCAAGGATGTAACGATTGCCAAAAGTAACATTTTATTTATTGGCCCAACTGGCTCTGGTAAAACATTACTTGCCCAAACTTTAGCAAACTTACTTGAGGTCCCTTTTGTAATGGCTGACGCAACCACCCTAACCGAAGCTGGTTATGTGGGTGAGGATGTTGAAAATATTATGCAAAAGTTACTTCAGAAATGCGATTATGACATTGAAAAAGCACAAAAAGGAATTGTTTATATCGACGAAGTTGATAAAATTTCTAGAAAATCCGAAAATTCTTCAATTACAAGAGATGTTTCAGGCGAGGGTGTGCAACAAGCTTTACTCAAGCTAATCGAAGGAACAGTTGCTTCAGTCCCTCCGCAAGGTGGAAGAAAACACCCAAACCAAGAATTTGTTCAAATTGACACTGCAAATATATTATTTATTTGTGGGGGCGCTTTTGATGGACTTGAAAAGATTATCAAACAAAGAACAGATAAAAATAGTATAGGTTTCGGAGCTGAAGTCCAAGGAAAAGATGACCTTAAAAATATCAGTAATATTATTAAAAATGTAGAACCAGAGGATCTGATTAAATTTGGATTGATTCCAGAATTTATAGGAAGACTACCAGTTATTACAACACTAGAAACTCTTGAACAGAGTGCATTAGTGCAAATATTAACAGAGCCAAAAAATGCTCTTATTAAACAATATAAAAAATTATTTTCGATGGAGGGAGTGGAGTTAGAGTTTCGTGATGATTCAATTGAAGCGATTGCACTTAAGGCTATTGAACGAAAAACAGGTGCTCGTGGACTAAGATCGATAATGGAATCGAGTTTAAAAGATATTATGTTTGAACTTCCAACAATAAATAATTTAGTTAAGGTTGTTATAGATGGCGATGTAATAAATAAGAATGCAAAACCATATTTAATATATTCAGATATTGAAAAGAATGCTGTTAAATAACCAAGTAATATCAAGTAGCACTTGAATTATATTAAAGCGACCTCATATCATAGTTTAGATACTGATTTTTAAAGAAGAAAATAATAATGACCATAAAGACAAAAGACTTTCCCATGCTTCCCTTGAGAGATGTTGTGGTTTACCCTCAACTTGTAATCCCATTATTTGTTGGGAGAGCAAAATCAATAAGCGCAATTGAAACGGCAAACAATGGAGATAAAAAAATTCTGCTTGTTGCTCAAAAAACCGCTGGTCAAGACGAGCCTGAAATCAAAGATTTATACAAGATAGGAACCGTTGCAAGCATTTTACAGATGCTAAAACTTCCTGATGGAACAGTTAAGGTCCTCGTTGAGGGTTTAGAAAGAGCAAGTATTAAAAAATTTGATGATTCTGGAGATTTTTGGACGGCAGATATCAGTTTAGTAAAGATTAAAGAAAAAAAAGATAAAAAAACCTTAGCATTTATGCGTTCAGTATATTCACAGTTTGACCAATATGTAAAATTAAATAAAAAAATCCCACCTGAAATTTTAACCTCTCTTACATCTATAACAGAGCCAGGAAGATTAGCTGATTCAATTGCTGCAAATTTAACTTTAAAATTATCTGAAAAACAAAATATTCTCGAAACTTTTGACATAAAAGATCGTTTAGAGTTACTTCTAAATATCATGGAATCCGAAATTGATATTCTACAAGTTGAAAAAAGAATTAGAGGAAGAGTAAAGAAGCAGATGGAGAAATCTCAGAGAGAGTATTACCTAAATGAACAAGTTAAAGCAATTCAAAAAGAATTGGGAGAGCAGGATGATGCTGCAGAGTTAGACGAGCTTGAGGAAAAAATAAAATCTTCTGGAATGACGAAGGAAGCCGAACAAAAATGTTACTCTGAATTCAAAAAATTAAAAATGATGTCGCCAATGTCGGCCGAGGCTTCAGTGGTTAGAACATTTATAGAAACATTAATAAATCTCCCATGGACCGATAAGACAGAAATAAATAAGAATTTAAAAAATGCAGAAATAGATTTAGATAATGATCATTTTGGATTGGAAAAGGTAAAAGAAAGAATAGTTGAATATTTAGCTGTTCAAAATAGAGTGGGAAAGTTAAAAGGACCAATTTTATGCTTAGTGGGTCCTCCAGGTGTCGGTAAAACATCACTTGGAAACAGTATTGCTAAGTCTATAAATCGTAAGTTCATAAGGATGGCTCTTGGTGGTGTAAGGGATGAGGCTGAAATAAGAGGCCACAGAAGAACTTATATTGGGTCAATGCCGGGTAAAATTTTACAAAATATGACAAAAGTTGGTGTGACAAATCCATTATTTTTATTAGATGAGATTGATAAAATGGGTCAGGACTTTAGAGGCGACCCATCTTCTGCTTTGTTGGAAGTTTTAGACCCTGAACAGAATCATACGTTTACTGATCATTATGCTGAAATCGAATATGATTTATCCGATGTAATGTTTGTTGCGACTGCAAATTCAATGAATATCCCTGAAGCACTTTTAGATAGAATGGAAATAATTAGATTGGCAGGCTATACAGAATCTGAAAAATTAAATATTGCAACAAAATACTTAATCCCAAAACAACTTAAAGCTCATGGACTGAAAAGAAGCGAGTTAAATATCACTGGAAAGGCTATTAAAGATATTATTCAGTTTTACTCCAGAGAGGCTGGGGTGAGAAACTTAGAGCAAAAAATTTCGAAAATTTGTAGAAAGGTTGTCAAGGTACTTTTAACGAAGAAAAAAATTAAGTTTATATCTGTTAATAATAGAAATTTAAATGACTATCTAGGGGTTAGAATTTATGATGTTGGCTACGCAAATAAAAAAAATCAAATTGGTCAGGTTACAGGATTAGCCTGGACCCAAGTTGGCGGCGAGCTATTAACAATTGAGGCTGTAGTTTTACCTGGCAAAGGGAAGACGATAATAACCGGTAAACTTGGTGACGTAATGCAGGAATCTATTCATGCAGCAATGAGTGTTGTTAGAAGTCGTGCAGAGAGGTTAGGAATCAACAATACATTTCATGAGAAAAAAGATATACACATTCATTTTCCTGAGGGAGCAACACCGAAAGATGGCCCAAGTGCAGGTATTGGTATAACAACAGCAATTATCTCAAGTTTAACTGGCATACCGGTTCATTCAGATGTGGCGATGACAGGTGAAATAACCCTTCGGGGCGAAGTTTTACCAATTGGAGGACTAAAAGAAAAATTATTAGCAGCTCATCGAGGAAATATTAAGAAAATTTTAATACCAGAACAAAATTTAAAAGACTTAATAGATATTCCTGACGAGGTTAAAGATGGGGTAGATGTGATACCTGTTAAATGGATTGATCAAGTTCTAGAGATTGCGTTAACAAGAAACCCAAAAAGTTTAAGCAAGAGTTCAAAAGCGTTACCTAGTTCAACAAAAAATACAATTCATATTGATAAAACAATTGCACACTAGGTATTTATCATATTAGCTAGCTTTGTTGATAACATTATTGTAAAATTACGAGCAAAATTTTTAACAATTCGGGTGCTTAGCTCAGTTGGTAGAGCGTCGCCCTTACAAGGCGAATGTCACAGGTTCGACCCCTGTAGCACCCACCATTTTAGGAGTGGTAGTTCAGTTGGTTAGAATACCGGCCTGTCACGCCGGTGGTCGCGGGTTCG
>Ga0115000_10003354_pt1 | contig 13414 bp, 14 predicted proteins | sample ArcticOcean_MG_C_6_FD_89690 | JGI IMG/M metagenome (GOLD analysis project Ga0115000, IMG submission 89690) | Marine microbial communities from western Arctic Ocean - ArcticOcean_MG_CB8_128 | ecosystem: Environmental > Aquatic > Marine > Oceanic | place: Arctic Ocean: Canada Basin | collected... | reverse complement strand
CCAGTATAAATTCTCGAGCTATACCACTGCGCTTATGGCAAACACAAAATCAGCAATTAAAAGAATTAGAAAAATTGCTACACAAACGCTAGTTAATAAGGCTCGTAAGAGTAAATACAGGAACGCTATAAAAAAGATGAACCTTCTTCTAGAAGAAAAGAAAAAAGATGAAGCTTTAAAATTCTTGCCAAAGTTGAATTCGGAGTTAATGAAAGTTGCAAAGACTGGAATTATTAAGAAAGCTAACGCTTCAAGAAATGTTTCAAGAATAACAAAAAAGATTTCAGCTTTATAAAAACTACCTACAGTTGCCGAAGAATTTCAACCAAAAATACTTATACTAAATAAGTATTTTTTTTAATTATCAACACCACATCTAGATTTAGTAAAGTTTATGATTTGTAAATCATACACTCATAGATTTTATATTTGTAAAATTTATTTGTGCAGTTAATGATTGCTGTGACAAAAATATTGTTCATAATAAAAAAAACCACTTTTTAAAAATAAAAATAAGCTATCTTTAAAAATAATTATTCGCGTTATAAATGATTCACCTACAGATTTTATTTATTTTTAAATATACAAACATTTTTATTGTATAATTTCTGTTTTGCTTCTAACTGACTTTATACATACAAATTTATGTCTATCAATAATACAACACAAAATTTAAAAAATACTCCTTCTGAAGGCTTAGATTGGTCTCTTATTCAAAAAGACATGAAGAGTAAATTAGGAAACGATATATATGAAAGCTGGGTTAGAAAAATAGACTTTGTTGAGGAGATGAATAATTATATTTTACTCTCTGTTTCAACTAGATTTATTAGAGACTGGATTACTTCAAGATATTTAGATCAAATTTTACAAGTTGTTAAAACTTATAAAAAAGATTTAACAAGAATTGAATTTAAAATTATTGAAAAAAATTATGATAATGATGCTCAAGGAAATATTAAGCTAAGCACAAACAGTGAAAATGTTTCATTCATCAAAGATACATATTTACAATATAACAGAATAGATCCTAATAAAAGATTTGATAATTTTATAACTGGAACAAGTAATAAATTAGCATATGAAGCATCACTAAAAGTTGCAGAAAATATTTCTCACTATAATCCACTTTATATTTATGGAGGTGTTGGAATGGGTAAAACACATTTATTAAATTCTATAGGCCTTTCATTGAAGGATAAAAATAAAGTGATGTTTATTTCTGCAGAAAGATTCATGTATCAATTTGTTAAATCTATCAAATCCAACGATATGGTAAAATTTAAAGAATATTTTAGAAATACAGATATTTTGTTAATTGATGACATTCAGTTTATGAATGGCAAAGAAGCAATGCAGGAGGAGTTTTTTCACACATTTAATGCATTGCTTGATAAGGGCTCTCAAGTAATAATGTCTGCTGATAGAGCTCCAAATAAGTTATCTAGAATCCAAGATAGAATTAAATCAAGATTTGCAGGTGGTTTAGTTGTAGATATTCAAAAACCAGATTATGAACTTAGAAGTAAAATTGTTAAAAAAAAAACAGAAGAACTTAATGTTTTTTATTCTAATCAAATAAATATTTCTGAAGAGATACAAGAATTCATTAGTAACGAAATTGCAACAAGTATCAGGGAGCTAGTTGGTGCAATTAACAGAGTTGTCTCTTTTTCAAGAATATATAATAAGGTACCAAATTTATCTGAAGTTAAAGTCGTTTTAAAAGACTTACTAAATATAGGTGAAAATAAAGTAACAATTGATTTAATCCAGTCAACCGTATGTAAATTTTTTAAAATAAGTAAAAATGAGATGCTTTCTTCAAGAAGATCTAGATACCTTGTAAGACCAAGACAAACTGCAATTTATTTAACTAAAATTTTAACATCTAAATCATTACCTGAAATAGGTAGGGAGTTTTCCAACAGAGACCACACAACAATAATACATTCTGTCAAAACAATTGAAAAACTGAAAGAAAAAGATCCAGAAATGACTAACAATATAAATAACTTAAAAAATCAGATATTGTATAATACAAAAAATGAAATTTAACGTTAATCAACAAGACTTACAACAAGCCCTGAATTATTGTCAAGGTGTAATTGAAAAAAGAAGTACGCTTCCAATTTTATCAAATGTTTTATTAAATGCCAGCAACTCAAATTTAACGCTTACTGCTACTGACTTAGATTTAATATTCATTCATCAAATTAACAATGCTGAAGTTATTGAAGAGGGAAATACAACAACAACTTCGTCAACTATGTATGATATTATAAGAAAGCTTTCATCTGGAAAAAAAATTAACTTGTCTTTAACAGACACGAGCAAGTTACAAGTTGAGTCAGAAAAATCAATATTTAACCTGAATTGCATTAGTGCATCTGAATTCCCTTTAACAGATGAAAATTTTAATCAAAACGAATTTTCCATAAAATCAAAAAAATTATTAAAATTATTAAATAAGTGTAAATTTTCTGTTTCAAATGATGAAACAAGGCATTATTTAAGTGGAATATTTTTTCATCAAACTCAAATAGAAGATAAAAATTTTTTAACGGCAGCTGCAACTGACAGTCATAGAATGTCTATATCTAAAATAAGATTAGATCAAAAAGTAGATTTTGAACCAATTATATTACCTAAAAAGACAATATTTCAGTTATGTTCTTTACTAGAGGGTTATGATGGCGACGTTAAAGTTTCAAATATAAAATCAAAAATTAAATTTGAATTAAATAATAGTATTTTAATATCTAAATTAATTGATGGTAAATTTCCAAATTATAATCAGGTAATACCAAAGAACAATCAAAAGAAATTAGAAATAGATCTAAAATTATTTTTAGACTCTGTCGACAGAGTAGCCTCAGTCTCACTGGACAAAAAAGATGGTGTGAAATTCAATTTATCGAAAGATGTGTTAAATTTATCTGTGAACAATACTAACAGTGGAGATGGAAAAGAAAGTTTAAATGTTAAGTTTGACCATGATTTAGAAATCAGCTTTAATTCAAGATATTTGATAGATGTTGCTTCCCAACTTGAAAGTGACACAATAGAAATATTTTTTAATGACACAGGTTCTCCAGCTTTAATCAAAGACCCAGGTGATTTTGACAGTATTTTCGTCGTAATGCCCATGAAGGGCTAGTCTAAAATATCTAATTCAGAATGGATATCATTTTGTAATTTTTTTAAGAACTCTCCTTTATCGAGACCAGGCTCTATAGGTTTTAAAATTGAAATAGTTAAGGTAGTGTTAATTTTTTTCAAACCATTTTTTGGCCATGTGTGACCTGAATTAATTGCAATCGGCTGGCATGATATTTTCAATTCTTCATAAACTCTACTAGCACCCTTTTTAAATGGCACTCTATCTTGAGGTGATAATCTTGTACCTTGTGGAAAAATTATCAAAGGTCTGTCTGACAAACTAATTTGTTTTAAAATATTTTCAAAAAAACTTAGATTTGCTCTTGAAACCTTGTTTCTTCTAATTGATATTGAACCAATTTTTTTAAGATACCAGCCAAATAAAGGTATTAAAAGTAATTCTTTTTTTAAAATAAAAACAGGGGAATTAAAAATTGTTTGTAAAAAAAATGCTTCAAACATTGACTGATGGGAGGCCGCAATAAAAAACTTTTTATTGTGCATGATATTTTCTTTACCTTTTACAACTATTTTTGTTGATAAAAAAAATTGCAAACAAAATGCCGACCAATACCCCATAATTTTTCCACCAAATAAAACTATTTTCTGAGGTAAAAAAAGTGATGGTAAAAATAAAATAGAGATAAAAATAATTCCTAAAAAGAAAAAAAGGCAAAATAAAATATTTCTTATCATTTGAATTAAAAATTACATTAAATCTGTTAACTTTTGTCTTTTTTTAATAACATTAATTTTAGATCCTTTAATTAAAATTTCTATTGGTTTAGGTCTAATATTGTAATTTGAACTCAAGGACATTCCATAGGCACCTACATCACGCATTATGATGAGATCCTTTTCTTTTAATCTTTGAAATTTTTTTAAAGTTGCAAACTTATCTGTGCTTTCACAAATTGGCCCTACAAAATCATAAATCTTTTTGGATATTTTACCTGTCTTTATTACAGGTAAGATTCTATGATTAGCACCATATAGTGCTGGTCTCATCAGATCATTCATGGCTGCATCCAGTATAATAAAATCTTTTTTATTATTTTCTTTTATATAAATAACTTTTGAAACTAAGAAACCTGTATTTCCTATTATTGATCTTCCTGGTTCAAATATAATTTTAGATTTATAATTTTTTAAAAATCTTTTAATTGCAATGCTGTATTTTTTATAATTTAGTTTTTTATCATTATCTCCATAGGAAATTCCCATTCCTCCACCAAGATCAATAAATTCAAATTTATGATTACTCTTTTTTATAATTTTATCTATGACCTTAAGCATTTTTTCATATGGTTCATGATCTAAGATTTGGCTTCCAATATGAACACTTAAACACTTAAGATTAATATTTTTAGAATTATTAATATAGTTAATCAGTTCAAAAAATGTTTTTTCATCAACACCAAATTTATTTTCTTTTTTACCAGTTGAAATTTGTTTTAGTGTTTTAGCGTCTGTATTTGGATTTAATCTAATGCCAATGTTTACAATTTTTTTCTTAGAATTTGCAATTCTTTCGATTTCAAAAATTTCACTTTTAGATTCAGCGTTTATTAATAGTACTTTCTTATTAATTGCATAACTTATTTCTACTGTTGTTTTGCCCACACCTGAAAAAACAATCTTTTTTGGGTTTATACCAGCCTTGAGTGCTACCATTAATTCTCCCATTGAAACCACATCTGCACCTAGTCCTAATTTTTTAATTTCTCTAATTAAGTTTACATTGGTATTAGATTTGACAGCAAAGCATATTAGAGGAGAAAATGAATTAAAATTTTTCTTAAAATTACTAATATTTTCTTTTAGCTTTTTATAGGAGTAACAATAAATAGGAGTGCCAAAATTTTTCGTAATATTCTGAATTTTAACTTTTTCAATTGTGAGATTTTTATTAATATATTTCATTAAATCTTGAATATAAGAATATTATTTTTAATAGCTTGATATTTGGGATCCCCTTTTTTCCCACATGCAAATAGCAGAGAACAAAATATGGAAATTAAAATTAATTTTTTTATCATTTATACCCTTTATATTTCATTATCATTTTTTTAATATTATCAAAAGACGTTCCACCATAAGATTTTTTTGAATTTACTGAGTTTTTTAGGGTAAAAATCTTTAAAACATCAATTGTAAGTTTTGGTTCAATTTTTTTTAATTCATTAATATTAAGCTCATTTAATCTTTTTTTATTCTTTTCTGCAAAATTAACAACCTCAGCAGTAGTTTGATAGGCTTTCCTAAATGACATTGAATGATTTTTAACAAGATAATCTGCTAAATCTGTAGCAGCAATGTAACCTGTGTTTGCAAGATTCAACATCTGTTGCTTGTTAGGTTTTAAGTTTTTTAATACCTCATTAAGAATTGCAATACAATTATTTAGAATTTCATTAGATTTAAATAGTAGTTCTTTGTCATCTTGAAGATCTTTAAAATAAGATATTGGAAGACCCTTGAGTATTGTTAGCATGGAAAACAAATTTCCATAAGTTGAGCCAGTTTTTCCTCTTAAATATTCTAATAAATCTGGATTTTTTTTTTGAGGCATTATTGATGACCCTGTAACAACCTTGTCTGAGAGAGTAATTAAATTAAAACCGTCAGAATTCCAAATAATAAGTTCTTCAGCAATTCTTGATATATGCATAGAACAAACAGAAACACTATATAAGAAGTCTAAAACAAAATCTCTGTCTGCAACAGTATCTATTGAATTATTTGTTGGTTTTTTAAAACCTAGTTTTTTTGAAGTAAAATTTCTATCGATATTAAAAGAAGTTCCAGTTAATGCAGCAACGCCAAGAGGGCACTCTGATAAACTTTCTAAGTTATAAGTGAATCTTTTTTGATCCCTGTTAAACATTTCCACATAAGCCATTAAGTAATGTGCGAATGAAACAGCTTGTGCATTTTTTAAATGTGTGAACCCAGGCATAATAGTTTCAACATTTTTTTCTGAAATTTTAAGAATTGTTTTTATGATGTTGTTTAGATTTTTGTAAATTTCTTTAGTTGCGGATGTGGTCCACATTTTAAAATCAGTTATAACTTGGTCATTTCTAGATCTTGCGGTGTGTATATATCCCGCCTCATCACCTATTATCTGAAATAATCTATTTTCAATATTCATATGAATATCCTCATACTTTTTATTATATTCAAATTTATTTCTTAGAATTTCTTTTTCAATTTTATTAAGTCCATAAATAATTTTATTTTTTATTTTAAAAGAGATAATTTTTTGTTTAAATAGCATCTCAACATGTACAGCTGATCCTTTAATATCTTCCTTAAAAAGCTTTTTATCAATATCTATGGAATTACCAACTTTTTGAAATAATGAAGAAGCATCTTTTTTTATTCTAATGCCCCATATTGCCTTATTGTTTTTATTTTTTACCATGGTAATTAATTATACATACTTAGTATGAAATTTTTAATAATATTTTTTTATTTAATAACAACAGGCTTTGCTCACACAATAGAAAAGCCAAATATTAAAAATTTAGTTTTAACAAATAACAAGAAAGCATATGAAGAGATCACTTTTAAAGATAAAAATCAAAAAAATGTTAATTTAGCTAATTATAAAGGAAAATTACTATTATTAAATTTTTGGGCAACATGGTGTGCTCCTTGTAGAGAAGAGATGCCTTCATTAGATAATTTACAGTCAGATAATAGACTTAATAATCTAAAGATTTTTCCAATAAATATTGGTCAAGAAAATCTATTGAAATCAGAAATATTTTTTGAAGAACTGGATATAAAAAATTTAGATATTTATTTTGATTCAAAAATTACATTAGCAAAAAAATTTGCGATAAGAGGAGTTCCGACTACTATTTTATTTAATAAAAAAGGTAATGAGTTCGCTCGTATCATAGGATCAATTGATTTTAATAATGAAGAATTTATTAATTGGTTGGAATTTTACAATTAATCCTTAAAAAAATAAGCAAAGGAGACTAAAACAATTATTGCTATAAATTGAAAAAGCACTCTTAATTGCATCAATTTGTTGGAATGTTTTTTGCTAGTTTCGCCCCCTTTAAAAAAAGTTCCAATGCCAAGAATTAATACAACAGCAACTACTATTAAAAGCATTACACCTAAGATTTTTACTAATGTTCCAGAAATCATAAATGTATTGTAGAATACTTTTAAAATAAAAAAACATAATAAGCTATCTATGACATTTTGCCTTACAACAACTATTATAAAGCCAAAAAAAAATGTTCCCATTAATAGTGCAGTTATTTTACTTCATGGGTACGGAGGTGATGGCAAAGATATAAGCATGTTAACCTTAAATTGGAAAAGATTTTTACCAAATACTATTTTTTTGTGCCCAAATGGACCTGAAAAATGTGCAATTAATCCGATAGGTTATCAATGGTTTGACCTATCTAAAGATGATCAGGAATATATTCTAGAAGAATCGAAAAAAGCAGAGTTAAAGGTTCAACAATTTATTGAAGAAGTAAAAAATGAGTATAATTTAGAAAACTCACAAATTTGTTTATCAGGCTTTAGCCAAGGATGTATGATGTCAATAAATTTAGGATTAACAAATAGTCAAAACTATAAGTGTATTGTTGGATTTTCTGGAAAAATAATAAATCAAGAAGATCTTGCTAATAGAAAAACCTCTTCTACAAAGATGTTTTTAATGCATGGAAATGAAGATGTTATCGTTTCGCCAATTTTTTTATTAGAAGCAAAAGATTTTTTGATAAGAAATAATGTTGAAGTTGAAACAAAAATGATAAATAATTGTGAACATCATATTCCCATTGAAGCCTCAAGCGCTGCGTTAAACTATATTAAAAGTAATTTTAATATATAATAGAAAATTCTATCTATTGATAAAATAATTTTTTTCAGTTAGGATTTTATTAATGTTTTTTGTTGAAGAAAATCTTGCTTTAGAAAAGTGTCCTGCGTTAGTTTTGAATGCAGATTATAGACCTTTAAGTTATTATCCACTATCGATATGGAGTTGGCAAGATTCAGTAAAATCAGTTTTTTTAGATAGAGTTAACATAGTTAGCAATTATAACAGAGTTGTTAGAAGTCCATCATTTAACATGAAACTGCCAAGCGTAATTGCTTTAAAAAGTTTTATTAAACCTCAATCCAAACCAAGCTTTACAAGATTTAATGTTTTTTTAAGAGATAAGTTTTTGTGTCAATATTGTGGAAGTGAGGAAGAGCTAACATTTGATCATTTACTTCCAAGATCTAAAGGAGGACAGACAAATTGGGATAACGTTGTGACTTCCTGTTCTACTTGTAATGTTAAAAAAGGTGGTAGATTATTAAAGAACTCAGATATGATACTAGATCAGAAACCTTATCAGCCCACAACTGAAGACTTACATAAAAATGGCAAACACTTTCCACCAAATTTTCTTCATAAAAGTTGGATGGATTATTTATATTGGGATGTGGAATTAGAGGCTTGATTATACTTTTTCAGATATATTTATTGCAATTTTTGAACCAGTTTTAATTATTTTATCTAAAATAGAATAAATTCCTTTTTTTGTTGCCCCTTCTTCATAAGCTATATTTTTGTGATGTAACTCATCTTCTCTAAATTTGATAATTTTTTCTCTTAATTTTTTTTCATCATCCTCTAATTGTTTAATTTGACTTGAATAATGTTCATCTATAACTTCTTCAACTGAAGCGGTACAAAGCATAGCAGCTTTTTTTCCCAATATTGTTGACCCAAAACCCAAACCAACACCAAGCAGATCCCACAAAGGTAAGAATTTTGTTGGTTTAATATTTCTTTTTTTAATTTCATTTTCGAAATAATCGCAATGCTCTTTCTCATGTACCTTCATTTCTTCAATTTTTTTTTTTAAGTCCTCATCTTGTATGAAGGTATTTAGAGCTAATAGCTGCCCTTCATAAATTTTTATAGCACCACGTTCTCCTGCGTGATCTACTCTAATAAATTCTTCTATTTTATTTTTATTTGTTTTTTTCATACTTTAAAATAATTTTCACAGTTATAGCACTTAATATTAATGAGATAAAAATATTAAAAGTCGCAAGTGATAAACCAAGAATTTTAAAAGTTACATCTTTACAACTTACAGGAACTTTTTTTAGTTGATTTAGAAGAGTTTCTTTAGTTAGAATATTGTTATTGGTATTTAATTCACAAACTAATGATTCTTCAATAAATCCCTGTTCTATACCAAAATGGTAAGAAGATAATAAAGTTGCAGAAAAAAAAACTATACTTAAAAATATTAATGAAATTTTTTCAAATTTTTTTAATATTAAACAAATTGAAATAATTATTATTGAAATAATATAAGGTACTCTTTCAAGCAAACACAAGTTGCACGGTTGATGAGCTAATACATATTGAATAAAATATGCAGTAAAAAGTGCAAAAACACTAAATAGGAGTATTAAATTAAGAACTTTCTTATGTTTAATTTCAGACATATTATTTAATGATTAAATACATCACGATAAAAATAACCACAATTAAAATGCCCAAGATTGTAAACCATTTTGCAGCCTCGGTTTCCATAAATTTATTAAAGGCATCACCAAACTTAAAGGATAGATAAGAAACAATAAAAAATCTTAATCCCCTGGAAATCAGACAAATAAAAAAGAATATAAATATATTAAAGCCAATCATACCACTGGTTATTGTAAAAACTTTAAAGGGTAATGGTGTAAAACCTGCAAGAAACAATGTGGCAAGCCAAATATAGAGCCCAGATCCCTTAGCTAGGCTGTCTTTCAAACTTAAAACTTTTTCTTCATAATCATAAAATTCCACAACTTTCATTCCAACATCAAAAAATGATGAACCAATAAGATAACCCAACGCACCCCCCAATGAAGAGAATAAAGTGGCAATCAAGAAAATTTTTATGTAATCATTTTTTTTTGCAATCACCATTGGTACAATCATGACATCAGGCGGTATAGGAAAAAAAGAACTTTCAATAAATGATACTATTGCCAAAAATGTTTTCGAGCTCTTGTGGGCAGCAAGTTTTAAAGATTTTTGATATAATTGCTTAAACATTTTTTGGTTTTAATACAAATTAAGTTCTTATACTATTTAATTTTATAGTTATAATAATGAAAATTAGGGCGAATGGCGGAACTGGTAGACGCGCACGACTCAAAATCGTGTTTTGCAAGAAGTGAGAGTTCGATTCTCTCTTCGCCCACCAACAACTTATGCAAATAGATAAAATTAATAACTTATTAGAATTGTTTTACCAACAATATAAAAAACAAAATAAAAAAAATATTTTTTTACAATCATTAAAAGAACCTAAGAAAAAATATTTATGGGAGGATGTTTATGTAAATATTAATAAATTATCTGAAGAAATATCAAAACATATTAAAAAAAACGATAGATGTTTACTTATTTCTGAAAATAGACCCGAGTGGATAATATCAGATCTTGCAATTATGCTTTCAGAGGGGACAACCGTTCCTGCTTACACAACCTATACTGAAAGGGATTATGAATATATAATTGATGATTGTACCCCAGCAATAGTCATTGTTTCAGATAAGACCCAGTATGAAAAAATAAAAAATATTATTACAAAAAAAAATTTTATTAAAAAAGTTATTATTTTCGAAAAAATAAGTAATCTTGATGATAAATTTAATTTAAATATAGCCAATATTTTTAATAGAGACAATTATAATAGAAAAAATTTTTCAAATTTAAAAATTACAAGAAAAGATATTGCATGTATCATTTATACATCAGGCACTCAAGGTAATCCAAAAGGTGTAATGTTAAGTCATGGTGGAATACTCAATAATTGTGAGGGTGCCTACAATTTGTTAAAAGAATTTATTCCAAATAATCCAAAATTTTTAACATGGCTACCTCTGTCTCATTCATATGAACACACAGTCCAATTTGTTCAAGTAGTTGTTGCTGCAAGAGTATTTTATGCCGAGAGTATAGATAAATTGATTAAGAATATGAACGACTGTTCCCCAGAAATTATGACAGCAGTCCCAAGATTTTATCAAAATTTATATCAAAAAATTAATGCATCATTTAGCAAGACATCGGGATTGAAAAGAATATTGATTAATCAAACAATAAATCTAGGAAAAAAAAAGTTAAATAAACAAAAACTTTCTTTAATAGAAAATTTAATTGATTTTATTTGTGAGAAATTAGTAAGAAAAAAAATTAAAAAAAAGTTTGGAGGTAGTTTGAAAGCATTTATTTCAGGAGGAGGCGCCCTAGATAAAGAGGTAGGCTCATTTTTAAATGCCATTGGATTGCCAACTCTTCAAGGATATGGTCTAACGGAAACATCTCCAGTAGTAAGCTGTAATCCTATAAATGATATTAGAGTCGAAACAGTGGGACCACCCTTTAAAGGAAATTCAGTTAAAATTGCAGACGATGGGGAAATACTTGTAAAAGGTGAGAATGTTATGATGGGTTATTGGAAAAATGAAATCGAAACAAAAAAAGTTTTAAAAAACGGCTGGTTATTCACGGGTGACATAGGTGAATTTGATGGAAAATTTTTAAAAATAACGGACAGAAAAAAAGATATCATAATAACACCAGGTGGAGATAACATTTCACCAATTAAAATTGAAAACGATTTGAATAAATCTAACTTCATTGAACAAAGTCTAGTTTATGGAGATAACAAGGCATATTTAGTTTGTCTGATTGTTTTAAGCGCAGAATATAAAAATGAGAGTAAAGAAAAAATTCAAAAAGAAATAGAAAGAATAAATCAAAACTTACCTAAAATAGAAAAAATAAAAAAATTTATTATAGTCAAAGATCAATTTTCAATTGAAAATGGTATGATGACACCAACATTAAAATTAAAAAGATATAAAATTATAAAAGAACATCAAGGAGAAATAGAAAAACTTTTCTAATTTATATTTTAAAAATAGATTATTAATCGCATAAACTCTAACTTTTCTGCTTATTAAAAAAAATAGACTAAAAAAATTGAAAAAAAAATTTATAAAAAAAAAATATTCAAAATTGTTATTTAATTAAAGAATTGACATCACTTGTATAAAAAAATAAAAATAACCTAACAGCGAATCACTTTGATTCGTTTAACTTAAACAGGGAGCTAAAGATGGCTACAAAGAAAAAAGCTAAAAAAGCTAAAAAGAAAACTAAGAAAAAAGCTAAAAAAGCTAAAAAAGCTAAGAAAAGAAAAAGATAGTATCTTAATCTTTTCAAAAAACGCTTCTCATAACGATTTGTGTGAGAGGCGTTTTTTTTACTTCAATATTTAATCTTCAGTAATGGAAGTTTTAGTTGGCTCAGCTCCAGATAATTTAGGCTCTGCAAGCTTAATTGGAGCAGCTATTGCTTCTGGCTGCTGTCCTCCTTCTAGATTTCTTTTTAAAGCTTTATCTAATTTTTTTTGTGTATCTTCTAGTGATACGCCCATCACTATTTGAAATTCTGATAAAATTCTTTCATAAGCTTTTTCAAATAGTTGTCTTTCACTATAAGATTGATCAACCATTAGATCGTCACCTTTGTTTAGATCCCTAACAACCTCAGCAAGTTCGTAAATTTTACCTGAAGAAATTTTAGACTCATATTCTTGGGCTCTTCTGCTCCACATAGATCTTTTAATTTTGGGCTTACTTTTTAAAATTGATATAGATTTATTGACCTGATTGATTGATGCTAGAGGTCTAAGATGAGATTGTTTATTTAATGGGACCATCCCATTTGCTTTATCTTTTTCAAATTTAAGAACATATGTTTCAACATCAATTCCACCAATATTAATCTTTTTAAATTCAGTAATTTGACCCACACCATGTTTTGGGTAAACAACATAATCCTTAATTTTATATTCTTTTTTTTCTGTTGCTTGTTTTTTTACTTTTATAATTTCTGGTTTAACTTCGTTACTTTTAGATATTCTTAGATTATTAGTTTTTTCTACTACTTTTTCTGTTGCAACCAAATTTTTTTTAACTTTTTTTATAATTTTAGTCTTTTTTGAGGAGCTAGTTTTTTTAGCTACTTTATCTTTAGATTTTTTTATAACTTTTGTAGCAGGCTTAGCCACAGTTTTTTTTTTTTTTTTTTTTAGTTTTTTTTTTAAAATTTTTTTTTTTTTTTTTTTTTTTTTTTTTTTTTTTTTTTTTTTTTTTTTTTTTTTTTTTTGTTGTTTTTTTTTTTTTTTTTTTTTTTTTT
>Ga0115000_10003351_pt1 | contig 13422 bp, 9 predicted proteins | sample ArcticOcean_MG_C_6_FD_89690 | JGI IMG/M metagenome (GOLD analysis project Ga0115000, IMG submission 89690) | Marine microbial communities from western Arctic Ocean - ArcticOcean_MG_CB8_128 | ecosystem: Environmental > Aquatic > Marine > Oceanic | place: Arctic Ocean: Canada Basin | collected... | reverse complement strand
TATGTTTCCAGCGACTTCGTTGGCGGCACTGGCGTTGAAACTGGCCTGATCGGTGAACTGTACGGCATCAAGTGCTACGTCACTACTGCTTGCCCAGTGATCGAGACTGGCGTTCGCGCTGCTACTCTTCTGCACAAGGACACTTACGTCCACGCAGAGCAGTTGGCTGTTCGTTCACAGAGCCAGTACAAGCAAGAGTTCCTTGCTGACTTGTTCACAAGCGACACTATCTACGGTACGCAGGTTATGCGTCCTGAAGCTGGATTCGTCTTGGCTGTAGCTGGATAATCTCCACTTAGCTGTACGGCCCTGTCATCGTAAAGGTGGCGGGGCTTTCTAGGTATTAACATCCCCCACATTCTATAGGAAGCCCGCCATGTCCACCATAATTACTAAGAACTCCAGCACCACTACTTCAGTACCTGCTGACGTTGATCTCGTAGAAGGTGAGATAGCAGTAAACACAACTGACGGCACAATGTACGTTGGTAAAGCAACAGGCGTATCCATCCTAGTTGGATCAGGTTCTGTCACCAGCACAGGCGCAGGAGCTAACAGCTATAGGGCTGGCGTCAATGCTGGACTCACTGCACAAGGCGCAGGCTCTGTCGCTCTTGGTCCTCAAGCAGGACAAACTACGCAAGGCACAGGCTCTATCGCTATAGGTTCTCAAGCAGGAAAAACTACGCAAGGCTTCTACGCTACCGCTGTTGGATACTTAACAGGACTAACTACGCAAGGCGAATACTCTGTCGCTCTTGGTTGTCAAGCAGGACAAACTACGCAAAGCGATTACTGTGTAGCTGTTGGTCATGTTGCTGGACAGACGAGCCAAGGCGTTGGTGCTGTAGCAATAGGAGCCTCAACTGGTACTACAAGCCAAGGCACGCGCGCAACTGCTGTTGGTGTAAACTGTGGATATACAGACCAAGGAACATCTGCTGTTGCAATAGGAGACGCATGTGGTGTTACAAACCAAGGGTACTATGCCATCGCTATAGGACGACAATCTGGTAATTCTGACCAAGGCAACTTTGCGATAGCACTGGGTAACGGGTCTGGACAGACCAGCCAACACGCTCAGTCTATGATACTAAACTCCTCTGGTGCCGCTACTGCCTCAGGACAGATTGGAGGAATAATCATCAAGTCCAGCACAGCGAGCATAGCTACTATTAATGCTGACTGGTACCACTCCGGAAACATGACTAGCATATCTGACAGAAGGCTCAAGCGGGACATAGAGCCTATCACCGATGCTTTGGCTAAGGTGAGTGCTCTTAACGGTGTCACATTCGATTACCTAGATGAGAACTCACTTAGCCGCTCAGCTGGGCTGATTGCACAGGACGTACAAGCCGTACTGCCTGAAGCTGTATCAATAACACCTGACGGTGAACACTTAGGCGTAGCCTACGGCAACATGATAGGCTTGCTGGTTGAGGCCATTAAAGAGCTGAAGGCTGAAGTAGACGCGCTTAAAGGAGTATAAGTAATGGAAGAAGATAAGATGACTCCAGAGCAGATAAAGAAGGCCCAGAACAAGGTTAAATGGGACAAGCTGCAGGAAGAGAGAAACGCCTTCAGTGCTAAGAGAGATAAAGCTAGGGTTGATCTAGGCTTGGGTGAGTCTAGCATGATGCACACCTACCGACAGAACGACGGCAGCCAAAGCTACTACAGGAACAACGAAGAAAGAGCAGCAGACAACAACCCCTATGAGCAGCTCGTTGGAAGCAACAACGCTGGCTCTAGTGCTGACTTATGGAACATCAACAACGGCAGAGAGCGCCGCACTTGGGACACTACAGGTAGCCCATCAGAGAATGGAATGGGAGCAGCCGCCTCCACTGCTGACGGATTCGATCCTTCCGCTGATACATCAGGCATGTTCAACGACATCAACCGAGACACTCTGGGCGCATACGAGCAGCAGCTTACTGCTGATAAGAACCAAGCCTCGTGGGATACAGCAGTCGAAGCATCCATGTGGGATAAGACCCTTACTAAGAGTCCTGAGTTCGGTGCTGAAGTTCTTAAATGGGCTAAGGAGAATCCTGGAGCTGAAGGTGCTGAGGAGATACTACTGAACGGCCTCCCTGAGAGCTATACATCACAGCCTTTCGGAGACTCAACAGAGCTAAATACAGGCATGCTTGGAGAGGAGCTACCAGCGGATGCATCTCGGATAACAGGGAAGACGTGGGACGAAATGACCAACGGCGAGAGAGCCGCACATGACATTGCATCAGGTAATGATACCTCCAGATTCAGCGCAGAAGACCTTGAAGAAGGGCGCCTGTTCCTAGCCTACAAAGAGAACCCCTACTCAAACCCAGCCAACTGGGACGAAGATGCGTGGGGCAACGTTCTAAAAGACGTTGACTTAACTCCATACCTTACAGAGCCAGCTGGTCCAGATGCGCCAGAAGTAGAGCTGCCCTCGTTTGAGGATGTTCAAGCGACTATGGCGGCAGGAGACTCCTTCGCTACTGGAACTAGACTCAATGTTGATGGGTACATAGCAGGGATGGAATCAGGGGATTACGACACCAACCCTCAAGAATTCTTTAACCTCGTCCATACGATGTTCGCTACTGACCCTACGGCATTCAAGCTGTGGGCTGAAGAGAACCCAGCTTACGCTATACGCTTTCACGCTATAGCAGCGGAGTCTTCAGATAACGTAGATATATTCGGCGGCGGTGGTTCGGATGCATTCGGCACTAACGACCAGCACGTAGACTGGGATGCCACTACAGCTAGTGCAGACCACAACGGCGAGAACCCCGTGAGACTATGGGGCGATGAAGCCGGTACTTGGGGCAAGGACAAGCACCTCAGTGAGGCTCAGCGACACGGCGTCACGGTATCACAGGGACTACTGGGTGATGAGACGGAAGTAGACGGACAGATGGTTGCTTGGAACTATAAGGGCGATTACAGCAAGGACGTTAACAACCCCATGTCGGGCGGAGACTTCTGGAAGATAGGAACCCTAGAGAAAGGCTCCGATGGAATCGGTAACTTCATAGAAGAGAACCCAGAGATAGTCGCAGTGGGTATAGCAACCATAGCGCTTGCTGGCCCTCTCATTGGAACGCAAGCAGTAGTAGGAGCAGGGGGAACAGTAACAGCAGCCACAGGACTCACAGGAGTTATGACTGGTCTTGGCGTACCCGCAGCATACGCAGGATACGCAGCCACAGCCGCCTTCGCAACAGGCGCTAATATAGCCAATGGCATCGTGTCAGGCGCAGAGATTAACGGTGCCTACCTGCTTAATGCAGTAGGCTCAGGTGTCATAACAGGGCTTACAGCAGGTGCCATCACCTTTGGTGGTGAGTCGCTGGTGGCAATGTTTCCCGGTCTGTCTCCTTCCGTTGCCAACCAGATCACAGCAACAGCCCTTGAGACAGTAGCCAACGGCGGCGACCTTGAGGAAGCCATCCAGACAGGACTAATAGCCAACGGCGTTCAAGCTGTTAAAGGCGCTGCATCTTGGGCAGCCGGAGAGATAGGCGGCTACTTCGTAGATACGGCTCCTGCTGAGTACGAGGATTGGGAAGGCAACATGCAGACCCTGCCTGAAGACCCCACTGCAGACGATGGACTCTTTGGTACAGGCATAGGCGGCTTGGAAAGCCCCACACACGGCCCAGACGATGGCCTAGAGTTCATAGACACAGTATCTATCGGCGCTAAGTACAGGCTACCGGCACCTCCACCGCCTTCTGGCAGTGAGTATCAGGACATGCTGAATAACGCTGACTACAATACAACGTTGGACACCTTCCACACAGACAACCCACACATTCCCGACATGCGCTATGACATGGATGGTGTTCCTCTGCCTGAGACGCGCATCAAGTACAACGAGTACGGCAACACGTTGATGAACGATGACGGCACTCCGATGACGGAGAAGTTCAATCCCGTAACAGGCGAAGTGCTGCCAACATATGATGACGGTCAGACACACAATATGTCTGTCAATGGCGGTGGTGACTTCGAGGCAAGCGAATCTTGGGCCTCTGGCCACCACAACTGGCAGGACTATGAAGGTCCAATCTTAGCAGACGGCTCTGGCCCTGTTGATCCTACACACCCCTACTGGACTACCAACCAGAACACCAACGTCACTGTTACTAACACTGACCTGACCGATGATGGCGGCGGTGGTGGCGGTGGCGGCGGATCAGACGGCGCCCCATCTACTGATGCAAGCCCTCAGCTTACAGACAAGCCCGTGGACGTGCAACAGAACGCTCTGTCTAACGCTCCTGCGGCGGGCGAGAGAGGAGACGCTACGTCCTACTGGGTAGACGAGAACGGAGACTATGTTGATATAAACGCCACCGATTCACGTATGGGCGATCGCTTTGAGACGTCTGACGGACGAATTCTATACGCAGGGAACGACGACGGCACAGTGGAGTATCAACTGTTTGAGGCTGTAGACGCTGCTAAATTAGATGGCGATACTGCCTTAGCTAATAACCTCAAGGGCGAGTGGTCTGACTTCACTGGTGTGGACTTCCCTGATGGAACCGAGCTGGATGACTACTACGTAGTACACACTGACTGGCGCGGTGCTGATCTTACTGAGGTGTCTTATGATGACGCAGACCAGTTCAAGGGAGATGTAGGGGTAGGGGAAACACCTACATACCCTAACTTAGACTGGATACCAGATGGCAACAGTGATGAATACGATCCAGATGACATACTCGGAACTAGCACAATCACTACTGACACCACAGATACTACCACCACCACGGATGATACTGACTCTTACAACCCCTATGCGGATACAGGCAATTGGGGAGATGATGAGTGGCAGAAGGTTATAGACGCTCAAGGCGGCGGTGGAGATACTGCTGGTGGCGGAACTGGCGGCACTGGAGTGAACGGTACTGACGGCGTTAACGGTCAGAATGGAAACAACGGCGATAACGGAACCGATGGAAACGATGGCGAAGCTGGCGTAGACGGCAAAGACGGCAAAGACGGAACTGATGGCAAGAACGGCGGCGATGGAGGAGACGGACTCGGTGGTCTAGGCTCTCTCTCTGCTCTCATTGGCAACGGATCGCAAGCATCTCGTTCCGGCAACCTATTCGATTATGACAAACTTAGCCCAGCAGCTTACGCTATACTAGGCCCACTATTAGACCAAATGGAGCATCTAAACCGATGAGAACATACCTAGAGTTAGTTAACGATGTGCTTATCGCCATCCGAGATGACACAGTTACATCCGTAAGTTACAACCCATACGCTGCACTGATTGCTAGCTTCGTCAACGATGCTAAGCAGCAGGTCGAGGATGCACACAACTGGTCTGCCAACTTGGTAGAGCTGCAAGTGTCAGCTTTAGCAGCCGCTGCTGATCCAGACAAGGTTTCTCTGGTGGGGAGCAACAACTCTATCGCGATTGATTACGCTATGAACCTGACCAACAACGGCGGCTTGCTTATACAGCGATCACGCCGGTTCATGCAGATAGAAGGACTGCGTAACAACATAGCCGCTGGTGTTGTAAGCAACTGGTGCAACAATGGAGTTGATGCCAATGGAGATGCTGTCATACAGATCAGCCCAGCTCCTAGTGCAGACACAACTCTGGTATTTGTTGGTTGGCAGCGTAGGCCAGACCTCGTAGACAGCTCTGACGTACTTGTCTTGCCTTCCCGACCTGTACGTGACCTTGCTATAGCCTTGGCTGTGCGAGAGCGTGGAGAAGTGCAAGGTAACACATCACAGGAATACTTTCAGATAGCCAAGAGAACATTATCAGACGCAATAGCCTACGACAGCGCACGTAATGACGAAGAATCCGATTGGAAGGCAGAGCCTATTCTTGGCGGGAGCTACCGCAGATGAGCCAAGCTCAGACTAACCTAACCATTGCAGCTCCAGGATTCCTTGGCCTTAACACTGAGCAGTCCCAGACAGACATGCCTGATGGCTTTGCTCAGGTGGCAGACAATGCAATCATTGATAGCTACGGCAGGGTTGCTGCTCGTAAAGGCTTCAATGTCCTTGTTGCAGGAGAGGGAGCTACCCCGATAGGGCCGGACACTCCTTCTGTCATATACAACTTCCTATCAGAAGACGGAACAGAGGTTATCTTCGTGGCTGCTGGCCTAAAGCTGTACATTGCTGACATCGTAGCAGGTACATACACAGACATAACCCCACTAACGTCGGGGATTACTGACGACAACTGGCAGATACTTGGCCTCAACAACAAGGTGTTCTTCATACAGGAAGGCCACGACCCTATAGTATACGATCACGCTACAACAACCACATACGTCAACACTACTTCTATGCCTCGTGCTAAGTGTGGTACTTCTGCTTATGGCCGTTTATGGCTGGGTAACACTGACGTAGACAACCACCAAGTAGTGTACTATAGCACACGTCTGAACGGAGAAGACTTCGTTGTAGATGGGGCTGGTGACGCTGACTTCTTCAACGTCAGCCACTACTGGCCTTCAGGGTACGACACCATCGAAGCCCTGCACGTACACAACGCAGCCTTAATCATCTTCGGCAAAGACAACGTAGTCGTATACAACAACTGCGAAGGCGATCCCTCTGCTGATCCAAGCGCTGGCGGCATAACGCTAGGCGACACCATAGGCGGAGTAGGCTGCATAGCACGAGACACCGTACAGAGCCTAGGGTCAGACGTTCTGTTCCTAGACGGTTCTGGAGTGCGTAGCCTTGGCCGTCTCATACAAGAGAAGAGCATGCCTATTGGAGAGATTAGCAGCAACGTCCGTACTGATCTGCGTGATTCTCTCCTTACCCTGACAGCAGCTCAGAAGTATCGTATACGCGCTCTCTTCATACCAGAGGAGCAGCTATACCTGCTGATGTCTGAGTATACTCCTAATGTGCTGGCATTCAATACTGCTGTCCGTGATGAGAGGGGAGCCATGCGCGTAACACGCTGGGTTGGAACCGAGGCCACAGCGGCTATCACACGAAACGGTCAGACTCTGCTAACCACATCCAAGGGATCGTCAGTAGTTGAATACGCTGGGTACTTAGATCACGGAGTCTCGTACCCCTTCCGATACTTCACCAACTATATGTCTTTCGGAGACAGTACTCGGTTGAAGATGGCAAAGAAAGTTACTCTTACGTTGGCCACTAACACTAGCAACCCTTACTTCCTAAGCACCTCATACGACTACTCAGGGTCTAACGTATCTCTAGTCGTGCCTCTACAGGCCGCAAGTACGTTCTTCTACTACGGAGTAGCAGAGTTCGGTCTAGCTGAGTACGGAGTAAAGAGCGACATAACTCGTCAGTCCAGCAACGTAGGGGGCAGAGGAACAACACTGAGGATAGGGATTGAAACTGAAGTAGACTCAGCTAGCTTCTCCCTCCAAGAGATTAACATACAGACACTATTAGGAAGATTACTATGAGTAACTACACAAAGACTACTAACTTTGCCGTCAAAGACTCTCTCAGTACGGGCGACCCTGCTAAGATTGTCAGCGGAGCAGAGATAGACGCAGAGTATAACGCTATATCTTTAGCGTCAGCTACTAAGGCTGACACTACTAGCCCAACATTCACAGGTACGCTTACAGCAGCAGCCGTCACCATAACAGGCGTACTGACCGCTACACTAGACGGAGGAACTTACTAATGGGCTTACTTGGCGACGTACTAACAGGCGGGATTCAAGCTAAAGGCATGAACGATGCCCAGAAGAATATAGAGAAGATAGGCAATGAGGCTAAGACTGACTTAGGGAAGATTGGCGCACAGGCTCAGACGGATACAGCGTGGAATCCCTACGCGGTAGTTACTAACACAGGCAACGTAACGACTGGGCCTAACGGCGGCTATGTTGCTGCTCTCGGCGCGGATCAGAAAGCAACATCTGACGCAGCTATGGGCGCAGCAAACGGAATGTTCGCAGCAGCAGGACAGAGTGTTGGCGATCGCACAAACGACATATTCGCAGGTGCGCAGGCTGCGCTACAGCCGGGATTCCAGCGTGCGGATCAGCAGATGGCTAATGACCTATACTCCACAGGACGTACAGGCTTTGGTGGCGGAAGCTCCGAGCAGTACGCTAACAAGAGCGCACAAGAGGATAGCCTGTTGCAGGCGTTCTTCGGCGCACGTTCACAGGCCGGACAAGAGCAGCTTCAACAGACACAAGCAGCAGACATAGCACTTAGAGGCTCTCACGTATCTGAAGCCAGTCTCATAAACTCTATGAACCCTGCGATACAGAACAGTAACCTCAATCAGACAGGGCAGATAGCAGGTGCTAACCTAAACACACAGGCTAACATGACTGGACAAGAGATGTACATGAATGCCAATATAACTTCTGCTGATATGGAAGCCGGAATGTTTGGCGCTGCGGCATCGGCTGTTGGTTCTGTAGCTGACACCGCTCTCTCATACCTATTTTAATCCTAAGGAGCTATGACAATGGCAGGACAAGCAAACACAATGCAGTACGGTAACAAGAGTGGTATGTTCGGTAACATGAATAACACTCAGAACCTAATGGAAGGGCTACAGAACACTGCCGCTAACTTAGGTGCGCCAGAGGTTGACATCAACGATCCAGCATCTCTACGTGAGAAGGCTGCTCGACAAGCTAAGAGCGGTGACATGGCTGGATCACAGCAGTCTCTTTCCATGGCCCAGAGTGTCGAGAGGTCTACCCAAAACAAGACAGAATACGGCCAGCGTCAAGCAAGTATCGTACAGGGTGAGATAGATAAGACTTTCGCTGACGGAGGAAGGGACGCGCTGGCCGCTAATCTTGAGGTGCTTGGCTACGAGCTTCAAGCGAAGTCCCTCATCGCAGGTATAATGAGTCCTGAATCTGCGATGGCACTGTACACTGGGCATGACCAGAAAGAGCGTGACGAGGCCAAGGCGGTAGTCGCTAAAGCTACGGCTGCGGCTAGAGAGAAACGAGCAGGAGAGCGTCACGATATAGCTACTGATTCGGCTAAAGCAGCTAAGAATGCTGTAACGGCAGCAGGGGAGGATACGGTTGCTCTGACTAAGATACGTGAAGAATTCGCTCAGCAGGCTATAGATGGCAATTGGGGCGACCAGACTTTCGTGGCTATGATGAAGAACGGTCTTCCGATGAAGCCTGCGGAGGTGTATGCCGCTAGAGCTAAGGCATATGATGCCAGTGCAGAAGGCATGCGGGATGTTAACGCTACTAGAGATGCAGACGGCAAGGTAGAAGCGTATGTTCTCAGCATGAAGCCATGGCCTCAGACCCCACAGGGACAGGAAGATATGAAGGCAGAGCTAGCGTCTGTTAGAGAGAAGCTATCGACTATGAGTTCTGGTGGAAGAGTGGCATGGGTAGGCCATCAGAGGGTTAACGATCAGCAAGATAAGGCTGGAAATAAGAAGTTGTGGGTTGATGATACAGCCACAAGCCGCGCGTTCGCTAAGAATCAGCAGGAGCTTCTCGGTGACTGGGGCGAGTTGGATGCAGACAAGGCAAGTTTGTTGAAGCCTTCTACATGGGGCGGCGATGGACCTAGGCCCAGTAAGCAGTGGAACAGGGACATGCAGCTATCTCTGGCCCAGACAGCGGAGAGCCTGTCGTTCAACAACCCTTCGTTCTCTGCTGGGCTGGCGCAGGACATAGTACTCAGGAAGTTTAAAGAGGTTCTCGAAGCAGACGCTAAAGATGGAGTTCGTACGTCATTGCAAAACATGAACTACAAGATGTCGGTGTTCCTTCTGGATCAGAGGGCTAATGCAGCAGGGGATATGGCTGCGATAATGAAGACGGGCGGTAAGGGTGGTATGTCTGAGTCAGATTACCTTACAGCAGCTAACGCAGCTAACGCAAGCGAGGGGGATGACTAATGAGCTACACTCAGGAGCAGTACTCTAAGGCTATTCTATTGGCTGAGGAGAATGACGACTTCATGGTTGCTGAGCAGCTCAGAGAGTCATCTAAAGCAGCCTTCGCAGGCACCAATAGAGTAGACACCCGCACTTACGGTGACGATGCTGTTGCTAGCTTCAAGGAGACTAACGGTCTGTCTAGCTATGACACCTACAATGGCCGCCTTCAGGCGTTCGCTAATGGTGCTAGCTTCGGATTGGCTAATGATGTACAGGGCTTCGTGTCTAACTTAGACATGCTGTCTGATCTCGACAGGAACTTCGATGGTGTTCCTGATGGGCAGGACTGGTTCGGAGAAGACGGCAGGTTAGCAGACTTCTGGGATGCTAGTCGTGAGCGTACAGCAGATAGCGCAGCAGAGATGGCTCTATTCGCTGAAGAGAATCCTGGTGAGGCTATGATATTCGAGGCCGCTGGTGCGTTAATGACGTTCGGTGCTGGTGTTGCTGGACGTGGCGCTGCTGCCGTAGCAGCCAAGGCTGGCGGAGGCATCAAGGGTGCCGCTGCTGGTGCTAGTGCTGTTGGTACTGTTGACGCTACTATCTACGGAGTAGGCACACTGGACGCTCAGTTCAACGAAGCTACTGACATGGCATGGCACATCGCTAAGTCTACCCTCGTTGGTACTGTCGGCGGTGCTGTAGTAGGCAGTGCACTCAAGGGTGTAACTAATAAGGTTGCAGCTAACAAGTACATGAAGGATCACGTCAAGGCCTTAGACACAGTGTCTGATGCCAACAACGTAGTTGATGAGGTGCAGGGCGCATTCATCATGGCTCGTATGGACAACCCAGACGCTTCTATCCCAGAGATATTACGCATAGTAAAGGAAGAGAGTGACGTAGCATACCGCTACGGAGAGCAAGAGCTGAAGGCTATCATGGTACAGGCTACCAACAAGCCTAAGATTCCAGCCAAGGCTGAGCAAGCTACACTAGACGCTCACAGGGCTGACATGCAGAGCAGGCGTTCGCAGACTCCTGACGAGTACAAGAATGCGGAGCGTAGCAGGGTGTCGGAGAAGCTGGCGGGAACATCTGGGTGGTTGGATCACTTCGGTGGCGCTGTCAACACACGTCTGTCTAACATGCACGAGAAGATGGGCTTCAGGCTCACAGAGATGGACGCTAACATATCTTATAAGACATCTGATAGAGTAGACGCAATACACGGACTGTCTCCCATAACTAAAGACAAGCCCTTGTACGCTACTATGACCAAGCTGTGGAACAAGGATGACATGGCTGGTATTGATGCTCTGCTTACTGCTAAGGGTGACCCCTCTATTGTCGCAGCATGGAACAATGCTAAGAAGGTCTTGGATGACTTGGACTTAGACCTCGCTGACGTAGGCTATGCCCGTTCGGCTGGCCCTAAGCTGCTACCTCGTGTGGTTAAGGACGTAAAGGGATTAACTGCTGCTCTTGGTGGTAGACAGAAGATGGATGCCCTTGACCAGCACTTGGCTGAGGCGGCTACCAAGGTGTCCAAGCAGACAGGCGGCGGTAAGATAACCAACGGTGCCTCGGCTCGTAGGGTTCTGGGTGAGCAAGCTGTCAACGAAGAGATGGCTGTATTCACACAGATCATGCGAAGAGGGCAGAACAACAAGACCTCTACGCTTGGCACTACCAAGGCACGTAAGGTTGATGAGATTACTGACGACCTTGACGTATACTACGCCGACCCTCTGGCTGCCCTGATGTCACACGTAAGGCGTGTCACTGAGAACGTAGAAGAGAGACGCTTCATGGGCGGAGCCAAGGGACAGCAGCGTACAGTAGACTTAGGAGGAAGGCAGGAGATTGACATTGATCTCGGCATACGAACTCTGCTTGAGGACTCAGGTATATATCCCAGCGATCCTAGATATGGTCAGGCTCAGGCGCTTCTTGTTAGCCGCTTCAGGAACAGCAAGGTAAGCACTACAGCTGTGGCCCGTAACATTAAGACCATAGGACTTATCTCTGCTCTTGCTAACCCCAAGGCTGCTGCGATACAGATAGCTGACTTAGGACATACCATCCTGTACAAGGGCTTTAAGAACACAGCCACGTCTATAGCTCTGACTCTAGGCAACAAGAACAACAAGATTAGCGTAGACGGCATAGGCATGGCTAACAGGATCAGCGCTGAGCTGGAGGCGGGGATACCTATGGGTAGGCTTGCTAAGATACTCGACACGTCTCTGAAATACTCTGGGTTCAAGAATGTGGATAGGTTCGGTAAGACTATACACATCAAGGCCGCTATGCTCAAGGCGCAGAAGCTAGCCCTAGACCCTGCTGCTTTCAATAAGAAGTATGACGTAGCCTTTGAAGGAGGTCGTTCTGAGAAGCTGCGACAAGAGCTGCTCGATCCTAACTTCGGAGTTAACCCTAGCCCTGATGCGCGTGTCCTCATGTTCTCTGAACTGAATGAGATACAGCCGCTGTCTATCAGCTCCCTTCCGGCAGCTTATCACGACAATCCCAATGGTCGTATGGGATACACGCTGAAGTCCTTTGCTCTCAAGCAGGTGGATCAGCTACGAAGGAACGTATACAACACATGGAAGTCTGGCAACAAGAGTGAAGCAACAGGCAACCTGATGAGCTACATGATACTAACTGGTGCCAGTAACTACGGCATCAACGAGGCTCGTCAAGCCCTGTTTAGCGGGTTCGCTGACCCTATTGAGATGGCACCTGAAGACTTATCTATGGGTGTTCTCTGGAATATGCTGGGTGCGGTGAGTGTAGGCGCTGCCGGAAGGTACAACGTAGACACTGCTATACGTGGCGGAGTCGGAGGTGCTATATCTAATGTTGTCATCCCGCCTCTGGGAATTGTCGAGGCAGCTATAGCTGACGTAGTTACTCTGCTGGAGCATAACTGGGACGAAGAGACAATGGAGTTCGCTGACCTAGACTCAATACGTGCTATCCCTGTGGTTGGACAGATGCTGTACATGGCATTCGGTACAGGCATGGAGAAGAAGCGTTCAGCGTATGAGAACAGACAAGGAGAGCAGTGGTGACTTCCGAAGATAAACTCTACCGCATAGACAGGCAGCTCTCTGATATAAACGACAAGTTCGATAAGCTCATACGCCTAGAAGAGAAGCACCGCGCTCTCTCTGACAGGGTGGACGGCATAGGAGATAGGATACACAAACATGCTAACATGATAATGGAGCTACAGCATAGTGCCTCCCTCAACAGTAAGTCTGTAGGGCAGTTCGAGAAGCTGATCTACATGGTAGTAGGCTCAATCTTTGCTGCCGTAGCTTACTTTGTGTTCGAGAGTATAGCACATTGAGAGTAGACGATAGCACTCCCATCACCGTACCACTCCGCAACCTCATTGCCGTAGGCGTGGGGTTGTGCTTGTTTGTGGGGCAGTTCTTTCTATTAGAGGGGCGCATCGCCACCTTGGAGGAACACAGCCGCAAGCACACAGAAGAGATAGAGTATGCTAAGACCTTCCGCTTCCAGTGGGCGCGC